>Ga0123337_10006238_pt1 | contig 11450 bp, 9 predicted proteins | sample frozenSSSSmetaG_FD_89792 | JGI IMG/M metagenome (GOLD analysis project Ga0123337, IMG submission 89792) | Glacier valley bacterial and archeal communities from Borup Fiord, Nunavut, Canada, to study Microbial Dark Matter (Phase II) -... | ecosystem: Environmental > Aquatic > Freshwater > Ice >...
CGCCGCGAGCCACGTGTTCTTCGGCTATGGCCCCTATCTCGATCGCCTGACCCTGCGCGATGACCAGCGCCGCGTCGCCTCCGACAATCGCGAGGAACTGGCCCGCGCCAAGGATGCCCTGATGACCGCCGCCAGCGGCGAGCAGGTCTGCGTCGTCTCGGGCGGCGATCCCGGCGTCTTTGCAATGGCCGCGGCGATCTGCGAGGCCATCGAGGCCGGCCCGCCGGCCTGGCGGGCGCTGGAGCTGTCGATCGTGCCCGGCGTCACCGCCATGCTGGCCGTCGCCGCTCGCGCCGGCGCGCCCCTGGGCCATGATTTCTGCGCCATTTCGCTGTCGGACAATCTCAAGCCCTGGACCGTCATCGAGAACCGGCTGCGCGCCGTGGCCGGCGCAGGCCTCGTCATCGCCCTCTACAACCCGATTTCCAAAGCCCGGCCCTGGCAACTGGGCAGCGCCTTTTCCATCCTGCGCGAAGTGCTGCCCTGGACCACGCCGGTGATCTTCGGTCGCGCCGCCGGCCGGCCCGACGAGGCGATCGCCGTCGTCACCCTGGCCGATGCCGATCCGGCCAGAGCCGACATGGCCACCTGCGTGATCATCGGCTCGCCCGAAACCCGCGTCATCGAGCGCCCCGGCCTCGCCCCCCTGGTCTATTCGCCGCGCTCGACCGGTGAGATCAAATGAGCTGGCTGTCCGTCGTCGGCATTGGCGAGGATGGTCTCGATGGTCTGGGCGCTGCCGCCAAGGCCGCCATTGCCGAGGCCGAACTGGTCTTCGGCGGCGCGCGCCATCTCGAGCTCGCCGCCCCGCTCATCACCGGCACCAGCCAAGCCTGGCTCTCGCCCTTCTCGGCCTCCATCGACGCCGTCCTTGCCGCGCGCGGGCGAAAAGTCTGCGTGCTGGCCTCGGGCGATCCGTTCCATTTTGGCGTGGGGGCCACCCTGGCCCGCCATATCGATGCCAGCCAGATGGCGGTTTATCCGCATCCCTCCTCGTTCAGCCTGGCTGCCGCCCGCCTCGGCTGGCCGCTGCAGGAGGTGGTGACCCTGTCGCTGCATGGCCGCCCGCTCGACCTGATCCGGCCGCATCTGCATGCCGGGGCGCGCATCCTGGCGCTGACCTCGGACGAGCATGGCCCGACACTCTTGGCGACCCTGCTCACCCAGTCCGGGTTCGGCATTTCCATCATCAGCGTGCTCGAAGCCCTGGGCGGGCCCGATGAGCGCGTGCGCAGCCAGGTGGCGATGAGTTTTGGGCTCGAAACCATCAACCCGCTCAATATCTGCGCCATCAGCGTCGTCGCCCTGCCGCATGCCCGCGTGCTGCCGCTGACGCCGGGCCTCAGCGACAGCCTCTTCGAGCATGACGGGCAGATCACCAAGCGCGAGGTCCGCGCGCTGACCCTCTCAGCCCTCGCGCCACGGCGCGGCGAGACGCTCTGGGATATCGGCGCCGGTTCGGGTTCGGTTGCCATCGAGTGGATGCTGGCCGATCCGAGCCTTTCTGCCATCGCCATCGAAGCCGATCCCGAGCGCGCCGCCCGTATTGCCCGCAATGCCAGCGCCTTCGGCGTGCCGGACCTGGCCATCACCATTGGCACGGCGCCCGAAGCTCTCGGCGGCCTGCCCCCGCCCCATGCCATCTTCATCGGCGGCGGCGGCTCCGACCCCGGCGTGCTGGACGCCGCCACCGCCGCCTTGCGGCCGGGTGGCCGGCTGGTGGCCAATGCGGTGACGCTCGAACTCGAAGCCCTGCTGCTCGCGCGTCATGCCGCGCTCGGCGGCAGCCTGAGCCGCATCGCCATTGCCCGGGCCGATGCCGTGGGATCAATGACCGGCTGGCGCCCGTCCATGCCGATCACGCAATGGGTCTGGAGCAAGCCATGACGGTCCATTTCATCGGCGCCGGTCCGGGCGCGGCCGACCTCATCACCGTGCGCGGCATGAAGCTGCTGCAAAGCTGCCCGGTCTGCCTTTACGCGGGCTCCATCGTGCCGCCCGACATGCTGGCCTGGTGCAGTCCCGGCACGCGCCTGGTCGATACCGCGCCGCTCTCGCTGGACGAGATCGAGGCCGAATATGTCGCCGCCCAGGCAGCCGGCCAGGATGTGGCGCGGCTGCATTCTGGGGATCTCTCCATGTGGAGCGCCGTGGCCGAGCAGATGCGCCGGCTCGATGCCCTCGCCATCCCCTATACCCTCACCCCCGGCGTGCCGGCCTTTGCCGCCGCTGCCGCCGCTTTGGGCCGCGAGCTGACACTGCCCGCCACTGCGCAGAGCCTGGTACTGACGCGGATATCCGGCCGCGCCTCCGCCATGCCGCAACGGGAAACCCTGGCCGGCTTTGGCGCCACCGGGGCGACGCTGGCCATCCATCTGGCCATCCATGCGCTCGATCGCGTGGTGGACGAGCTCACGCCGCACTATGGCGCCGACTGCCCGGTGGCGATCGTCTTTCACGCCTCCTGGCCGGACGAAAAGATCGTCCGCGGCACGCTGGGCACGATCGTGGAGGCCTTTGCCGCCGATCCGGTGGAGCGCACGGCGATCATCTTTGTCGGACGCACCCTGAGCGCCGCCGACTTCCGCGACAGCGCGCTCTACGATCCGTATTATCAGCGCCGGTTCAGAGACCGCAAGGGCGTGATCTGAGCGCTGGGCAGGCCGGCGATTTCGGCGCTGCTCCAGGTCATGGCGCCCGGCCGCCCGAGCAGGAAGCCCTGCGCCTCGGTGCAGCCCTCGGCCCGCAGCACGGCGAGCTGGGCGGCCGTCTCGACCCCTTCGGCCAGCACCGGCATGGACAGGCTCTGCCCCAGTGCCAGAATGGCCCGCACGATGGCGCGGGACTGGTCGTTGTGGTCGACCGAAGTCATGAAGGAGCGGTCGATCTTGATCTTGTCGAAGGGGAAGCTGCGCAGCGTGTCGAGCGAGGAATAGCCGGTGCCGAAGTCGTCGATGGCGACGGAGACGCCCATGGCCTTGATCTGGCGCAGGATATGCAGCGCGCGCTGCTTGTCGGCGATGATCGCGGTCTCGGTCACTTCCAGTTCCAGGCGAGACGGCGCGAGGCCACTGAGCAACAGGGCGTCGCGCACGGTCTCGATCAGCTCGGGCTGGCCGAGCTGGACGCCCGATATATTGACCGCGATCTTGTAGGGCTCCGGCCAGCTCGCCGCGTGCTGGCAGGCGGTGTTGAGCACCCAGGCGCCGATGGTGCCAATCGCGCCGCTCTCCTCGGCGATCGGGATGAAATCGGCGGGCGACACCAGGCCATGGCCGGGCCGGTCCCAGCGCAGCAGCACCTCATAGCCGGTGATCTGGCTGGTCTCGACCGATTTCTGCACCTGGTAGACGAGGTGAAAGCCCTGCTCCTCCAGCGCCACCCAGAGATCGCGCGCCATGGCGCGGCGCTGGCGAGCATGCTCGTCCATGTCCTCTTCATAGTAGCAAAGGTGCCGCTCGACATCGGCCTTGGCGCGATACATGGCCAGGTCGGCATTGTTGAGCAGGCGCGAGCGGTCGCCGCCATCATCGGGAAAGATGGATACCCCGATGCTGGCCGCGGTGGAGATCACCACCTGGCCGGCGGGAATGCGGGCAAACAGGGCCGCCTCGATACGCGCCAGGAAATCACGCAGGCTGTCCATGGAGCTGAAGCGCTTGAGCGCGGCGAATTCGTCGCCGCCCATGCGCGCCACCACTTCGCCCTCCTTGAGGCCGGCACTCAGCCGCGTCCCCAAAGTCTGCAGCACCTGGTCGCCGACGGCATGGCCATAGGTGTCGTTGATGTCCTTGAAACGGTCGAGATCGATGGCGACCACGGCAAAGTTGAGGTCATTGGCATCGGCCTCTTCGAGCGCCAGGTCCAGCTCGTCGTTGAAGGCCGCGCGATTGAGGATATTGGTCAGCGAGTCGCGATAGGCGAGCCGGGAAATCTCGGCCTGGGCGCGCTGCTGATCGGTCACATCGTCCAGCGTGGTCACCCATCCGCCCGCGGCGATGGGGATGTGCAGGAAGCGGATGATGCGGCCGTCATTGAGGGTGCGCAGATAGTCGAGGCTCTCGCCGCTCTCGATCTTGGCAATCATGCCCTCGATGCGCTGCGCCGCGGCAGCTTCGGCCAGTTGCAGGTCGCCGGCGGTGGTCTGCAGCGCCCGTGACAGGTCGCGGAAATGCCAGCCCACCATCGAGCGGCGGCCCATGGGTGGGCCGATGAGTTCGCCGACACGGACATTGTGGAACTGCATCAGGCCGGACGAGCTGAACAGGCACAGGCCCTGCGCCATATGGGTGGTGGCCAGTTCGAGGATGACGCTGACCTCGGCCAGCCGCTCGGCCGTATGCACCCGCCGCCGGTCGGCCTGGTCGAGCAGGGCACTGCCGGTGGCGGCGCCCAGCACCAGCAACGAAACCAGCGCAACACCCACCGAAAGCAAGCCATTGTCGACGCCGCCGGCCCCGTTGAGCGGGAAGCAGCGCGACAGGTCCGCCGCGCCCATGGCGGTAAAATGCATGCCGCAGATGGCCAGGGTCAGCAGCACGGCGCCGAGCAGCAGGCGGTCGCGCTGCGCCGCCCAGAACGAGAGCGCACCCAGCGCCATGCCGGCCAGTACTGACAGCGCCACCAGGCTCATGTTCCAGCCGATCGCGCCGCCCACGACCAGGGCGGCGATGCCGGTAAAGTGCATGCCGGCAATCGCGATGCCCACAACGGCGCCGCCCAGCAGATGATCGGCAGCGGTGCGGCCGCGCGCGGCCAGCGCAATGCCCAGGCCGCAAATGGCAATGGCGATCAGCAGCGAGACGGCGGTCAGGGCCAGATCGTAGCTCAGGGTGAAGCCCGGCCGCAGCGCCAGCATGCCGATGAAATGGGTCGACCAGATGCCCAGCCCGACCGCCACGGCGGCTACCCCGACCCAGACCAGCCGCAGCCGGCTTGTCGCGTGCCGGGCATGGCGCAGCAGGCCCATGCAGGCATAGGCGGCCATCAGGCATACCAGGGCGGCAAGGCCGACAAAGCGCCAATCGTGCTGCCGCAGAAGAAAATCGAACAGATATACCACGGCATTGATCCGGTGGACGATGTGCGAGCATAGCGCCCGCCGCTTAAGCCAGCGTTGCGGATCAGGGTTTCCTGTACGTTAACGTACAATGCGAATCTGCAGGCATCGGCAGTGCCCCCGGCGCGCTCAATGCGCGGCCGGGCCGATCAGCTGCGAGCGCAAAGCCGCGGAGATATTGTCGAAAATGAACACCACGATCAGGATCAGCAGCACCATATAGGCCACGTTTTCCCAATCCTGGTTGGTGCGCATGGCCTCGAGCAGCTTGAGCCCGATGCCGCCGGCCCCCACCGCGCCGATAATGGTGGCGCCGCGGATATTGGCCTCCCAGAAGTAGAGCGTCTGGGAAATTACCACCGGGGCGATCTGCGGTATGACGCCAAAGCGGTTGACCGAAACGGCGCTGCCGCCGACCGAGCGGATGCCTTCGCGCTGCTTGTCGTCGATATTTTCGATGGCTTCGGAATAGAGCTTGCCGAAGGTGCCGGTATCGGTGACGAAAATGGCAGTGATGCCGGCCAGCGGGCCCGGGCCGAAGCCGCGGGTAAACACCAGGGCCCAGATCAGCATGTCGACCGAGCGGGTAAAGTCGAAGAAGCGCTTGGTGATCCAGTTGGCCGGCTTGGAATTGGTGACATTGCGCGCAGCGATGAAGGCCAGTGGGAAAGCCAGCAGGGCGGCAAACAGCGTGCCGACAAAGGCCATGACGATGGTCTGCAGCAGCTTGTTGAAGACGTCGCCGTGCTGCCATTCCGAATTGGTCAGGAATTCGTTGACGGCCAGCGACAGGTTGGACTGGTCGGGGTCGATGCGCTGGTCCGAGGTGACGGACGAGAACAGCTCGGTCACGCCCATGCCCCAGAAGGGCGAGGTGGTGTCGAACCAGAAATTCTCCCATCCCAGGAAGCGGCGGCGCACCAGCACCTGGGTGGCGCGGATCTCGGCGCTGCCGGCGAAGCCGTAATTGATCGTGACGCGGCCGTTCTTCTCACTCATTTCTGCCGGGGCATTGGCCGGCAGCAGCGCCGCCTCGCCGGCAAAGGCGATGTCATAGGCCACGCCGCCCAGCATGGCGACGACGCCGGTGCTGGCGATGTCCAGCCGGTCGCCCGGATTGCCGAAGGTGACCTCCTCGCGCCCGTCGGGCAGCGTGGTCATCCAGTCCGGGTCGGGATTTTCGCCCAGCGGGGAAAAGCGCTGGTGCTCGATCTCCAGACTACCATCGGGCTGGAAGCGATAGCGCGGCTGGGCTTCCCAGCTGATCCAGTCGGCCATGTAGACGCTGGCGCGTTCCCATTTGCCTTCGCTCAGGGTGCGGCCGATGTCAAAAAAGCTCCAGCCATAGACCAGGTAGGCCAAGGCCCCGACCAGCAGCATCAGCCCGCCCCAGCGCTTGAACAGGCCTGGCTTGAACACCTCGGGATGGGCGCGGTGCAGGCGGTTGCGTTCCTGCTGGGAAAGGGTGATCGCGGACATGGCGGTTCCTAGGCTCCAAACTCGAAGGCGGCTTTGCCGACCAGGCGCGTGCGCAGCCAGCCCGAGAGCTGGTCGATGGCAAAAATGGTCAGAAACAGCAGGATGACGATGGCATAGGTCTTGGCGGCATGGTCGCGGCCGATGGACTGGCGGAACACTTCGCCGATACCGCCGCCGCCCACCGCGCCGATAATGGTGGAGGCGCGCACATTGATCTCGGTGCGCAGCAGGAAATAGGAGACGAAATTGGGCATGACCTGGGGCACGATGGCAAAACGCACCCGCTCGAACCAGTTGGCGCCCACGGCGCGCAGCCCATCATCGGCCTTCATGTCGGCGTTTTCCACCACCTCGAAGAACATCTTGCCCAGCGCGCCCACGGTATGCACCGAAACGGCGAAGATGGCGGCGATCGGACCCAGCGACAGCACGGCGGCCATCATGCCGGCCAGCACGATTTCGGGGAAGGCGCGCATCAGCTCGAACAGGCGCCGGATGATCCAGCGCAAAGGCGCGGCGACGCCCAGATTGGACGCGGCGACAAAGCAGAACAGGAAGGCGAACAGCCCGCCGATCAGCGTCGACATGAAGGCGATGTTGAGCGTCACCAGCATTTCGTAGAAATATTCGGGGACGTAGAAGCCGGTGCCAAACAGGTAGTGGCGGCCCACTTCATAATCATATTTGAACGAGCCGTCGGCATAGGGCGAAGGCAGGTCAAACATGGCGCGGACGATCTCGAACGGATCGTCGGGCACGAAATTCTTGATGAAGTCGAAGAGGTAAGGCAGCCGGTCGACAAACTTGCCCGAGCTGGCTTCATTGGCAAACATCAGCGAGAGCACCAGCACGACCACCAGGCCGCCGACGGCGAGCAGGCTATAGAACCGCCGCGTCTGCACCAGCTTCCGGTAGTGCCGGAAGAGCGTCGTGGTGGCGGGGCTCAGGCTGGGCTCGTGGCCGGTCAGGTCTGCCATGCTGGTCTCCAGATGCGCGACCGGCCGGACCCCTTGGGGATCCGGCCGATGGATGGGCGGGACTTAGCCGCCGATGGTGGCCTTGCGGGCAGCGATGATGGCGTCGTAGAAGGTCGCGTCGACCTCGACATAGCCATTGTAATCGCCGGCCTGGGCCGCGCGGAAGCAGTCGTAATTGGTTTCCGGCAGGGCCTTGAGGAAGGCTTCGATCTTGTCCTTGGCGCCCTGCTCCATGTCCGAACGCAGCACGATCGGGCCGTTCGGGATCAGCGGCGACTTCCACAGCTCGACGACGTCTTCCATGTCGAGCATGCCCTTGTCGACCATCGAGCGGATATTGCCCGAGGTGTAGCCCTCGGAGAATTCGCCAACGCCCGAACCCCAGGTCACGCCGGCGTCGAACTGGCCGTCGAGCACGGCGAGAACCAGGTTTTCATGGCCGCCGCCAAAGCCGGTTTCCGAGAAGTACTCTTCGACAGGCATCTTGACGTCATTGGGCAGGGCCACGACGGGGACGAGATAGCCCGAGGTCGAGTCCGGATCGGCAAAGCCGAGCTTCTTGCCCTTCATGTCTTCGAGTGTGGCGATGCCGCTGTCCTTGCGGGCCAGCATGATCGAGTAATAGCCGGTGGCGCCATCGGTCTGTTCGGTGGTCAGGATCGGCTCAACGGCCTCGGGGTCCTGCAGGTAGATGGCGGCATAGGCGGAGGCACCCAGCTCGGCATAGTCGAGCGTGCCGCCCAGCAGACCCTGGATCACGCCATTATAGTCGGCAGCGGGGAACAGCTGCACGTCCGAATAGCCCAGCTCGGACTTCATCAGGTCAACCAGGCACTGGTTGTCGCGCAGGCGGTCGGCTTCGTTTTCGCCGCCGAGCAGGCCGATGCGCAGGACATTGTCCTGGGCAAAGACGCCGGTGGTCAGGGTTGCAACGGCAAGGCCGGCAAGCAGGATGGAGCGGATCGCAGTCATGGAAGTCTCCTTTGGTGACGCGGTTGGATCGGCGGCCGGCCCTGCCCGTCTGGGCAGGCGCCGTCGCAGAATGGGGATCAGGTGGCCGGGATGGGCGCACTCATGCGCGGCGCAATCGGCTCGAGCGCGGTGGAGGTCAGGGCCTCCTGCAGCCCGTCGGCGCCATAGAGCGTGCGAGCCACATCGGTGGTCAGCTCGTCGGGCGTGCCGTCGAACACCACCTTGCCCTGCGCCATGCCGATGATGCGCTCGCAATAGGCGCGGGCGGTGTCGAGCGTGTGCAGGTTGGTGATGACGGTAATGCCCTCGGCATTGATGTCGCGCAGGCTGTCCATGACGATCTGGGCATTGCGCGGGTCAAGGCTGGCGATCGGCTCGTCGGCCAGGATCATCTTGGGGCCCTGCATTAGCGCCCGGGCAATCGCCACGCGCTGCTGCTGGCCGCCCGACAGGGTCTGCGCCCACTGCAAGGCGGTCGGGGCGATGTCGAGGCGCTCGAGCGCCTTGAGCGCCTCGAGCTGTTCATCGGCGGAAAAGATCTGCAGCAGGTTGAGCAGGGGATGGCGGCCATTGAGGCGCCCGAGCATCACATTGGTGATGACGTCGAGCCGGGGCACCAGGTTGAACTGCTGGAAGATCATGGCGCAGTCGCGCTGCCAGTTGCGCAGGGCCTGGCCGCGCAGCTCGGAGGTGCGCACACCGTCATATTCGATATAGCCGGAGGACACATCGGCGAGGCGGTTGATCATGCGCAGCAGGGTCGACTTGCCGGCGCCGGAGCGGCCGATGACGCCGACCATCTGGCCCTGCGGGATTTCGAGGCTGACGCTGTCGACAGCGAGTTTGTCACCAAATCGTCGCGAAACATTGGAGATCTTCAGCATCAGGACGCCCCACTTCTCGAGTGTGGCAGACCTAGGGCGGCCAGATTACGTGCGCATGTAGATTTGGTGACGGTTCGATGACTGTGAACAGGGGGTTGTGGTGGGTTTGCCGAGTGCCCGGAAGCGCGTGATGCAACGCAGCCAACGGCCGTCACCCTCGGGCTTGACCCGAGGGCTCTATACTGGCGGCGCGCGGGTCAAGTGCAGTGCCCTCGGGTCAGGCCCGAGGGTGACGATCGCGGACGGTCGCCCCTACCCCGCATACATCTCCAGAAACGCCTCGATCCCAAGCTTGCGGAAATCGGGCAGCGCCTGGTGCAGCTTGTCGTGGCTCCAGTCCCACCACTTCATCGCATCGAGCCGTGATGCCACGTCGTCGGAAAAGCGCTGCTTGATGGTCCGGGCCGGCACACCCACGGCAATGGCGAAATCGGCGACGTCCCTGGTCACCACCGCATTGGAGCCGATAATGGCGCCATTGCCGATGGTGATGCCGGGCATGATCACCGCGCCATGGCCGATCCAGGTGTCGTGGCCGATGCTGATGGGCGCGCTCTCGCGCCAGTCGAAAAAGCTCTGGTCATCCTCCTCACCCTCGAAATACTGCGCCGAGCGATAGGTGAAATGGTGCAGCGAGGCGCGTTCCATCGGGTGCATGCTGGCATAGATGCGCACATGGGCGGCGATATTGGCGAACTTGCCGATGCTGGAATAGGCGATCTGGGTATTGCTGACGCAGTAGGAATAGTCGCCCAGGCTCGAATAGGCGACGGTGCAGCCGGCGCCCACCTCGGTATAGCGGCCCAAAGTGGATTGATGGACCTTGGCGCTGGGGTGGATGGAGGGCTCGAGGCCAAGCTTTTTCATGCGGCCAGCTCCGGGGCAAAGGCAGTGACGTCGAGAATGCGGTCGGCCACCGCCTCGCGCACCTCCTCGTCGTGGAAGATGCCGAGCAGGGCCACGCCCTGCGCCTTCTTCTCGCCGATCATGGCGACGACGACAGCGCGATTGGTGGCGTCGAGCGAGGCGGTCGGTTCGTCGAGCAGCAGCACCGGATGGTCGGTGATGAAGCCACGGGCAATGTTGACGCGCTGCTGTTCGCCGCCAGAAAACGTCGCCGGCGGCAGGCTCCACAGCCGCTCGGGCAGGTTGAGCCGGGCCAGCAATGCCCGGGCGCGATCCTGCGCCTCGCCCTTGTCCACGCCGCGGATCACCAGCGGCTCGGCCACCACATCGAGCGCCGAAACGCGCGGCACGGTGCGCAGGAACTGGCTGACATAGCCGATGGAGTCGCGCCGCAGCGTCAGCACGGTGCGCGGATCGGCGGTGGCGAGGTCGACCGCCGCACCGTGATGCTGGATCACGATGGACCCGGCATCGACGCCATAATTGCCATAGACCATCTTGAGGATCGAGCTCTTGCCCGCCCCCGATGGACCGCCCAGCACGACGCATTCGCCGGGCTGGACGTGAAAGTTCACATTCTCCACCACCGGCAGCACGACCCCGTCGCGCAGATGCATGGTGAAGGTCTTGGAGAGATTTTTGACGGTAAGGGCGGTCATCATCACACCTGCAGGATCGAGCTGACGAGCAGCTGGGTATAGGGTTCGCGGGGATCGTCGAGCACGCGGTCGGTCAGGCCCGCCTCGATGACATGGCCGTCCTTCATCACCATCATGCGGTGGCTCAGGAGCCGCGCCACTGCCAGGTCATGCGTGACGACGATCGCCGCCAGCCCCAGTTCACCCACCAGCCCGCGCAAGAGATCGAGCAGCCGCGCCTGCACCGACACATCCAGGCCCCCGGTCGGCTCGTCCATGAAGACCAGCCGTGGCCCGGTCACCAGGTTACGGGCGATCTGCAACCGCTGCCGCATACCGCCCGAGAAGGAGCGCGGCTGGTCGTCGATACGGTCGGCGGCGATTTCCACCCGTCCGAGCCAATCCAGCGCCGTCTCTCTAATATGCCCATAGTGCCGGTCACCCACCGCCATGAGCCGCTCGCCGACATTAGCGCCGGCCGAGACGGTCATGCGCAGCCCGTCGGCCGGGTTCTGGTGCACGAAGCCCCAGTCAG
>Ga0123337_10006240_pt1 | contig 11448 bp, 8 predicted proteins | sample frozenSSSSmetaG_FD_89792 | JGI IMG/M metagenome (GOLD analysis project Ga0123337, IMG submission 89792) | Glacier valley bacterial and archeal communities from Borup Fiord, Nunavut, Canada, to study Microbial Dark Matter (Phase II) -... | ecosystem: Environmental > Aquatic > Freshwater > Ice >...
GAAGGGTGCGAACCCCGCACCTGATGCGCCAGGTACTGCTGTGCCTGGCACTGCTATACCCAGTCCCGCTGTGCCTGGCACTGCTATACCCAGTCCCGCTGTGCCTGCCACTGGTGGCAAGACTGTGCCTGCCACTGGTGGCAAGACTGTGCCTGCCACTGGTGGCAAGACTGTGCCCACAACCGGCGGCGCGAAGCCCGCCTCTGCCGACAATACCGGCGGAAAGAAGCCCTAGTCACAATGGTCAAACGAATAACCGCTCCGCTTATAATCGCAATCATCCTGATCGCTTCGGTTGTCTATGCACGTAAAATGCTCACGACGAGCGCGAGCAAGGACTCCAATCAGTATCGGGTCGCTGCCGTCAAGACCGACCTCGTCAAGAAAACGGTGACCGCGACCGGCGTGCTCAAACCCTGGACGACCGTCGATATCAAGAGCAAGGCGGGCGGGCGTGTCGATCAGCTCCCGGTCGAAGAGGGCAGTGAGGTCAAGAAGGGAAAGTTGATCGCTAAGATCGATCCCACCGACACGCTCCTGACCTACAATGAAGCGAAAGCCGACATCGATGCGAACCGCTACCGGGTCGAAGAGACGCGCAACCAGCTGCTGCTCCAGAAGCGTCAGACCGAAGTCGCGCTCGACACCGCCCGTGCCAATCTCGCCTCTGCGAAAGCGCAGGCGAACGCGGCAAAGGCGCGCTATCTCTCCTCACAGAGCCAGTCCGACGCGCAGAGCAATCTGACCGATGCCTCGATCGAAAACGTCAAGGCGTCGCTCTCCGCCGAGCAGGAAAAGCTCGATCAGATGACGAACGCCTCGCATCCACAGCAGTATGCGACGGCGAAGGCGAGCCTGCGCTCGGCACAAGCCAACCTGAAGAACGCGAAGGCGCAGCTTGATCGTCAGCAGAAACTGCTCGAAAAGGGCTTCGTCGCGCAGTCGCAGGTCGATACCGCGCAGGCGACCTACGATGTCGCCGAGGCGAATGTCGCCAACGCGCAGGAGAAGGTCGATACGATCAAGCCGGAGCTCGACTCCGACATCAAATCGCAGAATGCGCGTATCCGGCAGGTGCAGGCGGAGGTGCGCACCGCTGAAGCCAACCGCGTCGAAGTGAGCCTGCGGCAGCAGGCTGCGCTTGCGGCTAAAGCCGACTATGATCAGTCGGTCGCGAACGTAAAATCGTCCGAAGCGAAGCTGCACGAAGCCGAAGCGGGTGGGATCAATAACGGGATTCGCGAGAGTCAGATTCTACAGGCGCAGGCTTCCGGCGCCCGTTCTCAAGCCGGATTGATCAATGCCAAGTCTCAGTTGGATCAGACACAGGTCGTTGCGCCGAGCGATGGTGTGATCCTCAAGAAATATGTCGAGGAAGGCACACTGATTACGTCGGGCGTCTCCTTCAACTCGAGCGGAACGAGCATCGTGCAGATGGGCGATACGACCCGAATGTACGTCGATGTTCAGGTCGATGAGACCGATGTCGGGGGCGTCGAAGAGAAACAGAAAGTCGATATCACATTCGATGCTTACAACTCCACTCCGTTCGAAGGCACGGTAATCAAAGTCGATCCGCAGGCGGTCGTCGATCAGAATATCACGACGATACACGTGCGGGTCGAAGTAGACAACAGCGACGCCAAGTATCGCATCCTCAAGCCCGGCATGAATGCCACCTGCGAGTTCATCGTCAAGAAAAAAGAAGACGTTGTCTGTGTGCCGAACGAGGCGTTGAAATCGGATGCCGAAAACAATCATTATGTCGATGTCGTGACCGGCGGCAAGGTCGCTCCCGCAGACAAAGACAGCGAACCGGACCCGAACGTTCTCGTGGAGGTCAAGCCGAAGAAAACGATCGTGCAAATCGGACTCGAAGGCAACGACACGACTGAGATCACCGAAGGTCTCAAAGAAGGTGATATGATCGTGACGCAGGTGATTGAACCTGCTGTCAGCGGAGGCAGTCCGTTCGGCGGCGGCGGGAAGGGTCCCGCGAAAAAGTGACCTCGCAAGAATCTGACAGCAAAATGATCGGCGATCTGAAAGGAGCGCGACAATGTTTGTTGGCTTAACATCGGCTCTGCGTGGTCTCGCAACCAATAAACTGCGCTCGTTTTTGACGATGCTCGGCGTGATCTTCGGCGTAGCGGCGGTGATCGTCGCCGTCGCGCTGGGGCAGGGCTCCAAAGAAGCGGCGATCAGGCGGTTCGAGAAGTTCGGCACGACGACACTCACTGTAATTCCCGGCAGACAGGGCAAGGGCGGGGTCAGTTTCGGCTCCGTAAATACTCTGCGTCTCGAAGATGCTGCCGCAATCAAGCGTGTCTGTGCGTCTGTGAGGAATGTTTCGCCGGAGAAGAGCGGCTTCCAGCAGGTCAAAAACGGGAACAAGAACACCAACACTCAGGTTTATGGCACGGGCGCGGCTTATCCTACGATACGCCGTTTCACGCTGAGCGAAGGCAAATACTTCAGCGAGCAGGACAACAGCTCGAAACGCACCGTCTGCGTGCTCGGGCACTCGGTCTACAAAGATTTGTTCGGCTCGGGCTCGTGCGTCGGGCAGAAAGTCTATATCAAGGGTCAGAATTTTAAGATTCTAGGCGTGTTCGACGAGCGCGGCGGCGGCGGATTCATTAATGAGGACGACCGTGTCTATGTTCCGATCGGCACGGCGCTGCGTCGTCTATTCGGCTCGGAAAACGTGCTCAGTTCGATGAGTGTGCAGGGCAAGAGCGAGTCGCAGATGTCAAAAGCGCAGGAGGAGGTCGATGACATACTGCGCAAGCGGCACAAAATCGGTCTGAACAAGCCCAAAGATGTGATCATTTTCAACAATGCGACGGCGGCACAGAACAGCAGCGAGCAGGCGAGCGACTTCGAGCAGCTGATCAACTGTCTGGCGGCGGTCGCGCTGATCGTGGGCGGCATCGGCATCATGAACATCATGCTCGTTTCGGTCACAGAGCGTACCCGTGAAATCGGTGTACGCAAGGCGATCGGCGCGAAACGCAGCAATATTCTGGCCCAGTTTCTTATGGAGGCGCTCTTCCTGTCGCTGATCGGCGGATTACTGGGTGTACTTCTCGGTGTGCTATTCACGCTTTATGGACTGCCCAAAATCAAGCCCGACTGGGAAATCGCGCTCAGCACGACGCCGATCTTCGTCTCGTTTGGCTTCTCGGCATTGATCGGCATTTTCTTCGGATTTTATCCCGCTTTGAAAGCATCGAAACTCGATCCGATCGAGGCATTGCGCTACGAATAGACAGCGACTCACCACCTCCCAGCCCCCTCCTTCGTAAGGATGGGGAGAAAATATACCCTGCATTAACCTGGGTGTCGTGGCGGATACACCGGGCAAAGGTGGTACGAGTAAACTGTCAGTGCCGATTCGAGACAATCGCGGTGTGTCCCAGAAGGCATCCGCACAACCTACAAAGGAGCAGAAATCATGACTTGGAGCAGTTTCAGAAACAGCATTTTTGCGGCGGCGCTTGTCGTTGGCGTACTGACGGTGGGAATGCCTTCCGTGAAAGCGCAGGGGGGTCCTCCTTCTCCGGCATTGATGGCGAAGTTCAAAGCGTGGGGCAAATACAATGAGCAGCACAAAAAGCTTACCACACTGGGCGATCAGATCGGAAAGATCAGCAAGTTGAATGAGGACGCATCGAACGGGCTCGACAAAGCTCAGGCTGCTAAAATGCTCGCCCTCCTGAATCCTCTCAAGAGCAAGGCCGAACTGACCGACGATGAGGCGAGCGCGCTCAACAAGAAAATCGGCAATCTTCTGACGGTCAAGCAGATCAAGGCGTTGACACTGATCGAAGCGCCTTCCGAAAAATGGAAGAAGGCGCGTGGCGCAGGTGGCGGTCGTGGCGGTGCAGGCGGCGGCTTCGATATGAGCAAATTCCCCGATCCGCCCGCTCACGGCTACAATCCGCTGAATGGCGATTCCTTCCCGATGGCGATGGCACGCCCGATGGTGAAGCAGGCAATGCAGCAGTTCTTCGTTGGTCTCGAAAAGCGCGCCAAGGGTTAAGCAGCACATTTCCGATCCCCCTCGCTGCACCCTATGTCGTCAGTGAGGGAGATCGGTTCTCGAACAGCGAAACGCGGGAGGCGCCGTGTTCGTCAGTAACCAGAGTAATCGAATCATCCGATCAATTGTCGAGGAGTGCGCACGTTTATGTCGAATACGCTGAATGCTACGCCGAACAGTCTGCAAAACTCGTCGAAGAGCACGCCGAATGCGTCGAATACGATGATCGAGGTGCTGGATGCCTATAAAATATATAAAATGGGCAAAATGGAAGTGCGAGCCCTCCGAGGCGTCTCAGTGACGATTGAGCGCGGTGAGTTCGTCGCCATCATGGGACCGTCCGGCTCAGGCAAATCGACTTTTATGAACATGATCGGCTGCCTCGACAAGCCGACAAAAGGCTCGTACCGCCTCGATGGAATCGAAGTCGCGGGTTTAAGCGACAACCAACTTGCCGAGATACGGAACCGCAAGATCGGCTTCGTCTTCCAGACATTCAACCTGCTGGCACGGACGAGCGCGCTGCGAAATGTCGAACTGCCACTGCTCTACAGCAACTCGAAGAATCGTGTCCAGATTGCAACAAACGCGCTGGAAATCGTCGGGCTGGGAGACAGGCTCGACCATAAGCCGAACGAACTTTCGGGAGGTCAGCAGCAGCGCGTTGCAATCGCCCGAGCACTCGTCAACGACCCACCGATCATCTTTGGCGACGAACCCACCGGCAACCTCGATACACGCACTTCCGAGGAGATCATGGCGATTTTCCAGAAACTGCATCGTGAAGGCAAAACCGTCGTCGTCGTTACACACGAGCCGGACATCGCTGAACATGCCGAGCGTATCATTCGATTTAAGGACGGCAAAGTCGTTTCCGATGAAAAGGTCGAGCACCGTCGCCTCGCCGAAGACGAAATCTCAAAAATGGTACAATATGTCGACGAGCCAGTGTAGACATGACACGATAATTGGTTCAGGTACGGAAAGTTAATGGTTCCGGGGATGGCATATTGCGTGTACTGAAAGTATCCGTCTAAAAAGGGCAAACGTCTCCCAGACGCAGATGCGAGCAGGCAGACGACAGATAGAAAGCAGACGGCTATGCAGCGCAAAATCGGTCGGTTTTTCGTGCGGCTCGCGCTTCTGATCCTGCTGACCGCCGGGCTGATCGCGATGCCCGACATCGGCAATGACGGCGTCCTTCATCTGAAGAATGCAATTGTTTGCCTTTTCGCTGTCGTGCTGACCGGCAAACTGCTCTACGACACTTTTTTCGCCGAGCGTTTTCGATCGTAGGTCAGCTTCGACCCTCGCGCCGACAGCTAAGGGACTGTAAAAGAATAATCTCCCGGGCATTTGTAGGGGCGCTGCTTGCTGTGCCCTCCCTGAGTCGGGAAGTTATATATTTACAGATCCTAAGTGTCCTTCGGACACGAAATTCAAATTTACGAAGAAACCAGGCCGGGTTGCCCAGTTCGAAAGTGAAAGCAAACAGAAAGACAGGGCAGAACGACGGATCGTCGTTCTGCCCTGCGCTGTCGTTATTTTATGGACTACCAAGCCCTGAGTTATATGGACTTCTTGGCGAAATACCAGTCAGTTGTCTCCATGCCGTCTTCCATCATGCGCTTGTCCGCCCCCTCCTGCGTCCTCGGCGCGGGAACGATCACCTGCTCGCCGGGCTGCCATTCACAGGGCGTAGAGACCCCATTTGCATCGGTAGTCTGGAGCGCTTTGACGAGGCGCAGGATTTCGTCGATGCTGCGCCCGTTGGTAAGCGGATAGTAGATCATGGCGCGCGTAATGCCTTTGTCGTCGATCACGAACACGCAGCGAACCGTCGCCGTCGAGCTTGCGCCCGCATGGATCATGCCGTACAACTGCGCTACTTTCGTGTCCAGGTCGGCGATCATCGGATAGTCGATTTTGACGCCGAAGTTCTTCTCCATACTGCGTATCCAGGCGATGTGCGAGTACACGCTGTCGACGCTCAGACCGATGAGCTGCGTGTTATTCTGCTGGAAATCGCTGCTGCGGCGCGCGAATTCGACGAGTTCGGTCGTGCAGACGGGCGTAAAATCGGAGGGGTGCGAGAAAAGCACCACCCATTTGCCGCGCAGTTTCGAGAGTGTTAGCGGTCCCTGGGTCGTATCGGCGGTGAAGTCGGGGGCGGGTTCGTTCAGGCGTGGCAGCCCGACCGGCGCCTCCTGAATTGTATCGGTTGACATAATTAGCGTTCTCCTTTAGAACTAGCCACAAATAGAATCAGCTGCGAAAAATCGAAATATCAGACAAAAAGTGGCGGTAAGTTGCTTTTTGAATAAGGCGTGAGCTTCAGCATAAATATAAAGTCTATCTATCCGGTCGATATTGTAGACTTTAACCTGCCCGTCTGTCAAGGACGATTTTGCGAACAGAAAGCGCCCGTACACTGTCTCTGTGTTTATAATCGTTGACAGCGATTGACCAGTGTGTTAATATAGTACAAAAAACCGATTCGCTAAGATGAGCCGCTTTTATGTACGAGTGAGAGACAGGCTAAATTGTATCAACATAAACTTCGATCGACAAATTCTGGTCAGAAAAGTCAGTCGATATGGTCAGTCGATAGAAATGAGACTTCATTGGAAACGCTGGACAAGAATTTGGAGATGCCTGAACCGCAGCGGGATGAGACTTTATCGCCAGAACTGCACGACCAGATGCTTCGTTTGCAGCGCGGGACGCTCGATATCGTCCCGGCGGGAGGTCTCGCTGCCAAACTGCTCAAATCCCAAAAAACTGGCAAACCGCTCAAAATCAAACTCGGTCTCGACCCGACTGCACCGGATATTCACCTCGGTTTCGCGGTCGTGCTTCGAAAACTCCGGCAGTTTCAGGACCTCGGACATCAGGTCATCATTATTATCGGCGACTATACCGCGCTGATCGGGGACCCTTCCGGCCGGTCGGTGACGCGCCCGATGCTCTCTGCAGAGGCGATTGCCAGCAACGCAGTAACCTATATCGATCAGCTTGCCCGAATCCTAGATCGCGACAAAACACAGGTTCGCTACAACAGCGAGTGGCTCGGCAAACTCGGCTTCGCCGAGGTGGTGCAGCTTGCGGCCAGGATGACGGTCGCGCAGGTCATGCAGCGCGAAGATTTTGCCAGCCGCTTCGCCCAGCATCAGCCGATCGGCCTTCACGAACTGCTCTACCCGCTGGCTCAGGCGTACGACTCGGTAGCGATCGAAGCCGATATCGAGATGGGTGGGCAGGATCAGACCTTCAACATTCTTGCCGGTCGGGATCTGCAGCGCGAAGTCGGGCAGGAGGCACAGGTCGCGCTCTTCATGCCGCTGCTTGTGGGGCTCGACGGCGTCAAAAAGATGAGCAAGTCGATTGGCAACTACGTCGGTATTATGGAGACGCCCGACATGATGTATGGAAAGCTGATGTCGATCTCCGACGGCTTGATGCGGGACTATTTTGTGCTCTGCACCGATGTCGCGCTCTCGGAAATCGACTTGCTATTAAGCGATGCCGAAAGCGGAAAGAGCAATCCGAAAGACGCAAAGCGGCGACTGGCACGCGAGATCGTCACTCTGTATCACAGTTCGGAAGCGGCTGATGCAGCCGATTCCCAGTGGCACAAAATCCATTCCGAAGGCGAAGCGCCGACAGACATTCCGGTCGTAGAACTCGCGAGCAATCTGGCGGTTGATGGTAAAATCTGGGTCTGCAAGCTGCTCGTCGCGTCGGGCATCTCAAAAAGTAACGGCGAGGCACGGCGGCTCATCGAGCAGGGCGGTGCGCTTCTCGACGGCGTGAAACTGACGGATCCGAGTGCGGAACTTCCGATCGACACGCTCGAAGGAGCGGTACTGCGCGCCGGACCGAGGCGCTACCTTCGTGTCAGGATAGTCTGATTACCGATCGGTACCGCTTGTTCCTGTATCGACTCAATTGTGCATCGCGACTTTCCTTGTCGGAATCGGGGAATCCAATGGCTCTCCACGAAAGAACGCCGCAGGCATCCAAATTGTCCTCACAGCCTTCGATAAATACCGAGACCGTCGCACGAAAACGGCAGATGCAGAGGCGTGTGACGCTTGCGAGTCTCTGCATCGGAGCGGCAATCAGCGTACTGATCTGGCTGGCACCGGGCAGCACACAATCGCTTCGTGATCGCAACGGGAACCAGCGTCAAAGCGGCAATGGTTCTATGCCTCGCCCCGGATTCGACCGGGGAATGGGGGGTCGGATGCGGTTTTTTCAGGGCAGACGAGGTGATGGGGGCGGTCCGCAGGAATGGCCGCCTCCATCGCCCCGATCACGGTATGTAGCCAACCTGGCGACGGAAACCGATGACTATACGATTTCGGTACGGCAGGTGATGTGCGATGAAAAAAATCTTTATCCGGGTTCGTCATTTCCGAACAGATTTATGGGACGACAGGATCGATCGCGACAACAGGACAGAATGCTGATCAGCATGCAGATACTGGCGCACACTCCGTCTGCTCTGGCTCGTATTGAGGAATTCGCCCCGAAAATTACTGCTGTGGAGGAAAGTGGAAGGAGACTCGAAAGCTTCGATACCGGTCAGCCCGTCCACTTCGAGAACGGCGTCGCCCGCCGCTATTTTCTTCCTGTGCCGTCGAAGGAGGGCTATGTCCTGCGTTCCGTTGAGGGTGAGGTTTTGCTTCAGCCTCTTGATGCCACAAAGGATGCATCCGCGTCGAATGCCGCTTCCGCAGAGAGTAAAAGCCTGCCCACTCGCCTGACTTTTCGGATCGAAAACATTCCTATGGCACGTGCTCCTCTGATTTATGGCGAAGTGGATAGCGTGCTGGTGGACGCTGATACCGCCCTGCATCTGGCACAAACCCCTCATTCTGAGACTATTGCCACCACCCGATGTCTGAGGTCGAAATCTGCGCTCAGCCTCGACGCGCAGATGCCGCCCAGGGTCCCTGCCATCGCTCCTCTTCGAGTGACGAACACGCTTATTTTGCAGCAGAGTGTGTCGAACACGTTTCTGGTGCCACGCGTTCGATACGAGCTGAAACAGAGTCCCGATGGCAATGGGAAGCCGAAGCATCTGGCGTTTGACAAACGCGGCAAATCGGAGCCTGCGGCTAAAAATGCGGATGGAGCTGGTGAGGTCGTCGAGCCGCTGCGTTTGACTCTGACGGCTGATATCGAACAAAATGGGGAAATTCCGCTGCACCTGACTTTCGCAGATCGACAGGGCAAACAGCAGTCCGTTCAACTTCAGGTCTCTGCCTGGGACGATGAACCGATGCTGCTGCTGCTGCCACCCTTTGAGGCGTCGGGCGCATCCGAGTCTCAAAAGCGAGCAGTAAACGGGCGGAATAACAATCTACATGGAAGCCGCAGCAACGGGCAAATGTGGACGGCGCTGCGGCTGCATCTCAAGTTCGATGAGCCGGACGCGGCAGGGATACTGGCTGGCAGCCACGTCAATCCCTTCACGGCTGTTGCGGGACAGCGGGGGGGTGAACTGTCGGGTTCGATCGCGATCACCGACGAGCCTCTTCGATCCGGCAGTATAAAGCTCAAAGTCACCCCGCTCGGTACGAATGCGAAGCCAGCGGAGATCGTTGCACTCATGCTCGATGCAGACGGGGCATGGTCACTGCCAAATCTCGCGCCGGGACATTATTCGGTGGCACTCGATATGGCGATGCCACGAATGAACCCAATGTATCGGTCGGGGTCATGGGAATCCTACGTATTGCGCAGGTTCGGCATTGGGCATCCGCGCTGGCAAACCGCTCCGCAGGCAGATCTCGAGATTGCGCCGGGCGGGCACTTCACAGTCAAAACGTGGCGCGTAATCGATACTCCCACCGGCCTTCAGGGCTTGTAGTTCAGCGCGAAGTCGATGCGCTCCTGAAGGGTGGGATGGCTGCCATACCAGAAATGCAGCAGCGGCGGCGGTGATGGATCGGCATAATCGCGCTCCGCGAAGCCGACGAACAGATGTGCCATCGCCTCGTTCAGACCTGTGAGGCGCAGCCCATAGATGTCGGCGCGGTGTTCGATATACCTGGACTCGGCGTTGGCAATCGGCATTTGAAGCTGCATAAAGAGGGCGATCGCCAGCAGAAACAGCGGCAGCGCGGCAAGGTCTGTTGCTCCCCAAACTCCGTATTTTGCTTCTCCTCGCCGCAAAAGACGGGGCAGCAGGCGCGACCCTGCGAACAAAAATAGTCCTGCACCAATCGCACTCGACAACGCCCCGTACCAGATATGCCCCTCGACATAGTGCCCCATTTCATGCCCGACCATCGCGAGTATCTGGTCTTCCGGCAGGGTAGTCAGCGCGGTGTCTTCGATCACGATACGCGTCGTGGGACCGATACCGGTCACATACGCGTTGACATGCGCGGTTCTCCGGCTCGTGTCCTGCACCAGAATTCGGGCGTCGGTGATGTCGGCTTTTGCTGCCAGCGCGGCAATTTTATCGTGGAGTTTGCCGGGCGGCAGGGGCATGAATTTATTGTAGAGCGGCGCGATAATCAACGGCTGAATGATGATCGAGCCAAGGATTACGGGGACGCTCGCTGCCCACATCCAGAGCCACCAGCGATGCGGTGAGCGGCAGTACAGCCAGTAAATGCCCCAGATCAGAGGTATGACGGACAGACCGATTATGCTCCCGCGCAGGTCGTCGAGAAGGAAGCCGCCGATCGTTTGATGTGAGAAGCCGAAGTGGAGTTCGAGCCCGTAGGAGAGCAGTCCGAAGGGCAGACTCCAGAACCGGGTCAGCAGTAGATAGACCGCGAAGTAGAGTGCGAGAGCTCGGAAGGGCGGGGCATTGCCGGAGATGGAAGTCCAGCGCGGACCGAAACTTTCGACACGGTCGCGCAGCCGTTGCGCCAGCCCTGAAGCGAGCAGCAGCCACAATCCGAAGAGGTGCCAGACCAGCGCGAACAGACCGAGCGTATTGCCGAGCCGCTGATAGAGAATTGCTTTGTCTGAGACGTTGGGCGTGAATAGCTTCTGGCGGGCAAGAGCCGCTTCACGCATCAGAATCTCAGTATCATCGGACGGTCCCACGGTAATATTCCATACGGCTGCGCCACAGCCTCCACCTACTGCCCTAATATGGCTATCGTCTTTGCTCAAGCGGCGCAGCAGCTTTCCGCGCTGATCGACGATCGTGATCTGGTGCAGACCAGTTCCACTGCTGCCCGCCCACCATATTGGTGAGTCCTTTGAAGACCCTGCGGCAACGCGGAAGCTTTCCATGTGGTCTTTGACTTTTGTCTCACCAGTTTCTATATAAACCGCATGGCGTTGAACCGTAACCGGGAAGCTGTATTCGTTCGTGACTTTGAGCGAATCGAGGACTTTACAGCCGCCCGTCAGGAAAATGACGATAAATAGTA
>Ga0123337_10006242_pt1 | contig 11446 bp, 10 predicted proteins | sample frozenSSSSmetaG_FD_89792 | JGI IMG/M metagenome (GOLD analysis project Ga0123337, IMG submission 89792) | Glacier valley bacterial and archeal communities from Borup Fiord, Nunavut, Canada, to study Microbial Dark Matter (Phase II) -... | ecosystem: Environmental > Aquatic > Freshwater > Ice >...
AACGGCATCCTGCACGTCGGCGCCAAGGACAAGGGCACCGGCAAGGAAAACAAGATCACCATCAAGGCCAACTCCGGCTTGACCGAAGCTGAAATCCAGCAGATGGTGAAAGACGCTGAGCTCAATGCCGAAGACGACAAGAAAAAGGTCGAATTCGTGCAGGCCAAGAACAGCGCCGAAGCCATGGTGCACAGCGTGAAAAAATCGCTGGGCGAATACGGCGACAAGCTGGACGCTGGCGAGAAGGAAAAGATCGAAGCCGCCATCAAGGACATGGAAGAAGCACTCAAGAGCGATGACAAGGCCGCGATTGAAGCTAAAAATGCCGCCCTGATGGAAGCCAGCCAGAAACTTGGCGAAAAAATGTATGCCGACATGCAGTCGCAGCAAGGCGCTGGCGCCGATGCAGCCGGTGCGGCAGGCGCCGAGCAGGCCCAGGCCAAACCCGCTGCCGACGACAATGTGGTGGACGCCGAAGTCAAGGAAGTCAAGAAAGGCTGATTTGAGCCAGCCCGAAACGGCTCGCCAACTGCATGAAAATGCGTAGTTAGCGAAAGAGCGGAAACCAGGAGCAATCCCGGATTTCCGCTTTTGCGTTTTATCCCCTCATGCAGTGCCGGCCTTTGATGGCCACTTTGCCTTTTTGACCACCGAGAACTTTTTAACAATGATTGCCTGACCTGACATGGCCAAAAAAGACTATTACGACACGCTGGGCGTTCCCAAGAACGCCAGCGATGAAGACATCAAAAAAGCGTACCGCAAGCTCGCGATGAAACACCACCCGGACCGCAACCAGGGTGACGGAAACAAGGTATCCGAAGAAAAATTCAAGGAAGCCAAGGAAGCTTACGAGATGCTTTCCGATGCCCAGAAACGCGCGGCCTACGACCAGTATGGTCATGCCGGTGTCGATCCCAACCGCGGCGGCGGTCCGGGCGCCGAAGGCTTTGGCGGCTTTGCCGAGGCGTTTGGCGACATTTTTGGCGATGTGTTTGGCGGCCAGCGCGGGGGTCAGGGCGGAGGCGGCCGGCAGGTCTATCGCGGCGGCGACCTGAGCTATGCGATGGAAATCACGCTCGAAGAAGCGGCCATCGGCAAGGATGCGCAAATCCGGATTCCGAGCTGGGACGACTGCAGCATCTGCCACGGCAGCGGCGCCAAGCCGGGCACCAAGGTCGCCACCTGCACCACCTGCCACGGCCACGGCGTGGTGCAGATGCGCCAGGGCTTTTTCAGCGTGCAGCAGACCTGCCCGCAGTGCAAGGGCAGCGGCAAGCTGATTCCTTCTCCTTGCGTGGCTTGCCACGGCGTGGGCAAGACCAAGACCAACAAGACGCTGGAAGTCAAAATCCCGGCCGGTATTGACGACGGCATGCGCATCCGCTCGACCGGCAACGGCGAACCCGGCACCAACGGCGGGCCGCCCGGCGACCTGTACATCGAAATCCGCATCAAGAAGCACGAGATCTTTGAGCGCGAGGGCGATGACCTGCACTGCGCAGTGCCCATCAGCTTCACGACAGCGGCCCTGGGCGGCGAGATTGAAGTGCCTACGCTGGCAGGCAAGGCCGCCATCGACATTCCCGAAGGCACACAAGCCGGCAAGCAGTTCCGCTTGCGCGGCAAGGGCATCAAGGGCGTGCGTTCGAGCTATCCGGGCGACCTGTACTGCCATGTCACGGTGGAAACGCCGGTCAAGCTGACCGAGCACCAGCGCAAGCTGCTCAAGGAACTGGACGAGTCGATTAAAAAAGGCGGCGCCAAACATTCGCCCAGCGAAGAAGGCTGGACCGACAAGCTGAAGAGTTTCTTCGGCGCCTGACCTGGTCCCGTTGATTGAATGAAATGCCGGATTCAGTCCGGCATTTTTCATGCCTGCGCAGGGCATGGATTTCAGTATTTTCTGTTTTCTTTTTTTTTGGCTTTGGGTGGGTTCTTCTGTGGTTTGAGGGGTGAGCGCCTTCCCGGCGGGGGGTAACTTTCTTTTCTGGCAAAAAAGAAAGTCACCAAAGAAAGTTGCTTTGGGGGCGGGAGCGGGTTAGAGCTGGGCACTCTGACGGGCCATCACTTCGCTCGGCCCTGGGTTCTTTGATCGGCGGCCGGTAGCCCATGCCGATGGCTGGCTGGTTCTACCGCTCGTTCGCCAAAAGCTTCACGCTCTGCTTGATCTGCTTGATCTGCTTGATCTGCTTGATCTGCTTGATCTGCTTGGCTTGCGCTGCGTGCGTCGCTGTCGGCTGCGCCATTTTTTTGTTCCCTTATCTGCTGGGTGTGGGCTGGTGGGTTAGCGGCGGTGGAACCACGATGGTTCTTTTCACCGATCGCTGTCAGTCCCGCCCTGCCTTGACCGAGGAAAAAAGGGACAAGAAACCGCCAGCAGTTTCTGAAGCACAGCAGAAACGATCAAGCAGAGCGTGAAGCTTTTGGCGAATGAGCGGTAGAACCAGCCAGCCATCGGCATGGGCTACCGGCCGCCGATCAAGGAACCCAGGGCCCAGCGAAGCGATGGCCCGACAGAGCGTTCAGCTCTAACCCGCTCCCGACCCCAAGGCAACTTTCTTTGGTGACTTTCTTTTTTGCCCAAAAAGAAAGTTACCCCCCGCCGGGAAGGCGCTCACCCCTCAATCCACAGAAGAACCCACCAAGGCAAAGGCAAAGGCAATCAACAAACGACGCAGCGAGCAAATCAAAAGCGTTAATAGTTGCAAATTTCAAACCAAAACGGCATTTTTTGCACGTCCGGCATGAACAAACAGCTATTAATTTCGTAGCACACACCGATTTCAGGCCCGGCCGCAAAAGCCCGCCCGTAAAATCCTCCGCGCATGCCCCTCGTCACCCTCATCCTCCTTCCGTTCATCGGCAGCCTGCTGGCGGCGGTCTTGCCGGCCAATGCGCGCAATGCCGAATCCACGCTGGCGGGCCTGATCGCCCTGTTCTGCACCGTGCAGGCGGCGCTGTACTTTCCGCAGATTGCCGATGGCGGCGTGCTGCGCCAGGAGATCGCATGGCTGCCGGCGCTGGGCCTGGACCTGGTGATTCGCCTGGACGGATTTGCCTGGATGTTCTGCATGCTGGTGCTGGGCATAGGCTCGCTGGTGGTGCTGTATGCGCGCTACTACATGTCACCCAGCGACCCGGTGCCGCGCTTTTTTGCTTTTTTCCTGGCCTTCATGGGCTCGATGGTCGGCATCGTGCTGGCGGGCAACATCATCCAGCTGGCTTTTTTCTGGGAGCTGACCAGCCTTTTTTCTTTCCTGCTGATCGGCTACTGGCACCACCGCAAGGACGCGCGGCGCGGCGCCCGCATGGCGCTGACCGTGACCGGCACCGGCGGGCTGTGCATGCTGGCCGGCATGCTGGTGATGGGTCACATCGTCGGCAGCTACGACCTGGACGCGGTGCTGGCCGCAGGGCCGCAGATTCGTGCGCATCCGCTCTACCTGACCTGCCTGGTGCTGGTGCTGCTGGGCGCGCTGACCAAGAGCGCGCAATTCCCTTTTCACTTCTGGCTGCCGCACGCCATGGCGGCGCCCACGCCGGTATCGGCCTACCTGCATTCGGCCACCATGGTCAAGGCCGGCGTGTTTTTGCTGGCCCGCATGTGGCCGGTGCTGGGCGGCACCGAGCCCTGGTTCTGGCTGGTCGGCGGCGCCGGACTGATCACGCTGCTGATGGGCGGCTACGCGGCAATGTTCCAGAATGACCTCAAAGGCCTGCTGGCGTATTCGACGATTTCGCACCTCGGCCTGATCACGCTGCTGCTGGGCCTGAACAGCCCGCTGGCTGCCGTGGCGGCGGTGTTCCACATCATGAACCACGCCACCTTTAAAGCGTCGCTCTTCATGGCGGCCGGCATTGTGGACCACGAAAGCGGCACCCGCGACATCCGGCGGCTGTCCGGCCTGCGCCGGATGATGCCGGTGACCGCCACGCTGGCGATGGTGGCCAGTGCCGCCATGGCCGGCGTGCCGCTGCTCAACGGTTTTCTGTCCAAGGAAATGTTCTTTGCCGAAACCGTGTTCATCCAGGCCACGCCGCTGGTCTCCATGCTGCTGCCGGTGGCCGCCACTTTGGCGGGCATGTTCAGCGTGGCTTATTCGCTGCGCTTCACGGTCGATGTTTTCTTGGGCCCGCCGGCCACCGACCTGCCGCAGCAGCCCCACGAACCGCCGCACTGGATGCGCGTGCCGGTCGAGCTGCTGGTGCTGGCCTGCCTGGTGGTGGGCATATTTCCAGCCTGGTCCATGGGTCAATTCCTGGATGCTGCAGCACTTCCGGTGGTGGGAGCCGAGTTGCCCCACTTCAGCCTGGCCGTCTGGCATGGTTTCAACACGCCTTTTTTGATGAGCCTGCTGGCCATGCTGGGCGGCGTGGCGATGTACCTGCTGCTGCGTCACTACCGTTCGCTGGGCCAGGTGGATGCGCCAGTTTTGATGCACCGCATCAACGGCAAGCGCCTGTTCGACGGTTCACTGGCCTTGCTGACCCTGGCCGGCCGCAAAGGTCGCCGCGTCATGGGAACCGGGCGCCTGCAGTGGCAGATGCTGTGGCTCACGAGCGCTTCCCTGGCGGCTGGCAGCCTGCCCTTGTGGAGCAAGGGCTTGTATGTGGGGGACCGGGCTTCGCTGGCTTTGTCACCGGCTTTTGCCATGCTCTGGGGCGTCGGCGCGGGCTGCGCCGTAGCCGCTGCCTGGCAGGCCAAATACCACCGCATGGCAGCGCTTGCGCTGATGGGCGGCGCCGGACTGTGTACCTGCATCACCTTTTTGTGGTTTTCAGCGCCCGACCTGGCCCTGACCCAGCTGGTGGTGGAAATCGTCACCACCGTGCTGATCCTGCTGGGCCTGCGCTGGCTGCCCAAGCGCCATGAAAGCCTGCGGCTTCCCAACAAGGCCGAACGGCGCGGCACGCGATGGCGCAGGCTGCGCGACCTGCTGCTTTCGGTGGGCGCTGGCGTGGGCATGGCTTTGCTGGCCTGGGCCATGATGAGCCGGCCTTTTCCCGAAAGCACCTCGACCTTCTTCCTGGAGCGCGCGCTGACCGAAGGCGGCGGCCGCAACGTCGTCAATGTCATGCTGGTGGACTTCCGGGGCTTTGACACCTTTGGCGAAATCGTCGTGCTGGGCATTGTGGCCCTGACGGTCTATGCGTTGCTGCGGCGCTTTCGCCCGGCCATTGAAACCATGGACCTGCCCGAGCAGCAGCGCGCCCTGCCGGCCGATCTGGCCACTGACCTGCTCAACCCGCGCCAGGCGACCGACACGGCCATCGGCTACCTGATGGTGCCGGCGGTGCTGGCCCGGCTGCTGCTGCCGTTCGCCGTCATGGTGGCCTTCTTCTTATTCATGCGCGGACACAACGAGCCGGGCGGCGGCTTTGTGGCCGGGCTGGTGCTGTCGGTGGCGCTGCTGCTGCAGTACATCATCTCGGGCACCCACTGGGTCGAGGCGCACATGCCGCTGCGGCTGCGGCGCTGGATAGCCATGGGATTGCTGACCGTTCTGGCAACCGGCCTGGCTTCGCTGGTCTGGGGCTACCCCTTCCTGACCAGCCACACGGCCCATTGGAAGCTGCCGCTGATCGGTGACATCCATGTCGCCAGCGCGATATTTTTCGACATTGGTGTTTTCTTGCTTGTGGTGGGCTCCACGCTGATGATCCTGACCTCGATTGCCCACCAGTCGGTGCGCGGCCACCGCTACCACGCCAGAATGGCCGAAGAAGCCAAAGAGGCTGCGGCCAACTCAAGCACGGAAGGCATCTGATGGAAATCGTTCTGGCCATCGCCATCGGCGTGTTGACAGGTTCCGGCGTCTGGCTGCTGCTGCGGCCCCGCACCTTCCAGGTCATCATGGGCCTGGCACTGCTGTCGTATGCGGTCAACCTGTTCATCTTCAGCATGGGCCGGCTCGGGTTGGCTCTTGGCAAGGCGCCGGTGCTGGCGCCCGGCGTGCCGCAGCAACTGCTGCACTATGCCGACCCGATGCCGCAGGCCTTGACGCTGACGGCGATTGTGATCGGCTTTGCGATGACGGCGCTGTTCCTGGTGGTGCTGCTGGCCTCGCGCGGCATGTCGGGCACTGACCATGTGGACGGCAGCAAGGCAGACGACGCCCAGGAATTGCAATGAGTTCCCTGAACGAAATCATGACGCCGCTGATGCCGCACCTGATGCTGGCGCCCATCCTGCTGCCCCTGCTCACGGCCGCGCTGATGCTGCTGATGGGCGAAGACAGGCAGCGCCTGAAGCTCACGTTCAACCTGGCTTCGACCCTGCTGGGGCTGGGCGTGTCGATAGCACTGCTGGGCTGGGCCGACCAGAAAGGGGCGGCTTCGACCATGGACGTTTACCTGGCAGGCAACTGGCCCGCACCCTACGGCATCGCGCTGGCGCTGGACCGGCTGTCGGCCATGATGCTGGTGCTGACCAGCACCCTCGGGCTGGCATCGACCTTGTTTGCGGCCGCCCGCTGGCACCGCGCCGGCGTTCACTTTCATCCGCTGTTCCAGCTCCAGCTCATGGGTCTGTGCGGCGCCTTCCTGACGGCCGACCTGTTCAACTTGTTCGTTTTTTTCGAGATCATGCTGGCGGCCTCCTACGGCCTGCTGCTGCATGGCTCGGGGCGCGCGCGGGTGCAGTCGGGGCTGCACTTCATTGCCATCAACCTGGCCGCGTCGTCGCTGTTCCTCATCGGCGCGTCCATGCTGTACGGCATCACCGGCACGCTGAACATGGCCGACCTGGCGCAAAGCATTCCTGAAGTAGCGCAGGCCGACCGGGGCCTGATGCATGCCGCAGCCGGCATCCTGGCCACGGCCTTTTTGATCAAGGCGGCGGTCTGGCCGCTCAACTTCTGGCTGGTGCCGGCCTACAGCGCGGCGACGGCGCCGGTCGGCGCCCTGTTCGCCATCATGACCAAGGTCGGGATTTACGTGATCTTGCGGCTGTGGCTGCTGCTGTTCGGCCTTGACTCCGGTGCATCGGCGCACTTTGGCAGCCTGTGGCTGATAGGCGGCGGCATGGTCACGATGGTGTTTGGCGCCGTCGGCATGCTGGGCTCGCAGCGAATTGGCTACCTGGCCGGCTTCGGCGCCATCCTGTCATCGGGCAGCCTGCTGGCGGCCATCGGTTTTGGGCAAAACCTGCTGACGGCCGGCCTGCTGTATTACCTGCCCAGCTCCACGCTGGCTATCAGCGCCCTGTTTCTGCTCGCCGACCTGATGGACCGCTGGCGCAATGACGGCGCCAGCCTGGCGCCCTATGACAACGACGATGCGCCCTTCCTGACGGCAGAACTGGTGCCGTCCAAAGGCCTGAACCTGGACGATGACGAGCTGGTGCTGACCGGCCGGGTGATTCCCGCCGCCGTGGCCTTGCTGGGCCTGGCCTTCATGGCCTGCACGCTGGTGATTGCCGGCCTGCCGCCGCTGTCTGGCTTTGTCGGCAAATTTGCCATGCTGACGGCCTTGCTCAATCCGTTCGGGCTGGGCATGTCGGCCGACCAGCAACCGGACACGGCGGGCTGGATGCTGGTGGCGCTCCTGATTGGCACCGGCCTGCTGGCCCTGATTGCGCTGACGCGCGCCGGCATCCTGCACTTCTGGGCCACCTACGACCGGGCATCGCTGCAGCTGCGCGTGCTCGAAGGCCTGCCCATTGCCGGCCTGCTGGGCGCCTGCGCGCTGCTGACGCTGCAGGCCGGACCGGTCATGCGCTACATGCAGGCCACGGCCGATGCACTGCATTCACCCCATCTCTACATCAAGGCCGTCATGTCTGCCCGTCCGATACCGGGGCCGCTGGCGCCACGGATTGACCCCTTGGTGAAGGAAGCCCCATGAAGCGCCTGCTGCCCGCGCCGCTGCTGTCAGCCGCGCTGTTTGTGCTGTGGCTGGTGCTGAACCGCACGCTGGGGACGGGCCATGTGCTGCTGGCGCTGGTCCTGGCACTGGCCATTCCGTTGCTGACTGCCGGGCTGCGGCCGGTGCGGGTGCGCATCCGCAGGCCGGGCGTGGTGCTGCGCCTGCTGCTCAGGGTGGCAGCCGACTCGACGCGCTCGAACATCGCCCTGGTGCGCTTGCTGCTCTGGCCTGGCAGCCGGCGCCATCCGTCCGGTTTTTTGCACGTTCCGCTCGATCTGCGCGACCCCAACGCACTGGCGATGCTGGCCCTGATTGTCTGCCTGACGCCGGGCACGGCCTGGGCCGAGCTGTCGCTGGACCGCGCCACCTTGCTGCTGCACGCCCTGGAAGTTGACGACGCCAGCGCCATGGTTGCCCATATCAAGCAGCGTTACGAACGTCCACTGATGGAGATTTTTGAGTCATGAACCCGATACTTTCCTGGGCCCTGCCCCTGGCCCTGTTCATGCTGGTGCTGGCCATGGTCTGCACGCTGGTCCGCCTGATCAAGGGGCCGGCCGCGCAGGACCGGGTGCTGGCGCTGGATTGCATGTACATCAACGGCATGCTGGCGATGCTGGTGCTGGGCCTGATGTATGGCAACCAGCTTTATTTCGAGGCAGCGCTGCTGATTGCGCTGCTGGGCTTCGTCAGCACCACGGCGATGGCCAAGTTCCTGCTGCGCGGCGAGGTGATTGAATGATCCAGGCCGGTATCGCCCTGCCCTTGTGGGCTGAAATCATCGTGGCCGTGCTGGTGCTGGCAGGCGCTGGACTAGCCCTGCTGGGCTCCAGCGGATTGCTGCGTCTGCCGACCTTTTTCGAGCGCGTCCACGTGCCGGCCATCATTGCCACGCTGGGCTGCTGGTGCATCATGTGGAGCACGGTGCTTTTTTTCTCGCTCCAGCAAGGGGAACTGGCGGTTTTTCCGCTTTTGATATCGGTGTTCATCGCCATCACTGTGCCCATCCCGACTATTTTCCTGATGCGCGCCAGCCTGTTTCGTGCTCGGCAGATGGACAAGGACGTGCCGCCCAGCGTCAGCCGCATGGTGCAGCCCGAAGACAAAGACTCCTGAATTGATAGCGGCATTCGCCCGTGCTTATTGCGCCAGAGGCTTATTTTCCTGAAATTTCGGCTGCAGCGGCATAGCTCGCCACAAACTGGCGGTCGATGCGGTCCTTCCAGCGCCAGACCCAGGCGCCTTCAACGCTGAGGCCGCCCCACGCGGCAATCGCGTGGCGGCCGCCGCAGGCAATTAAATTCAGCGTGCGCTTGGGCGGCAAATGAGGCTTGAGTGCCTGGTTCTGCATGGCGGCACGCAGGTTGGCCAGCAGCGGCGGGCCGGCCCGCACCGCATTCACGCTGCTACGCGCATGCGGCGCATCGACGCGGCTGGCGACCTCGCCCGCGGCAAAAACCGCAACATGGCTGGTGCTTTGCTGAAAACGGTTGACGGCCACGAAACCGGCTTCGTCCTGCGCCAGGCCGCTGCCTGCCAGCCATGCCGGCGCCTGCGCACCGACGGCCAGCAAGGGTGCATCGCAGGCCAGCCGTTCGCCGCTGGCCAGCAAAATCTCGCCCGCCCCCACGCCCACGCAGGCATCCGTCAGCACCTCGATGCGCAGGCGCTGCAGGGCTTTGGCAACACGGCGCCGCACGCCTGCCGGGTAGCTGGCAGCCGGAACCGGCCCGCCCGTCACCAGCGTCACGCGGCTGCCCGGCACATTCGAAGGGCCGTGCAAGGCATGAGCGGCGGCCATGGCCAGTTCCAGCCCGGCAGCGCCCGCCCCGACCACGGCCAGGTGAATAGGCTGCTGCCTGGCCATGTCGGCCACCCGCGGCCAAAGCTGGCTGAATGCTTCCAGCGGCCACACGAACAGCGCATGCTGGCGCGCGCCAGGCATCTGCGCCTCGATTTGTTCGCGGTCCATGACCGGGCCGGTGTTCAGGCTCAGCCAGTCGTAGGCGACGGTTTCGCCATTGGCGAGTTTGATGGTTTTTGAGTCGGCAGCTATCGCCACGCCGCGGCTCTGGATGTAGCGAGCGCCGCAGCGGGCCAGCAGCCCTTCGAGCGGAATCACGCACTCATCGAGCGCGTAGTGGCCCGCCACAAAGCCCGGCACCATGCCAGAGTAAAGCTGGCGCGGATAAGGCGCGATGACCGTGATGTTGAGGTCGGCCGGCCGGTTTTGCGCCAGGCTGTGCAGCACATGCAGATGGGCATGGCCAGCGCCGAGCAGGACCAGATGTTTCAGGCCGTTCCCCGGGGCAATCGATGGGTTGGGGGCTGGCGTAGTGGTCGGATTCGCATTCAGATTCATGGGGACAGTGTGACATCCCCGACATAGCCCAAACTTTGGCCGCCCGTGTTGTCTGAATCGGCGCCCACCAGCACGGCCAGCAGCGGCGGCACGGTGGCGCTTTCCTGGCCAAAGGCACGCCGAAAATCCGCAGCCAGGTCCTGCCTGTGCGTGACCCACTGGCCCAGGCGCTGCTCGCCGCTGTCCAGCACGATCATGCGCACACGGTGGGTAAAGGCGTTGTGCAGCAGCGTTCCGGGTGCCAGCGTGGCGTCCCACACATAGCACAGCGTGGCGGCAGGCAGTTTTTCGCCGCTCACCGTACGCGCCACGCGCAGCAGGTTGCGCTCGACGAAGCCGAGCTGCTCAATGGGCAAGTCAAACAGCGCGCAGACCTTGAGCGGGCTGTCGTCCCCCTCCCGCTGCCGCAGGTCTGCCTGGCGCAGCGGCTGATCCAGTCGCCAGCGCCAGCGCAGCAGCATGCCGGGCGCGAGCGCAAAGTCGGGCAGGTCATGCACCAGGTTGCCATAGGAGTGGTCAGTCTGAATGCGCAGCACGGGTTGGCCGTCCAGCGGGGTGATGTCGAAACGCGTGAGCGGCTGCTTCCCCTTGGGCAAGCCGACCACGCGCCAGGGGCCGTGCAGCACGGCGCTGCCGGCTGAAGAAAAAGGGCTCAGGTACGGCGCAGACCTGGCAGGTGAGGCAGCGGGCGCTTGGAGCGGTCCATAACTTTGACCAAAAGCGGCTGTAGCGCAATAGCACAGGGCGCAAGCAGCTATCGAAACAATAGCGCCATGGCATTTTGAGCGGCTGGAGGTCGAGCGGTTCAGTTCAAGTTTCATGTCAATGTCGTTTCCAGTCATGGTATTTGCGCACCCATTCAAGCAGCCGCCTGGGCTGGTGCGCCCGCTTCCATTCGCCGGCCGCGTATTTATTGGCTTCCGACAGCGTCGGGTAGGTGTGGATGGTCGAGAGAATTTTGTTGAGCCCCAGCCCGTGCCGCATCGCCAGCACATACTCGGCCAGCAGGTCGCCGGCATGCGTGCCAACAATCGTGACGCCCAGGATCTTGTCCTTGCCCGGCACCGTGAGCACCTTCACAAAACCGATCGCCTCGCTGTCGGCAATGGCGCGGTCCAGGTCGTCGATGCCGTATTTTGTGACCTCATAGGCCACGCCCTGTTCCCTGGCCTCAGCTTCGCTTAGCCCGACGCGGGCGACTTCGGGGTCAATGAA
>Ga0123337_10006244_pt1 | contig 11446 bp, 11 predicted proteins | sample frozenSSSSmetaG_FD_89792 | JGI IMG/M metagenome (GOLD analysis project Ga0123337, IMG submission 89792) | Glacier valley bacterial and archeal communities from Borup Fiord, Nunavut, Canada, to study Microbial Dark Matter (Phase II) -... | ecosystem: Environmental > Aquatic > Freshwater > Ice >...
AGGCGCCGCGCGCCTTCCTGCAGGCGGGCGCAAGCCTCGATGACGCGAGCATCGAAGCCCTGATCGCCGAGCGGCGCGAGGCCAAGGCGCGCGGCGACTATCCGCGTTCGGACGCGATCCGCAACGAGCTCGCCGGGCAGGGCGTCGTCCTCAACGACACGGCGCAGGGCACGACCTGGGTCAAGGGCTGATGGTCAAGGGCGCAGGCGAGCCGATCGTGGCCGACGACTTCTGGGACGATGCCTGCAGGCATCTCGCCAAGCGCGATCGCGTAATGAAGAAGCTCATTCCGCGCCTCGGCGAAGGTCGCCTCGAGAGTCGCGGCGATGCCTTCACGACGCTCGCGCGCTCGATCGTCGGCCAGCAGATCTCGGTCAAGGCTGCGCAGGCCGTGTGGGACCGCTTCGTCGCCCTCACGGCCGGCCCGGTGCATCGTCTCGCGCCCCGAGCCGTGCTCGCGCTCGAGGCGGCGCAGATTCGCACTGCGGGCCTCTCGGCACGCAAGGTCGAGTACCTGTGCGACCTCGCCGAGCATTTCGAGTCGAGCGCGGTGAGCCCGCCGCGCTGGGACGCGATGGACGACGAGGCGATCATCGAGGAACTCGTCGCGATCCGCGGCATCGGCCGCTGGACCGCCGAGATGTTCCTCATCTTCCACCTCCAGCGCCCGAACGTGCTGCCGCTCGACGACGTCGGCCTGATCAAGGGCATCAGCGTCAACTACTTCAGCGGCGAGCCGGTGTCGCGCGCCGAGGCACGCGAGGTTGGCGACGCCTGGGCGCCGTATCGCTCGGTCGCCACTTGGTACATTTGGCGCAGCCTCGATCCGTTGCCTGTGAGCTACTGAATGTCGAAGCGTCATTTCCTGGAATTCGAACAACCCGTTGCCGAGCTCGAGGCGAAGATCGAAGAGCTGCGCTACGTGCAGAACGAGTCGGCCGTCGACATCTCGGAAGAGATCGACCGGCTCAGCAAGAAGAGCCTGCTCCTCACCAAGGACATCTATTCAGGCCTCACGCCCTGGCAGGTGACGCAGATCGCGCGCCATCCGCAGCGGCCGTACACGCTCGACTACCTCACCGACGTCTTCACCGATTTCCAGGAGTTGCACGGCGATCGCGTCTTCGCCGACGACCAGTCGATCATGGGCGGCCTTGCGCGCTTCAACGGGCAGGCCTGCGTCGTCCTCGGCCACCAGAAGGGGCGCGACACGAAGGAGCGCACCGCGCGCAACTTCGGCATGTCGCGGCCCGAGGGCTATCGCAAGGCATTGCGGCTGATGAAGCTGGCCGAGAAGTTCGGCATCCCGGTGTTCACCTTCGTCGACACGCCGGGCGCCTATCCCGGCATCGGTGCCGAGGAGCGCGGCCAGTCGGAGGCGATCGGCCGCAACATCTTCGAGATGGCGCAGCTCGAGGTGCCGATCATCGTCACCATCATCGGCGAAGGTGGTTCGGGCGGTGCGCTCGCGCTCAGCGTCGGCGACCAGCTGCTGATGCTGCAGTACTCGATCTACTCGGTGATCTCGCCCGAAGGCTGCGCGTCGATCCTGTGGAAGTCGTCCGAGCGCGCGGCCGACGCGGCCGAGCAGCTCGGCATCACCGCGCATCGGCTCAAGGCGCTCGGCCTCGTCGACAAGATCGTCAACGAGCCGGTCGGCGGCGCGCACCGCGACGTCAAGCAGATGGCAGCGTTCCTGAAGCGCGCGCTCAACGACGCCTTCCGCCAGGTGAGCGATCTGCCGGTGCGCGATCTCCTGCAGCGCCGCTACGAGCGGCTGCAGTCGTACGGACGCTTCACCGACACCACGGCGCGCTGAAGACCCGCTGCGCGCGCGCGCCGTCGTGGTCGCCTACAGCGGAGGACGCGACTCGACCGCGCTGTTGCACGCGACGCTTGCTGCCGCAGAGTCACTCGGGATCGGCGTCGTCGCATTGCACGTCCATCACGGTTTGCACGCCGAGGCCGACGACTGGCTCACGCACTGCGCGGCGACCTGTCGTCGCTGGGCGCGCGCCGGTCGTCCGCTGGAATTCGAAGCACGGCGTCTCGAGGAGCGTCCCGCGCGCGGCGAGAGCGTCGAGGCCTGGGCGCGTCGGGCGCGCTATCGGGCGTTGCGCGAGATGGCCTTGGAGCACGGTGTCGACCTCGTCCTTCTCGCTCATCACCGACGCGACCAGGCGGAAACCTTTCTGCTGCAGGCCCTGCGCGGCGCCGGCGTCGACGGCCTCGCCGCGATGCCGCGACTGGCCCGGCGCGAAGGCGTGAGCTGGGCCCGACCCTGGCTCGAGCGGCCGCGCGAGGCGATCGACGCGTATGTCAAACGCCATCGGCTGCGCCACATCGACGATGCCAGCAACGACGATCCGCGTTTCGCCCGCAATCGTTTGCGCGCGAACGTGTGGCCGGCACTAATGGGCGCCTTTCCCGACGCGGAGGCCTCGCTCGCCGATGCCGCGCGGCGGGCGCACGATGGATCGGACGCGCTCGCCGACTGGGCGGTGGTCGACACGCCCGCGGTGAGCGACGGCGATGCGCTCGATGTCGCGCGCTGGCAAACGCTGGCGTTCGCACGCCGCTCGAACGTTCTCCGCGCGTGGCTTCGCGAGCGCCTCGGCCGCGCGCCGCCGGCGAGCCTCGTCGAGCGTCTGATGCGCGAGTTGCCCGACCGGATGACCGGTCGCTGGCCCGCGGCGCAGGGAGAGCTGCGCTGCCATCGCGGTCTTCTGCGCTACGACGTCGACGTCGCCACGGTGGCGGCGTCACTCGGTGCGTCGTCGACGATCGCCATCGACCTCAGCCACGTCGGCGAGCATCGCGTCGATGCGTGGCGAGGGAGCTTCGTCGTCCGCCGCGTTCCCGCCGGCGGCATCGCATCCAGGCTGGCGCAATCGCTCGAGCTGCGTGCTCGCTGCGCTGGCGACCGGTTTCAGTCTGGCGCCGGTCGACCGCCGCGCAGCCTGAAACTGCAATTCCAGGCGGCCGGGGTCGCGGCCTGGGATCGCATCGGGCCGGTCGTGGTCGGCGCCGGCACGATCGTGTACGTGCCCGGCCTCGGCCTCGACGCTCGCGCCGTCGCGCTGGCGGGACGTTCTCGGGTCGCGATCGACTGGCGCGCCGATTGACGCCGCAGACCGGCACAGCCATCGCGCTGAACCGCCACCGATAGAATCGCGGCTCGCAAGTCGGCCCACCCATGCGCCACGGCCAGTCGGCCCTCCTTCGGCGTTTCTTCTCATGGCACTCATCGTTCACAAGTACGGCGGCACCTCGATGGGCTCGCCGGAGCGCATCCAGAGCGTCGCGCGCCGCGTCGCCAAGTGGGTCCGGGCCGGCCATCGCATGATCGTCGTGCCGTCGGCGATGAGCGGCGAGACCAATCGCCTGCTCGCGCTCGCCAAGCAGCTCGCTCCCGAACGCATGACGCCGGAATCGCTGCGCGAGCTCGACGCGATCGCCGCCACCGGCGAGCAGGTCTCGGTCGGTTTGCTCGCGCTCGCGCTCCATGCCGAGGGCATCAAGGCCGTGAGCTACGCGGGCTGGCAGGTGCCGATCGCCACCGACGTCGCCTACACCAAGGCGCGCATCCAGAGCATCGACGACAAGCGCATCCGCGCCGATCTCGACGCCGGCAAGGTCGTCGTCATCACGGGCTTCCAGGGCGTCGACCCGGACGGCCACGTGACGACTCTCGGGCGCGGCGGCTAGGACACGTCGGCAGTCGCCGTCGCCGCGGCGCTGAAGGCCGACGAGTGCCTCATCTACACCGACGTCGATGGCGTCTACACCACCGATCCGCGCATCGTCGCCGACGCGAGGCGGCTCACGAGCATCAGCTTCGAGGAGATGCTCGAGATGGCGAGCCTCGGCTCCAAGGTGCTGCAGATCCGCTCGGTCGAGTTCGCCGGCAAGTACCGCGTGCCGCTGCGCGTGCTCTCGAGCTTCACGCCGTGGGACATCGCGATCGAGGAAGAGGTTAAGTCGGGAACGCTCATCACCTTCGAGGAAGACGAGAACATGGAACAAGCCATCGTGTCGGGCATCGCGTTCAACCGCGACGAGGCCAAGATCAGCCTGATGGGCGTGGCCGACCGGCCGGGCATCGCCCACATGATCCTCGGGCCGGTGGCCGAGGCCAACATCGACGTCGACGTGATCATCCAGAACGTCTCGCACGACGGCCGCACCGACTTCTCGTTCACGGTGCCGCGCAACGACTACGCGCGCACGATGGAGCTGATGAAGTCGGCCGTCATCCCCAAGACCGGCGCGGCCGGCCTGATGGGCGACGACCGGATCTGCAAGGTCTCGATCGTCGGCATCGGCATGCGCTCGCACGTCGGCGTCGCGAGCCGGATGTTCAGCGTCCTGAGCGACGAGGGCATCAACATCCAGATGATCACGACGAGCGAGATCAAGACCAGCGTCGTCATCGACGAGAAATACATGGAGCTCGCTGTGCGCGCGCTGCACAAGGCATTCGAGCTCGACCAGGCGCCGGCACCGGCCTGAATCCGCACGACGACGTCGTCGGCTCGGGAGCGAGCCGCTAGAATTCGTCTCCACGGAGCTGTGACCGAGTGGCCGAAGGTGCTCCCCTGCTAAGGGAGTATGTGGGCAAAACCTGCATCGAGGGTTCGAATCCCTCCGGCTCCGCCAACCTAGCCTCTGAACCAAGCCCCGCGAGGGGCTTTTTTCATTGGTGCATTGATCGCGTCCTCACTTCTTCAAATGCTTGTTCATGAAGTCGGCGATCTCGGTGAACGCTTCGCGCACTTCGGGAATGCGGTCGTCGCGACCGTATTGGGCGTGCGATTGGCCTTCGTAGACTTGCAGGAAGGAGTCGATGCCGAGGTTGCGAAGCTTGCGATGGACACGAACCGTGTTGCTGAGCAGCAGGTCGCGCGTTCCGGAGGTCAGGATCGTCGGCGGGAAACCGCTCATGTCCCCGTAGATCGGCGAGATGAGCGGATCCTTCAGGTCGTGTCCATGGGCATAGAAAGCCGCGGCGGCGTCGCAGAAGCCTTCGGTCGACACGAGCACGTTGTCGAGCATCGCGTTCGTGTAGAACGTGTCGCCGGTCTTCGTGCTGTCCGACATCGGTGTTCCGGAGGCAATCACTCCCGGCAACGGCAAGCCCAACTGCTTGGCGCGCAACCCCATCTCCAGCACGAGTGCGCCGCCGGCGGAGGTACCGATCAAGCCGACGCGTTTCGGATCCGTCTTCGCGATGACTTCCTTGTAGACCGCCATCGAGTCGTCGAGGGCAGCCGGGAAATAGGCTTCCGGCGGCATGCGGTAGTCGACCGCGATGACCTTGTATCCGCCGATCGCCGCGATCAGCATCGCCTCGGGCAAAGCGGCCTCTGCAGGATTCAGGACGTAGCAGCCACCGTGGATCTGCACGAGCACGCGATCGCGGTTGGCAGGAAGGATCTTGTCCGGCGTGACCGTGTAGATCTTGACGCCGGCCATCGTGCCGGGCTCGACGCGCACCTTGAGGCGATCGCGCATGCCCTCGACGTTCGGGACGGCGCCGGCGCGAATGCTCTCCGCCAGCTGCTTCCAGCCTTCCGCCGTCGTGGGCGGTGTGCTCCAGCCGGAACGAAGCGGCTGCGCGATGATCTGTTGCAGTTCCGGGCTGACGGTGTTGGGGACGGGAATGGTTTTCGCCGGTACCTCGCGCGACGCAAGCGGCGTCGTCTGGGCGAAGACGCCATTGCTGGCCCACAAGCAAGCGGCGGCGATCGCCGCGATGCGGAAAATTCTGTCAGTCATGGTGTCTCCTAATCCTTCGTTGTTGTTCGGCGTCGCAATGATGCCGATTCGCACACGTCTTTGCACTTCGCATGACAGTGACGGACGCTGACTACGATACGCCAGGCCCGGGCCTTTTCGCCGATCTGCCGTTGCGCGCAGCCAGCGGCGAGACCCGACCGACAATCGGTTCTTTCTGCGAGGGCACCGCGTGGACGCAGGGCAAGGAGTGAACTGGCATCGCTACCGGATCGTGCGTCAGGTGCATGCGCGGCCGCGGCTCTTCATCGCGACGGGCGCGGCGATCCTCGTCGGCCTCTTCCTGCCGATGACCGTCGCCAGCCACGCGGTGACGCGCTGGCTCATCGCCTGGAACACGGGCACTGGCCTGTACGTGTTGCTCGCGGCGCTCATGATGATCCGCTCGTCGACGCATCGGATGCGTCACCGGGCGCAGCTGCAGGACGACGGCCAGCGCGTGATCCTCGTGCTCGTCGTCGTCTCGGCGGTCGCCAGCCTGGTCGCGATCGCCGGCGAACTCGTCGTGGTCAAGGACATGCACGGCTTCTTCAAGGGCGCACACATCGCCCTGGCCGGCGTCACGGTGCTGTCGTCGTGGGCCTTCATCCAGGTGATGTTTGCGCTGCATTACGCGCACGACTACTACGCTGCGGCGTGCCATGGTCGCGCCCCTGGTTTGCAGTTTCCCGACGACGACGAGCCGGACTACGGCGACTTCTTCTACTTCTCCGCCGTCATCGGCACGTCCGGGCAGACCGCCGACGTGTCGTTCGTGTCGAAGCCGATGCGCCGCATCGGCTCGCTGCACTGCATCCTGGCCTACCTCTTCAACACCACCGTTCTGGCGCTGCTCATCAACATCGGCGCGAGCATGTTCTGACGAGAGTTCAGCAATCGCGCAGCGGACTGGTCGCGCCTTCGATTCTCGACCCCGACAGCACCGTCGAAGTCGCCTCCCGCGCGGTCAGGCGCTGCTTTTCCGTCATCAGCGCCGCTTCGATCGCCTTCGACTCGATCGTCGTCGAGGTCGGCACGCCGCTGCAGGCGAGCAGGTAGACGACGCGGCGGGAGGTGCCGATGGTGGCGCCTGTCTGCGAGGAGATCCGCGGCGCCATTGCATTGAGCGCTTCGGGTTGCATGCCGACGCGCGGGGCGACGACGCTGAGGTGCTTCGAGTTGACGCGGCCGGTGAAGAACACGGCGACGAAGACGGCGGTCATGCCGAGACCCACGACGCTGAAGATGTGCTTCATGACCACTCCGGAGAGGCTTATTTTCATTGTCAAGCAATGGCCGAGCCAGTGCTTGGACGACGCCCGCGATGCGGCTGGCCCTTTGGTCAGATAACTGTATATATTTACAGTATGACACGGCCGCCCTTGCAACGAACCATCTCGCGCGACGAGGCGCCACGGCCCGAGTCGGGCACCAGCGAGCCGGTCAAGGGCCGCGGCACGGTGTGGGCGATCGAGCATCGCTATTCCCGTCGCTCGGCCGACAGCTACGACGACGGCTGGGGCACGCTCGACCAGCAGGCGAACGAGGAGCGGCTCGGGCCGGAGACGACGATCGTCGAGGAGCGCGTCAAGTCGATCCTCTCCGCAAACGACTCGCCCGACCTGTCGTTCGATCTCTCGATCAACCCGTACCGCGGCTGCGAGCACGGCTGCGTCTATTGCTTCGCGCGGCCGACGCACAGCTACCTCGGCCTCTCGCCGGGTCTCGACTTCGAGACCCGCATCATCGCCAAGGTGAACGCCGCCGAGCGGCTGCGCGAGGAGCTCGCGCGGCGCGTCTACGTGCCGAGCGCGATCAACATCGGCTCGGCGACCGACGCCTACCAGCCGGTCGAGCGCAAGCTCCTGATCACGCGCTCGGTCATCGAGGTGCTCTCCGAGTGCGCGCATCCGTTCTCGCTGGTGACGAAGTCGTCGGGCATCGAGCGCGACCTCGATCTCGTCGCGCCGATGGCCGAGCGCGGCCTGGCTGCCGTCTACGTGTCGGTGACCTCGCTCGAGCCGACGCTCGCCCGCATCCTCGAGCCGCGCGCTGCCGCGCCGCACCGACGCCTGAAGACGATCGAGGCGCTCGCGCGCGCCGGCGTCCCGGTGGGAGTCAGCGTCTCGCCGATCATCCCGTTCATCAACGAGCCCGAGATCGAGCGCATCCTGGAGGCGGCGGCGTCGGCAGGCGCGACCTCGGCCTTCGGCATCGTGATCCGGCTGCCGTGGGAAGTGAATCCAATCTTCCAGCGCTGGCTCGACCAGCACTTCCCGGACCGCGCTGCTCGCGTGATGGCGCGTATCCGGGAGATGCGCGGAGGCAAGGACTACGACGCCACGTTCTCGACGCGGATGAAGGGCGAGGGCGTCTGGGCGCAGCTCATCGCGCAGCGGCTGGCCAAGGCGCGGAGGCGACACGGGCTCGATCGCGAGCGCCGCGCGCTCGATCTCACGCAGTTCCGAAAGCCGTTGCCGACGCGTCGCGACGGGCAGTCCGACCTGTTTGCCTGATCGGTCTCAGTCGGCGACGTCGGGCTCGAAGAAGAGCCAGCGCACCTCGGGGAACGACGCACGAAACCCGCGCTCGACGCGGTTGATCGCTTCCACGAGCGCCACTGCTGATCGTGCCGGGCTCATCTTCGCCTTCACTGCCACCATCACGTCGCCGCCCATCTGCTGGGTGATGACCTTGTAGACGGTGTCGACTTCTGGCTGCCCGGCGAGATGCGCGCGCATCCGGTCGAGGACGCGCTCCTCGACGCCCTGGCCGATCAGCAGCGCCTTGATCTCGACGCCGACTAGGACGGCCACGAGCACCAGCAGCACGCCGATGCAGATCGATCCTGCCGCGTCCCAGACCGGGTTGCCGGTGGCCATGGCGACGAAGATGAAGCCCAGCGTCAGCGCGAGCCCGCCGAGCGCGGCGACGTCCTCGGCGAAGACGACCAGCAACTCGCTCTGGCGCGAGCTGCGGAACCATCGCCACAGGCCCTGCCGGCCACGTTCCTTGTTGACCTCGCGCAGGCATCCCCAGAGCGAGAAGCTCTCGGCGACGATGCCGAAGACGAGGATCGAGATCGCCACCCAGGCGTTCTGCATCGGCTCCGTCGCGCCCCACTTGTGCACGCCCTCGTAGATCGAGAACATGCCGCCCATGCTGAACAGCATCAGGGCGACGATGAAGCTCCAGAAATACACCGCCTTGCCGTAGCCGAGCGGATGGTCGGCGTTGGCCGGCTTCCTGCCTTCGCGCAGGCCCCAGAGCAGCAGACTCTGGTTGGCGCAATCGGCATAGGAGTGGATCGCCTCGGCGAGCATCGACGAGGAGCCGGTGAACACCGCGCCCGTCGTCTTGGCGACGGCGATCAGGAAGTTCGCGCCGAGGGCGAACAGGATCGACTTGAGCGAGTTGCCGCCGGCGGACATGCCCTGCCGCTCAGGCCTTGAACAGGTCTTTCACGCGGTCGCTCCACGTCTTCGCGGTTGGAGAATGCTTGTCCCCTGCCTTGCGGAACGCGTCGTCGAGCTCCTTCAGGAGCTTTCGCTGGTGCTCGGTGAGCTTGATCGGCGTCTCGATGCTGACATGGCAGTAGAGGTCGCCCGGATAGCTCGAGCGCACGCCCTTGATGCCCTTGCCGCGCAGGCGGAAGGTCTTGCCGTGCTGCGTGCCTTCGGGCAGGTCGATCTCGGCCTTGCCGCCAAGCGTCGGCACCTCGATCGAGCCGCCAAGCGCGGCGCTCGTCATGCCGACCGGGACGGTGCAGTGCAGGTCGTCGCCGTCGCGCTCGAAGATGTCGTGCGGCTTCATGCGGATCTCGATGTAGAGATCGCCGTTCGGACCACCGTTCGGACCCGGCTCGCCGTTGCCGCTCGAGCGGATCCGCATGCCTTCGTTGATGCCGGGCGGGATCTTCACCTCGAGCGTCTTGGTCTTCTTGAGCCGCCCCTGGCCGTGGCAGGTCGGGCAGGGTTCGGGGATGATCTTGCCGGTGCCGTGGCATTGCGGGCACGCTTGCTGGATGCTGAAGAAGCCTTGGCGCATCTGCACCGCGCCCGAGCCGTGGCAGGTCGTGCAGGTGATCGGGCTCGTGCCCGGCTTGGCGCCGTTGCCCTTGCAGGTCTCGCAGGTGTCGTACGACGGGATGCGGATCTGCGTTTCCTTGCCGTGCGCCGCTTCCTCGAGCGTGATCTCCATGGCGTAGCTCAGGTCGCTGCCGCGGTAGACCTGCTGGCCGCCGCCGGCCCTGCCTCGGTTGTTGCCGAAGATGTCGCCGAAGATGTCGCCGAACGCTTCCGCGAATCCGCCGAAGCCTTCCGCACCGGCGCGACCACCCATGTTCGGATCGACGCCGGCGTGACCGTACTGGTCGTAGGCCGCACGCTTTTGCGCGTCCGAGAGCATCTCGTAGGCCTCTTTCGCCTCCTTGAACTGCTCTTCCGACTTGCTCGAGGACTCACCCTGGTTGCGGTCGGGGTGGTGCTTCATCGCGAGCTTGCGATAAGACTTCTTGATCTCTTCCTCGGAGGCATTCCTGGCGACGCCGAGCACCTCGTAGTAGTCGCGCTTGCTCACTGCCATCTCTTCACGCTCCCACGTGCGTCCCGACTTCCAAGAATACCGAAGCCGGCGGGGCCCGCGACGTTGTCGCGAACCGCGCCGGCCTGCGGGCGAGCGGGCCTCAGCCCTTCTTCACTTCCTTGAACTCCGCGTCGACGACATCGTCGTCGGCGTGGGCGTGGGCCGCCTGCGGCTCGGTGTTCGCGCCGCCGGGAGCCGCACCCGGCGCACCCCCGGCGGCGGCCTGTGCCGCCTGCGAGTCGGCGTAGACCTTCTCGCCGAGCTTCTGGCTCGCCGTCATCAGCACTTCGGTCTTGGCCTCGATCGCCGCCTTGTCTTCGGACTTGATCGCTTCCTCGACATCCTTCAGCGCCGACTCGATCTTCTCCTTCTCGGCCGCGTCGAGCTTGTCGCCATGCTCTGCCAGACTCTTCTTCACGCTGTGCGCCATCGCATCAGCCTGGTTGCGCGCCTGGATGACCTCGAGCTTTTTCTTGTCGTCGGCCGCGTTCAGCTCGGCGTCCTTCACCATCTGCTGGATCTCGGCTTCGGTGAGGCCTGAGTTCGCCTTGATGGTGATCTTGTTTTCCTTGCCGGTCGCCTTGTCCTTCGCGCCGACGTGCAGGATGCCGTTTGCGTCGATGTCGAAGGTGACCTCGATCTGCGGCATACCGCGCGCCGCCGGGGCGATGCCCTCGAGGTTGAACTCGCCGAGCGACTTGTTGCCCGTCGCCATCTCGCGCTCGCCCTGGTAGACCTTGATCGTCACCGCCGGCTGATTGTCGTCGGCGGTCGAGAAGGTCTGCGCGAACTTGGTCGGGATGGTCGTGTTCTTCTGGATCATCTTGGTCATCACGCCGCCGAGTGTCTCGATGCCGAGCGACAGCGGGGTCACGTCGAGCAGCAGCACGTCCTTGCGGTCGCCGACCAGGACCTGACCCTGGATCGCGGCGCCCACGGCGACGGCTTCATCGGGGTTGACGTCCTTCCTCGGCTCCTTGCCGAAGAATTCCTTCACCTTCTCCTGCACCTTGGGCATGCGGGTCATGCCGCCGACCAGGATCACGTCGTCGATCTGGCCGACCGAGACGCCGGCGTCCTTGATGGC
>Ga0123337_10006245_pt1 | contig 11445 bp, 12 predicted proteins | sample frozenSSSSmetaG_FD_89792 | JGI IMG/M metagenome (GOLD analysis project Ga0123337, IMG submission 89792) | Glacier valley bacterial and archeal communities from Borup Fiord, Nunavut, Canada, to study Microbial Dark Matter (Phase II) -... | ecosystem: Environmental > Aquatic > Freshwater > Ice >...
AAGAACTTTTCATCTTGCACGTCATTCAAAAAGCGAATGGTACGGTCGGCGAGCTGAGTACTTTGTTCGCTAAAAGGTTGATAAGTAAAAGCCGAATAAAAATCGAAACCGCGCGAAAACCAACTGCCGCGACCGTTGCCCTGAACGGTTAAATTATCTATCGCAATCGTGGTGTAACCGGCGGCTTTGGCCATTTCCGGCAACATGCGAATATCTTTATCCAGCAGCATATCGCCGCCGTGCGAGAGTACTCCGTGGCGATATGGATGCAAGCCGGAAAGCAGCGTCGTGAACGCCGGAGTCGTGGGAATGCCCGGCGCGAAAGCGCGCGTGAAGAGCGTGCCTTCATTCGCCAGTGCGTCGAGATTCGGCGAAGTGTTTTTCGGGTAACCGTAGCAGCCGAGATGGTCGGCGCGCAAGCTGTCGACGACTATGAAAAGAACATTGGGAAAAGAATGATTCATGCGATAATGCAACACATTATGGAAGAAAGCGAAAAATCAAATTCAAGAACGCTGTATTGGGAACACGGCTTTGCGGGAGTTGTCCTGGCGGAAATCGGCTACGGAATTTTCCTGCTCTGCCTGAAACCTCACATCACATGGACTTCATCCAACGAGTTCGATCCTACTTACGTCAACGGAGTAATCACAGAGTATTATGTTCTTGGCGGTCTTGCGATTCCGGCAATTATTTTCATCACAGCGATTTGGGTGGCCCGTTTCCGTCCCATCAGTTATTTGAAAAATGATTGGATTAAGACGACTTTTGCTTGCTTAATTCCAGTTGGTTTTATTTTTTGCGCCTTCGCATTTTTGCTTGTGCTGATGGCCGGCGTTTAGTTTTTTTGGATTAATGGCTGGAAGCGCGCTTCCAGATCAAGGGAGTTTGTACGTCGTCATCCAATACATCACCAATTTCTAATGCGTCCATTTGTTGCTGCGAAAGGATGTTTTGCACGCCATTGAAAGTACTTCCGTCCGGCATATAACCGCAAGTCATGGCGCGGCGCGGGCGCGGTGTCATATTGGCTCCGGCGGCGTGCGCGACGAGGCCGTTATGAAAAACCGCGCTTCCTGCCGGAGCCGGAACGGGCACGGCTTCCAGGTTTTGCCATTCGGGATAAAAATTGAAAATATCGCGCATGTTCGAGCCGATTCCGGCGTTGTCGTAGCGCGCGGTTTTGTGCGTTCCCGGCAAATACCACATGCAGCCGTTATGAAGCGTGGCGTCATCGAGCGCGACCCAGATCGAAATCGCGTCGCGAGAAGAAAAACTCCAATACGGATTATCCAGATGCCACGAGGTCGGGTTGCCAAAAGGAGGTTTGATGAGCGCCTGATCGTGCCAGATGCGAACGCCGTCCACGCCCGCGAGAGTTCCGGCGACTTCGCCCAAACGCGGATCAAGAATCAACTCGCGCATTCCCGCGTGCGTGTCGGCGAGGCGAATGCATTGCGTGAAAACCTGCGCATAATACGCATCGGAATCGCCTTGATTGTTCAAGCCCGAAGCCGATTCCAAGCGTTGCGCCACGGATTCGTCTGTGACTTGTCGCCACGTTTCCAGTTCCTGATTATCAAGAAAATTCTCGATAATCAGGAAACCGTTTTCTTGATACGACTCGATTTGTTCAGAGGAAATTTGCGATTGCATAAAAGTAACGCACCTTAATCTTCGTCTTCCACATAACCGTGGAGATGTACGCCAGTGTTTGGATCAATGGCCGTATTCGTTTCCGATTCACCGTCTTTGCCCGCATTCAATTCTTCGGGCGTGGGAATATGAGCCGCTTGCTTGTGCGCGCGCAAATGCAGTGGAGTCGCGCCAGCGCCGACGTGTTCGCCCGGAATCGGCACGCCGATTTGGGTTCCACAACGGCCTTGTTCGATAACCGGATCAACTTCGCGCCCCGTTTCCTGCAAGCGTTTGGCGACCCACGCATCCAAGCGCGCTTTCAATTCGGCGACGATTTCCGGCTTTTCTTCGGCAAGATTTATCTGTTCGGTTGGATCGGATTTCAAATCGAATAATTCCTGCATCGGGCGATTGTGCGGATCGAGTTCGTAGGCTTGAATGAATTTGTAATTATCGTTAATCAAGCCGCGCTTGACTTCCCACGTCGCTTCGCTCAGGTAAACCTCGTCGTAATTTCCATCGCGCTCGCCGTTGATGGATGGCAGCAAACTTTTTCCTTCGAGCTTGAATTCGTCTTCAATTCCGGCGAGTTCGCAAATCGTCGGCAGGAAATCGATGTTTTGCACGAATCCAGGAACGCGCTTGCCTGCCGGGAGTACTCCGGGCGCGAACAAAATGAGGGGAACATGAACATTGCCTTCATACAAACCGTGATGATCGTAAAAGCCGAGCTGCTCATCTAAAATTTCGCCGTGGTCGGCGGTGATGAGTACTAAGGTGTCGTCCTGAATCGGTTCCAGAGCGGCGAAAACGCGGCGCAACTGCCAATCCATGTACGCGGTTTCCGCATCGAACAATGCGTTGACATATTGCGAATCGGTGACGCCCGGCATCCAGTCGTGGAAATACCATTTGAACATTTCGTCGTTCCATGCCTTGTCCATTGAATGATTATTGACATCGTACGGATTGCGCGTTTTGTCGTAGAACATTTCGCGAAACGGCGCAGGCGGCAAATATGGCGTGTGCGGATCCCAGTAATGCAGGAACAGGAAAAACGGATTATCCGATTCCTTGAATTTTTCAATTTGCGGAACTGCCATATCCGTGACGTGTTCGGCGCGGCGCAAAGTCAGCGGGTCGCTGGTATCCCATTCGGGCGTGTGATATTCGTCGAAACCGCGCGTGAAATGGCGGCCCATCGTATCGACAGCCGCCGTGTTATAACCGCGCGCTTTCAAAATTTCCGGCAACAGAGGAATGCCTTCTTCAATTGGCACGCCACCGCCGATGTTGACGATATTATGCGCAATCGCTTCGCGCCCCGTCAGCATGGTCGTGAACGACGGATGCGTGGGAATGTTGGGCGCGTAGCACTTCTCGAAGAGTACTCCGCGTGCGGCAATGGAATCCAGGAACGGCGAAGTATTTTTCGAGTAACCGTAGCAACCCAAAGTGTCGGCGCGCTGCGTATCAAGCGCGATAAGAACGATATTCATAATGGTATTGTGAATACAAAATTAGCTGATAGTCGGGACTTCTTCCACCGTGCCATTTTCAAACGAGCGAATCGCGGCTTCGATAACTTCCTGCGCCGCTAAGCCTTCATCGCCCGAAGCAATCAAATTTTCGCCCGCATTGACTTGCTCGACGAACTTATAAATGCGGTTTTTGAACGTATCGTTAAAGCTGCCCATGCCACCGAAAATACCGTTTTCGATCACAATCTTTTCGCGACTGTCACGCGGCATAAATTCCAACCGCTCGAACACGTTTTCAATGATGCCGCGACCTTTGCTGCCACCGACTTCGCAGCGTTCAATCGGATGATTCATTGAAGCGTCATACGAACCCGTCAAATGCCCAACCGCGCCCGATGTGAATTGCACGTTGAGCGAAAGATTGCTCCAAATTTCGCGGCCCGGCCCTTTGTGCATGAAGCATTGCACGCGCGCGATGTCTCCGCCGAAGAAACGCATGACGTCAATCGAATGCGGATGCAGCGCGCGAATGTGAAACCACGGACTCGATTCGTTCGGGTTGTTAATCCACAGCGCCATGTTGACGAAGAGTACTTCGCCCAGCTCGCCATCTTCCTGAAATTTCTTCAAGCGCTCGGCAGCAGGAGTGAAACGGTGATTCAAATTGATGCCGAATTTCAGGCCTTTTTCCTTGGCTTTCGCGACCATTTCGCGCGCGTGCTCGATGTTGTTCGAAATCGGCTTTTCCGTCAGCGTGTGCTTGCCCGCTTCAAGTGCTTGTATCGTCGGCGCATAATGGTCGCCGCCGTTTTCCACGCCCGCGGTGCAAACACTGACGGCTTCAAATTCTTCGCTGGCCAGCAATTCGTCAATTGAATAATACGCAGGAACGCCATATTCTGTGGCGGCTTTATCGGCGCGTTCAGTTTGAATATCGCAAACCGCGACCAGTTCCGCGTCCGGGTTTTCCTTGTAGTAACGGCAATGCGTATTTCCGATTCCGCCCAATCCAATCACAGCAACTTTCAACATAATATTTTCCTTTTGGTTGAACCGCGAAGGACGCAAAGAACGCGAAGGTTTTTAAGAAACGGCGAAGACTTTAACAAGCTATTCTTTTCTTCTCTACTTAAAATCTTCGTGTTCTTTGCGTCCTTCGCGGTTAATTTTTTATAACTTCCTCAACAGTTCCGTTTTCGTGCGAGCGAATCGCGGCCTCTATAATTTCCTGCGCAGCTAATCCATCTTCGCCGGAAGCGTCCAACTTTTCACCTGAAATAACTTGTTCAACAAAGCGATTGATGCGATTGGGAAACGTGTCGTTAAATTCATTCATGCAGAGGAAAATGCCGTTTTCCAAAACCATCTTTTCGCGGCTATCGCGCGGCATCCATTCCAATTTTTGAAAGACGTTGTCGATAATCGCGCGGCCTTTAGAGCCGCCGACTTCGCAGCGTTCAATCGGGTGATTCCACGACATATCCTGCGAACCCGTCAAATGCCCAACAGCGCCATTTTCAAACTGAACATTGAGCGACAGAGTACTCCAGCTTTGCGCTTTGCCTTCGGCGCGTGTCATGAAACAGTGAACGCGTTGCACATCGCCGCCGAAGAAACGCATCACGTCAATCGAATGCGGATGAAGCGCGCGAATGTGCTGATAAGGCGGCGGATCGCCACCCAAAAACCAAAGCGCCATATTGATGAAAAGCACTTCGCCGAACTCGCCGCTGTTTTGCAGTTCTTTCAATCGAGAAGCAGCGGGCGTGAAGCGATGATTTAGATTAATTCCGAACGGAACGTTTTTTTCTTTCGCTTTAGCGACCATCTGACGAGCTTCGAGAATATTATTGGAAATCGGCTTTTCGCAAAGTACGGCTTTGCCCGCTTCCAGCGCCTGAATCGTCGGCTCGAAATGATGGCTGCCGTTTTCAATTCCGCCAGTCGAAACGCTGACAATATCAATTGCTTCATTCGCCAGCATTTCTGCGACAGAGGAAAACGCGCGTCCGCCGAATTCATCGGCGAACGACTGGGCTTTTTGCGGCAAAACATCGCACACCGCGACCAGCTGAGTACTCGCGTTATCGCGATAACATTGCGCGTGCAATTTTCCGATATTTCCCGTTCCGACAACCGCGACTTTCAGCATAGAGTTTAAAGATTACAGTTAAGAAAGCTGCTGGAAACAACGGCGCAAATAACCGCGACTTTCTGCCGCTACGATCACCGCGCGCGATAAGGAGTACTCCGCTGTGCCAATGACTTCGAGGTTAATCGGCCCGGCGTAACCGGTGTTTTTGAGCGACTGCAAAATCTCCGGCAAGTCGAGCGCGCCGCGTCCGGGAATCTGCTGATCGGGCGTTCCAGGCGGGCCGGGAACGCGCACCGGACAATCGCGAAAATGCGAAGTGATAATTTTATTGCCCCAACGCGGCGCGACTTCAGCGGGATTGTCATCGGCGCGCGCGAGATGCGACGGATCGAAATTCAAACCGATGGATTTTTCGGTCACTTCGTTCATCAAGCGCAAGCCGGTTTCGGCGTTGTAAATCGCCTGTCCGACGTGTGGTTTGACGGCGAGGAGTACTCCGGCGTCGCCCGCCATCTGTGCGAATTCGCGCATCAAGTTAATCGCCGATTTGGTGGAATCTTCATCGCCGGTCGCGCCGCCGCTGCCGATATTAACAATGCCGATTCCAATTTCGGCGGCCAGAGCAAATAGCTTTTTCAAGCGCTCGCCGTCATTGGTGGCGGCTTCCATCGCGGTGACATTCAAGTTGTTTTGCGCCAGCAAATCCTTGACTTGTTGCGGGTCGCTGTCGAGCGAAACGTGTTCACACATTCCGGCAATCGCGGCCAGTTCGACGTTTTCATAACCGGCCCACGCGACGTGTTTCAGCGCAGTTTCCAAATCGGGCGCCGGGGTGAGTACTACGGTGTTCATTCCTAAAAGCATAAAATTTCCTGATGTAAAAAATGGTTCAAAAGTTTACAAATATGAAGTCTGATTTCCCGATTTGTATTCTTCGTTCAACGGGAAAGAACCGGCGAATGCGCGCGGAGTACTCACATGCGCGACTCCTTCAAAAAACGGGTTGTTCTGGTAATGACAAACCACATTGGAGCGCTCCAGATCAGGAACGATTTTCGCGCCCTGATGCGGAATGTGTGAAAAGAAAATCACGCAATCGCCCGCTTTGGGGTAAATGATTTCGTGTTCCTGCGCCTCGGCCCACGCATCGACATCGGCACCGTTGAGATGGTCGGGCCAGCCGCGCCCGTCGAAGAGTTCTTTGGGCGGCGCTTTGCGATGGCCGTTTTTCACGAAAGTCAATCGCGCCAGTTCCGGCCCGTTGTCCTGAAAATAAAACGTCGTGTTGATGCCCGTTCCCCGCGCCGCGTAACGCGCTTCAGGCTGATGCCAGTAACCGTAAAAATCGAGGTGCCATTCCTGCGTATACGGGCCGGGATTGATGTGGCCGCGATATGAACGCAGCTGGCATTGCGGGCCAAGCAATTCTTCGAGATACGGCTGGACGGATGGATGCGCGACAAGCGGCGCGAAAGTTTCCGGCATCCGTTCGAGAAGCGAATCGAACCACATATTTCCGACATCGTTCAAGCCTTCTTCCCAGCCGTTGGCGCGCGCCTGATTCAATGACGTGCGGCAGGCTTCGACTTCTTCAGGCGACAACGCGCCGGGTATAATCGCGAAACCGTGTTCTTCAAAATGGTCGAGAATTTCGTTGTTTAGCATGGTGATTTCCTTTTAAATAGTGAGACTAAAATAAAATACGCTGGCCTTCTTTGCTGCTCTGATACGCATGAGCGCACATTTCCACGCTGACTTTTCCATCGCGTGCGGAAACTTTCGGCGCGTCGCCGCTTTTCAAAGTATCCAGCCAATCGCGCGGAATCGCTTTGATGCGCTCGCCGTGGCTGGGTGGCAATTCATAATCAAAGTACTCCCATTGCCCGGTTTCCTGGCGGAATAGCTTCAAGCCTTGAGCGCCTTTCGGCAAATTTCTGGTGGAAACCATGTCGTCGTGATTTTGGATAATTACGCCTTTGTCGCCGTAAACTTCGCAGGTATTTTCACCGGCCAAAGCGACCGAAGAATTATAAAGCGTTCCCATCGCCATGCCAGATTCGGTTTGCCATTTGTAAATCGCCATGCCGCAATCGTCGGGCGCGACATTCGTCAAAGTGTTGCCGATTTCGGCCATCACGCTGATGGGCTTTCCCATGATCCAATACAGGAAATCGGCGGCGTGAACGGCGTCATCGAAAAACATTCCGATATTCTTTTCAGCGTCGAAATGCCATTTTGCCGGGCCGTTGATGAAGCCTTCATTGAAGAGCATATCGATGCAATGACGGCGGCGAATCGCACCCACATTGCCGATTGCGCCTTCGTCAACCCACTTTTTGATTTGCCGATTCATCGGGTCGCAGCGCATTTGAAACGCCATCTGGAAATGCACGCCGCTTTTATCCACCGCTTCAATCACGCGGTCGCAATCGGCGATAGTTGTCACCATCGGCTTCTGGCACAAAATGTTTTTTCCAGCCGCGCAGGCCGCTTCGATCAGTTCGATATGCGAACTGGTTTCGGATGTAATAATCACCGCGTCAATATCATCGCGCGCCAGGACTTCCTGATAGCTCACGGAGTACTCCATGCCGAAACGCGTGGCCATTTCCTGCGCGCGCGAAGCGTCCGCGTCCCACGCGGCGATGAGCTTGGCGTCGTCGAAATGCTGAATCGAATCGCAGTACATCCCGGAGTGGCCGTGGGCAAAAGATAAAACACCAATTCCGATTGGCTTGAGAGTTGAGGGCATAGCGAAAGCATAAAGCGAATCGCGGAAATATCAAAGGACAATTCGTTTGCGCAATGGGGCCGATCCTGCTACATTTCAAAATAACTTATAACTCATATTTTCTGATGAAACGCCACATTTTACGCAGCCGCGAATTTCTGGACGCCGGATTTCCTTTAGTCGTGGTCGAAGTCGATCAGCCTGCGGCCTCTTCGCACGCGCACGATTTTTACGAAATGGTGTACGTGCGGCGCGGGCGCGGTACGCACATTATCGAAGATCATCCCTACCCGATTCGCGCCGGCGATTTTTATTTTCTGCGCCCAGGCGAATCGCATTCCTATCTTCCCGATGGGCCGTTGCGCATTGTCAACATCTTGTGGCAGCCGGATTTGGTGCGGGAAGTTATGCGCGCGGACAAAGATTCTTCGCTTACATTCCTCAAGCCGCTGCTGCGTTCGCGCGCGAAATCGCAAACGGTTTTTCGCCGCTTGCATTTGTCGGGCAGCGCCGCGTTTCGCGTGGAAAATTTGCTGGATGAAATGAGAAGGGAAATCGCTGCTGCCAGCGGCGACGCGGCGACGATGGGCTGTCACGCGATGCTGCGCCATTTGTTTTGCGCGCTTTTAGTTTTGCTGTCGCGCGCCGGGGCGACGGCGAGTACTCCGGCGAAATCGAATCGCGTTGTTTCCCAAAGTAACGCCGAACTTTCCGTGGCGCGGGCGATTGCGTATCTCGAAGAACGCTCATCGGAAACGATTCGCGTCCCGGAAATCGCGGCGCATGTCGCGCTCAGTCCGGGCCGGTTCGCGCATCTTTTCAAAGCGCACACAGGACGCAGCCCGATTGAATATCTGCACGAACTGCGACTGGAAAAAGTCTGTGCCGCTTTGCGCGAGAGTACTCTGCCGATTCAGGAAATCGCCGGTGAAGCGGGTTATAACGATCCGCGATTTTTCCATCGCGTTTTCCGCCGCCACGCCGGTTGCAATCCGACGGAGTATCGTGCGCAGTTTTTGTTGTGAAAGTTTAAGTTTCAGTGAGCGGGGCTTGCGCCCTCTTCCAATCGGGTGATTGAAGTCCTCCCGATTGGAAGCGGGCGCAAGCCCCGCCTTTTCTACAAACCGTAAAGCGCAGAGTACTTCCCATTCAAATATTCCATGTACGGCGCAATCGAAAGCGGGCCGCCGGTGACGCGCTCAATCAATTCCGGCGCGGTGAATTTCGCGCCGTGCTGGTAAATATTCTCGCGCAGCCAACCGAGCAGACTGGAGTACTCGCCGCGCGATAAATCGCTTGCAATTTGCGGATTCGATTGCAGCGCGCAATTGTAGAACTGCGCACTGAGAATATTGCCGAGCGTATAACCTTGAAACGCTCCGCCGATGGTTCCGGCGAACCAGTGAACATCCTGGAGTACTCCGCAGCTATCATCGTGCGGTTCGATGCCCAGATATTCGCGATACATCGCACGCCACGCGTCCGGCAAATCTTTAATCGAAAGCGCACCTTTCAGCATTTGCACTTCCAATTCAAAACGAATCATGACGTGCAGGTTGTAAGTCACTTCGTCAGCATCGGTGCGCACGAGCGAGCGCTCGACTTTATTAATTGCTCGATAGTATTCATCGAGCGAAACTATTTTCAATTGTTCGGGAAATGCGGCTTGAATTTGCGGAAAGAAAATTTCCCAGAAACCGCGACTTCTTCCCACCAAATTTTCCCATAGCCGCGACTGGCTTTCGTGCACGCCGGAACTGGTGCCGTTCGCCAGCGGAGTACTCTCGAAAGCCGGGTTGATGCCTTGTTCATACAGCGCGTGGCCGGTTTCGTGGAGCGTTCCGAAAAGCGCGTCGCTGATGTCGTTTTCCTGCGCGCGGTTGGTGATGCGCACATCGCCGAGCGAAAATTTGGTCATGAACGGATGATGCGTCATGTCGTTGCGCCCTCTGTTCCAATCGTAGCCGATGTGCGTGGCGAGCGTGTTGGCAAAGGCGATTTGCTCGCCTTTCAAATACTTCCGGCGCAAACAACTTTGATCGGTTTCCGGCTTTTTCGCGATGGCTTCCACCAGCGGCACCAACTGGTTTTTTAATTCGGTAAACAGTGGCCGGAGTACTCCGACTGTCATCGCTTCATCCGAAAAATCGATCAATGGATCGGCGATGTGTTGATGCGGGAAAAAGCTCGCCAATTCGCGTGAAAGATCGAGTGTTTTTTCCAGCAATGGCGCGACAGATGCGAAATCATTTTTCGGTCTGGCGATGGTCCACGCTTGATAAATCTGCGCGAAGTGATCGGACATTTTCGCTTCAAACGCGGCGGGAACGCGAACGGCTTTTTCCCATTCTCTTCTCGTGACGCGAATCAAACTCGTGGTGTCATCCTCGAACGGAGTACTCTGTTCCAACTCGCGCAGCGATTCCAGAAGTTTGCCCACGCGCGGCTCGATAAATTTCTCGTGCGCCAAACGGTTCAAAGTCGAGATTTGGCGACCGCGCGCTTCGACTCCACCAGCGGGCATGTACGTGGCTTGATCCCAGTGCGCGAGCGAAGAAGCCGCGCGCAAATCGGAGATTTCGGCGAGTCGGGTTTTGAGTTCGTGGAGATTTTCATTCATGTTCGCAGAGTATAATCTTCCAGTTTCCCCAATTCCGTTTTCGGTTTCCCAATTTCATGACACAACCATTTCCCGGAAAAATTACTTCGCTCGTCGCGCAAGCCAAAAAACGGCGCGGCGTAGGAACGCGCGTCAACGTTTTTGTGGACGAAAAGTTTTCCTTCGCGCTCGATATTCGCGTGATTGAAAAATTCCGGTTGGCAAAAGGCAGCGATATCCACGCGGAACTTTTGACCGAGCTTTTGCGCGAAGACGGCGATTCAAAAGCCTACGCCAAAGCGATGTTTTTTCTGGGCTATCGCGCGCGCAGCGAAGCCGAAGTGCGCGAGCGGTTGAAGCGCGATGAATGGTCGGACGAAGTGATCGAGCGAGTACTCCTGCGATTGCGCGAACAGGGTTTTCTCAACGACGAAAACTTCTCCGCGATGTGGGTCGAAAACCGTTCGCATTCGCGCCCGCGCGGTGGAAGGATGTTGCAGCAGGAGTTGCGTCAGAAAGGCGTGGACAAAGAAACCATCGAAGCCGTTTTGCCGGACGCAGAAGGCGAAGCCGACAACGCAATTTCCGCATTGCGCCCAAAAGTGCGCACGCTCGCGAGGTTCGATGAAAAAACCGCGCGCGAAAAAGGCATTCAGTTTTTAATGCGTTGCGGCTTCAATTACGGCGTGGCGAAAACGGCGTGGGAACGAATTCAAGAAGAGGAACAGGAAGAAGACGAATGATCGGGCGCACGTTACAAAACGCGCGCCCGATCAAAGATCAAAGGATTCAAATAATACGCATTAAAACGCGCGCGGCGCAAGAGTCTTTTGGCTTGTAGCTTCGACTTGCGGTGTGGCAATCCAATCGTAAGTCGGGAGCGTTGCGCCGTTTGTCAGCC
>Ga0123337_10006246_pt1 | contig 11442 bp, 8 predicted proteins | sample frozenSSSSmetaG_FD_89792 | JGI IMG/M metagenome (GOLD analysis project Ga0123337, IMG submission 89792) | Glacier valley bacterial and archeal communities from Borup Fiord, Nunavut, Canada, to study Microbial Dark Matter (Phase II) -... | ecosystem: Environmental > Aquatic > Freshwater > Ice >...
CACGCCGGTTCGCTTTTCGACGTCGATGACGGCGAGGTTCATCCGGCCGTTGCGCGGCGTGATCGCCGCCATGTACTTCTGGTCAGGGGAAAGCACCAGGCTGCGCGTTCCTTCGGACTTGAACAGGGTCTCAACCGGTATCACCGGGGCTGCCTGCGCAAGCACTGTTGCCGGCACCACGAACGCCAACCAAGCTGCCGCTGCCGCCGCACTGCGAACCATCCAACGTTGCAACTTCATCACCATTCGAATCCTAGGCCTGGGTGGTGGAATGCTATCGCCAAGGCGATGGCCTCACGCGGCCACGACCGACAGCCCATGCCCCTCGAACCGCAGGCCGACCGAATCCCCCGGCTTCCATGCACGCTCGAGATCGGGAGAGACGACGAAGATGGGTCCGAGCTCGGTGTTGATGGTGTACTCGCGCACGCTGCCCAGGTAGGCGCTCTTCTCGACCGTGCCCCCCAGCTCGCCTTGCCCCGCCGGAAGCACCTGCCAGGCCTCGGGCCGCACCGCGACCTTGACCTTGCCCGCCGCCATGGACCGCGCGCGAGGGATGTTGATCGGCCCGAGCTGCACCGAGCCATCGGCAAGCGACATGCCGTCGAACAGCATCGCCTCGCCCATGAACCCGGCCACGAACTCGCTGCCCGGGCGCTCGTACAGGTCGTGCGGCGTGCCGGCCTGGGCGATCACGCCGTGGTCCATCACGATGATCTGGTCGCTCACGGCAAGCGCCTCGGCCTGGTCGTGCGTGACGTACGCAACGGTCAGGCCCAGGCGCTGCTGCAGCGTGCGAATCTCTTCGCGCATCGAGCGGCGCAGGCGCGCGTCGAGGTTGCTCAAGGGCTCGTCGAACAGCAGCACCGAGGGCTCGAGCACCAGCGAGCGCGCCACCGCCACGCGTTGCTGCTGCCCGCCAGACAGTTCGCTGGGCAGCCGCGTGTCGAACCCGGTGAGGCCCACGCCCGCCATCGCCACGTGCGCGCGCTGCACCGCCTCGTCCTTGGCCACGCCCGACACGTTCAGCCCGTACGACACGTTGGCCAGCACGTTCATGTGCGGGAACAGTGCATAGCTCTGGAACACCATGCTGACGTTGCGCTCGGCCGGCCCGAGCGTCGTGACCTCGCGCCCGTCGATGAAGATCTGCCCCGAACTCGGCGCCTCGAGCCCGGCGATCATGCGCAACGTGGTCGTCTTGCCGCAGCCGCTCGGCCCGAGGATCGTGGTCAGCGTGCCCTTCGGCACCGTGAAGCTGATGCCCTTGACGACGAGCGGCGCACCCGCGTCGTTGCCGTAGCGCTTCGTGATGTTCCTGAATTCGATGCTCATTCAATGCATTCCCACGGCCCGGCGGCCGAGCTTGCGTTCACCGACCAGCGCGTTGATGAGCGCGATGGCCAGCGACATCAGCACGATCAGCACCGTGCAGTACGCCAGCGCCACGCCGTAGTCGCCGTTGCCGACGCGGCCGATGATGTAGGTCGTCGCGAGTTCGTTCTCGGCCGTGACGAGGAACACCACCGCCGACACGGTGGTCATCGAGCGCACGAAGCTGTACACGAGTGCGGCCACCAGCGCCGGTTTCAGCAGCGGCAGCACGACGCGCCGCAGCGTCGTGGCGGTCGAGGCGCGCAGCATGATCGAGGCCTCGTCGAGCGACTTGTCGAGCTGCTTGAACGCCGCCGTGCCGGCCCGCACGCCCACCGGCAGGTTCCGGAACACGAAGCACAGCACGATGATGATGCCGGTGCCCGTCAGTTCGAACGGCGGCACGTTGAACGCGAGGATGTAGCTCACCCCGAGCACCGTGCCGGGAATGGCGAACGCGAGCAGTGCGCCGAACTCGAACGCGCCCTGCCCGCGGAAGCTGGTGCGTGCGAGCAGCCAGGCGATCAGCAGGCCGAGCCCCGCGCACACCGGCGCCGCAATAGCCGACAGCTTCAGCGTGGTGAAGAGCGAGTTCCACGCGGTGCCGGCCCACACCAGACCGAACTCGCCCCACTGCACATCGAACGCGGTGACGAAGTGCTTCAGCGTCGGCGTGTAGTCGCGCCCCCAGGTCTGCACGAAGCCACCCGCGAATGCGAACAGGTAGACGACCAGCGTGAACATCAGCCACGGCACCGTCACGCCCACGATGATGCGGCGCAGGCCGTCGGGCAGCGGCATCGGCACGCCGGCGTCGCCCTTGCCCGAGACGGTGGTGAAGCTCGTCGTGCCGAGCAGCCGGCGCTGCACCGCGAACACCGCCAGCGCGAACGCGGTCAGGATCAGCGCCAGCGATGCGGCGCGCCCCTGGTCGTACTGTGCGCCAACGATGGCGAAGAAGATGTCGGTCGAGAGCACCGCGAACTGCCCGCCCACGACGATGGGGTTGCCGAAGTCGGCCATGCTCTCGATGAAGCCCACCAGAAACGCGTTCGCCAGGCCCGGCTTCAGGAGCGGCAGAGTCACGGTGAAGAAGGTGGTGCGGCGGTCGGCGCGCAGCGTTTGCGCGGCCTCTTCGAGCGACGGGCTGATGCCGGCCACCACGCCGCGCAGGATCATGAACGCGATCGGCGTGAACGCGAACAGCTGCGCCAGGAACACGCCGAACGCACCGTAGAACCAGCGCGTCGGCGCGATGCCGAAGGCCACCTCCAAGAACTGGTTGACGAGCCCGGCGCGCCCGAACAGCAGGATCAGCCCGAGCCCGACCACGAACGGCGGCGTGATGATGGGCAGCAGCGCCAGGATGTTCAGCGGCTTCTTGATGCGCGCCGGCCCGCGCTCGGCCAGCAACGCGATCATCAGCCCGAGCGCCGTGGTGCCGCCGGCCGTGGCGAGGGCGAGGAACAGCGTGTTCCACGCCACGCCGCAGCGCGAGCCGCCGGCCAGGCATGCGAGCCCCCAGGTGCGCTCGTTGCCGATGCGCTCCCACACCGCGCCGAGCGCGAACGCGCCGTCTTCGTTGAAGAACGCGCCGGCCAGCGCGCGCAGCACCGGCAGCGCAACGAACAGCAGCAGCAGCGCGCCGCACAGCAGCACCGCGCTCGCCACGAACACGTCGCCGCGGAACGCGCCGAGCCGCGCTAGGCCCGCGCCGAGCAACATGATGAACGCCAGCAGCGTCAGCACGCCCCCGAGCCCGATGCCGAACTGCGTGGCCGCGAGCGCGCCGAAGCTCGTGTTCAACCATTCGAAGGCCCAGCCCTTGGCGCCGATGGCGAAGCCGCTCGCCAGCAGGCCCGCCAGGCCGATGCCGCCACCGAGCGCCAGCAAGCGGCCCTGCGCGCGACCGGCCGGCAGGCGCCAGCCGAGGAGCGCGACGAGCAGCGCCAGCGGCACGAGCCACAGCCACGGCTTGCCGAAGCGCGCCGCCTGGACCGCGCCGCTGGCGCTGTCGGCCACGCTCCACACACCGGCCAGCGACCGCAGCAGCGTCTTGTCCGCCGGGAAGTACCAGGGCAGCAGGGCGAACGCGGCCCCGCCGAACAGCAGCCAGCCGCCGATGACCCGGTGCGCACGGCGTGCGGGGAGACGAACCGTCACGAAGGCGCTGCGCCGCCGGCCGCACCGAAGCCGGCTTCTTCGGCCGTGGCGGTGCTGGTGGTGCGGCCGGGGTAGCTGAGCCAAGTCATCGCAACGTTGAGGTCGTCGATCATGGCCGCCGCCTCGACGCGCGTGCCGTTGCCGAGCACCAGCGGCTCGGTCGTGTGCGCGTCTTTCACAAGGGTCAGGTCGTAGCCGCGTTCGAGCGCGGCGTAGGCGGTGGCGCGCATGCACCAGTTCGTCTGCGCGCCGGCCAGCGTGATGTGGCTCGCGCCGAGCGCGGCGAGTTCGGCTTCGAGCGGGGTCGCCTCGAACGACGAGGGGTGACGCTTGTGCACCCGCAACTCGCCCGGTGCCGGCACCAGTTCGGGCACCCAGTTCCAGGCGGCGCTGCCTTCGGGCAACTCGTCGCTCGAATGCTGCACCCACACCACCGGCACGTTCTGCGCGCGCGCGCTCGACCGTGCGCGCCACCCTGCCGATCACACGCGGCGCGTCCCACGAATCGCGCATCACGCCGACCTGCACGTCGACGACGACGAGCACGCCCTTGTTGCCCTCACGCACGGTGGCCATGGTTCACCTCGGCAACGAGTTCACGTCTTTCTCCCAGCGCGCGATCAAGCGCTTGCGCTCGGCGCTGGCACCGTACTTCGCGTAGTCGTAGTTGATGAGCTTGATCTTCTTGAAGTCGGGCACGTTGGCGTCCACCACGGTCGCCTTGTTCGACGGCAGCTGGTACTGCTTGGCCGCAGCGCCGAACTGCTGCGCGCCCGGCGTGAGCGCCCATTCGTAGAACTTCTTCGCCTGCTCCAGGTTGCGCGCCCCCTTGACGATGCTCATCGAGCCGATCTCGGCGCCGGTGCCTTCGCTCGGCGTGATCGTGGCCACCGGGAAGCCCTGCTGCTTCTCGCCCGGGCCGTCGTGCACGAAGCTGATCGACACCGCCGTCTCGCCGCGCGCCACCGCCTTGATCGGCCCGGTGCCGCTGCGCGTGTAGGTGCTGACGTTCCTGTGCAGCGCCTTCAGGTAGTCGAAGGCCTTGTCCTCGCCCATCAGCTGCACGAGCGTGGCGATCATCGTGTAGGCGGTGCCGCTGCTGGCCGGGTTCGCGACCTGGATCTCGCCCTTGTATTCGGGCTTGAGCAGGTCGGCCCAGCTCTTCGGCACATCGAGCTTCTTCTTCGCGACGAGTTCGGTGTTGTAGCCGAAGCCCAGCGGCCCGGAGTAGATGCCCACGGTCTTGAAGCCCGACTGCTGCGCCTGCTGCTGCGCCCACGGGTGCAGCTGGGCCAGGCTCGCGCTCTTGTACTCGATGGTCAGGTCGCTCTCGGCCGCTTGCAGGTGCGGGTCGCCGGTGCCGCCGAACCACACATCGGTCTTCGGGTTGGCGCGCTCCGCGATGAGCTGCGCGAGCGCTTCGCCCGAGCCCTTGAGCGACATGTTGACCTTGATGCCGGTGCTCTTGGTGAACACCGTCTGGATCAGGTTGCACCAGTCGGCCTGCACCGAGCAGATCACGTTGACCTGGCCGTTCTGCGCCATCGCGGCAGGGGCCAACGCGCAGGCGATTGCGGCGGCGAGCGCCAGGGTCCATCGCTTCATCGGTGTCTTTCGCGGGCGCGCAGTGTGCACTGCAAGGTGCCGCCATCGTAGCCCGCTGACCTGCGCATTCGCTGCGGGCACCGCTCAGGGCTAACCCGGCACAACGCCAGCACAGCGCGCCCATGCCGGGCGCCGCCGATCCATTCACTTAAGGATGCCGGCGGCGCAGCGCGAGGCCTAAGCTGCGCAGCCCGACGACCCACCGCAGGAGACTGCCATGACGATCAACTTCATCCCCAACGACCCGCGTGCCGGAGCTACCGCACCCGCCATGCGGGGGCAACCGCGCCGCGCCACGCGCCCGGCCGGCCGCTCGGGTTTCATCTACAGCAACACCAGCCCCGAAGGCGTGGCCTTGCCGGGCACGCCCAAGTTCCTGTTCTGGCAAGCGCGTGAAGCGGCCATTGCGGCCGTGCAGGCCTGGGAAGCGTCGGCCGGGCCGCACAAGCTGTGGCAGGGCAGCCGAAAGAAGCTGCCGCTGCTGCAGGACGCCGGCGAAGACCTGAACGCGTTCTACGACCGCGACACGTTCTCGTTCTTTCACCAGGCCGTCGGCAGCACCACGTTCTTCTCGGGCGCCAGTACCGACGTGGTCGCGCACGAGGTCGGCCACGGCCTGCTCGACTCGGTGCGGCCCGACTTCTTCGACGTGAACTTCCTGGAAGTGGGCGCCTTTCACGAGGCCTTCGGCGACTGCATGGCCATGCTCACCGCGATCGGCGACCTGCAGACGCGGCAGAAGCTGCGGGCCACCGCGCCCGATCTGCGCCGCCGCAATTTCGTCGAGAGCACGGCCGAAGACCTGTCGCGCGGCATCGGCCTGGCCTTCCCCGGCCACAACGCAGCCGAGCCGCGCCATGCGTTCAACAGCTTCAAGTTCCAGATCCCCAGCACGCTGCCCAGCAACGGCGGCCCCGGCGCGCTGATCAACGAAGTGCACAGCTTCGGCATGGTGTTCACGGGCTGCTTCTGGGACTTGATCGCGAACCTGTACGCCGCCCAGGCGCAGCACACCGAGGCCACGCTGCTGACCGCCGCGCGGCTGGCCGGCGAGTTGCTGATTGCCGGCGCCAAGGCGGCCGTGGTGACACCGCGCTTCATGCAGTCGGTGGGCCGCGCCATGACGCTGGCCGACGGTTCGCTGCACGCCGGCGTGAACCGCGTGGCCATTCGCGATGCGTTCGGGCGCCACAACATCCTGCTCGGCTCGAACACGATGCTCGCGCCGTCGATGGCGCTGGCGGGTGCGGCGCCGAAGAAGGCCAGCATCGATGCATCGACCCGCAAGGACCTGCTGCTGCGCATGGGCGCGGTGCGTGGCGCCACGCTGAGCCTGTCGGCCGGCGACGTGTTCGGAACCAAGGTGGTGAACGCCGTCCAGACGCGCACGGTCGATCTGGGCAAGCTGAGCGCGAAACTCAAGGGCGTGGTCGCGATGGCACAAGACCCGGTGATGGTGGGCGCATCGGGCGGGCGGGCAGCCGTGATGGGCGCAGTGCCGCACAACGCCGACACCGACAGCGAGGTGCAGGCCTTCGTCGAGTCGTTGCTGGTGCACCGGCGCATCGCGTTCGAGAAGCCGGCCAAGGCCGCGCGAGGCGCGAAAGGCGCCGTCGCCCAAAGCGGTCACCTGAGCCACACCACCCACGCGATCAAGACGGTGGCCGGCAAGAAGGTGCTGCAGCGCACGCGCTTCCAGTGCATGTGCCGCGTGTGCCTGTAGCGCACGCGCAGCCAAGTCGCAGCACACGGCACCGCGCCGCGCTGCGGCGCACGCTTCGACACTACACCGCGCTGAACCGCTTGCGCACCAGCCGGCGCTGGCCGCCGGCGTCGGTGGTGATCTCGTGCGTGGCGCCGGCAGCGCGCGTGGCGCCGGGCAGGCCGATCTGCTTGTTCGCCGCCAGGCTCGTGGCAAAGGCCGTGGCCTCGGTCACCTGATCGCGGGCCGGCGGGTTCACCTTCGCATGCACCTCGCCGGCCGGCCCGAGCGACACGTCGGCATCGACCGGCACGGTCATGTGAACGTGCTGCAAGCCCGGCTCGCCCGCCACCGAAACAGGGTGCCATGCGTGCCCGTAGGCCTTCAGGTGGCCCTTCTTCGCGCCGGCCTCCAGGGCGGTCACGGTCATGCCCTGGGCTGCAAGATAAGCCGTGACGGCGGCGTGCGTGTTGGCCGCATGTGCCGCGCCGGCGTGGTCGGGGGCGATCAGGTGCGCAATCAACGCCGGGGCCTGTGACCAGTCGCTGAAGTCGACGCCGGCTGCGCCCGCCGGCCCGAACTGCAGCGCCTTCATGTGCAGCGTGCTGCGCGCCGCCTTCACGTGCGCGGCGTTCTCGGTGATGAACACGCATTCAGCCAGCGTCGCCTTGACCTGCAGGCGCCGCAGAGCGGTCTCGAAGACCACGCGCTCCGGCTTGAACGCACCGGCCTGCGTCGACAAGGTGATGCAGCGCTGCACCGGTTCGAAGAACGGCCGCAAGCCGCTCGGCGCCAGCAGTGCCAGGTAATCGGTGAACAACGTCCGTGCCTTCTGCGCAGCGTTCGGCGGCTCGGCCATCGTGAAGTCGGAGACGAGGCAGGTGCGCAGCCGCTTGCCGTCTGCGGCCTTCAACGCCTTGATGGTGGCCAGCGCCTCGGCCACGTGCGCGAACGGCTTGTCGTGCGCATCGATCAGCGTCAGGCCGAGGTCGAACATGACGACTCGGATCATCGTGAGCCCTCCAGTGTCGGGTGCCATCATACGAACTCCGCCCTGGAAAACCCATGACCCGCCTGCCCGCCTTGCTGACCGGACCCGTCACTGCCGCGTTGATCCCCCTCTTCGCGCTCTTCACCCACAGCCTCGCCAGCGCGCAGGCCTGGCCCGACAAGCCAGTGCGGATGCTCGTGCCGGCGCCGCCCGGCAGCTCGCTCGACGTGATCGTGCGCCTGCTCGGCGAGAAGCTGAAAGACCGCTGGAAGCAGCCCGTTGTCGTCGACAACAAGGCCGGTGCCGGCGGCATGCTGGGCATGGACGTGGTGGCCAAGGCCGCACCCGATGGCTACACCCTGGGCATCGGCTTCAACGGGCCGGTGGCCTTCGCGCCCTACATGGTCAAGAAGATGCCGTACGACCCCGCCAGGCAGCTGCTGCCCATCGTGCTGACCACCTCGCAGCCCAACGTGCTGGCGGTGCAGGCCGGCAACCCAGCGAAGACGCTGCCCGAGTTCGTGGCCTGGGCGAAGCAGCAAGGCAACAGGCTCAGCTACGGCTCGGTGGGCAACGGCAGCTCGTCGCACCTGACGATGGAACTCTTCAAGAGCGTGGCCGGCATCGACGCGGTGCACATTCCGTATGCCGGCTCGCCGCCGGCGGCCACATCGCTCGCGGCCGGGGAAACGCAGGCCTTGTTCGCGGTCGAGCCGGCCTTGCTGCCGCTGGTGCAGGGTGGGCGCATTCGCCTCATCGCCACCACGAGCCTGAAGCGCAGCGAGGCCACCCAAGATCTGCCCACGGTCCATGAATCGGGTGTGCCGGGCACAGCCGGCTTCGAGGCGCTGGCCTGGAACGGACTGTTCGCACCGGCCGGCACACCGCCCGAGGTGGTCGAGCGCATCAACGCCGACGTGAACGCCGTGATGAAGGAGTCGGCCGTGCGCGACGCACTGGCCCGACAAGGGCTGATCGTGGGAGGCGGCACGCCGGCGGAGTTCAAGGCCTTCATCGACAGCGAAGGCAAGAAGTGGGGCGCGATCATCCGCAAGGTCGGCATCACGGTCGAGTGATGCCGGCCCGCCCGGCGGCGCGCCGCCGGGCGGGCCGCACATTGACCTGACGAAGAAACTTCGGCATCATCGAAGGTGAAACAAAGTTACATCGCCGCCTGACGGTGCGGCGTCATTGCACATGTCATTCGACCTCGTCTTCTTCGGTGGCACCGGCGACCTGACCTGGCGCAAGCTGATGCCCGCCTTGTTCCAGGCCTGGCGCCACGGCAAGCTGCCTGAAGGCGGGCGCATTCTGTCGGTGGCGCGTGACGAGCGCAGCGACGACGAGTACCGCGCCTTCATCAAGGAGCGCTTCATCGAGGTCGAGCCCGCCAAGCGCCCGACCGACGATGAATTCGCGCGCTTCGCGGAGCTGATGCATTACCGGCGCATGGACCTCTCGCTGCCCGAGCACTATGCGGGCCTGAAAGCGTGGGTCGAGCAGCCCACCGCCGAGCAAGGGCGCAGCGGCGGCCCGGCCGACACCGTGGTTCTGTTCCTCGCGACCAGCCCGCACCTCTTTCCGCAGATCTGCGAGCAGCTCGGCAAGGTCGGCCTGAACGGGCCGAACGTGCGCGTGGTTCTGGAGAAGCCGCTCGGCCACGACCTGGCCAGCGCACAGGCAATCAACCGCGCGGTGCGCGGCGCATTCCGCGAAGACCAGGCGCTGCGCATCGATCATTACCTGGGCAAGTCTGCGGTGCAGAACCTGATGGCGCTGCGCTTCGGCAATGCCCTCTTCGAGCCGCTGTGGCGGCGCGAAAGCATTGCCAACGTGCAGATCACCATTGCCGAAAGCCTGGGCGTGGGCACGCGCGGTGACTTCTACGACCGGACCGGCGCCTTGCGCGACATGATCCAGAACCATGCGCTGCAACTGTTGACGATGGTCGCGATGGAGCCACCGAGCCGCAACGACGCCGACGCCATTCGCGACGAGAAGCTGAAGGTGCTGCGCTCGCTGAAGCCCTTCACCGAAGATAGCGTGGCGCGCGACGTGGTGCGCGGCCAGTACCGCGCCGGCAACTGCGATGGCGACCGCGCGCCGGGCTACCTCGAAGAAGTGAAGGTGCCCGAAGGCAGCACGACCGAAACCTTCGTGGCGCTGCGCACCGAGGTGCAGAACTGGCGCTGGGCCGGCGTGCCGTTCTACCTGCGCACCGGCAAACGCCTGGCCGCGCGCGACGCGCAGATCGTCATCAACTTCCGGCCCACGCCGCACAGCATCTTCCCGGGCATGAACCAGCCCAACAAGCTGGTCATCAAACTGCAGCCCGACGACGGGCTGGAGCTGCACCTGCTCGCGGCCAAGGGCTCGGGGCAGACCGAGGCGCTGTCGCCGGTGTTCCTGGACCTGGACTTCGACAAGGCGTTCGCCGCCAACCGCGTGGGCGCCTACGAACGCCTGCTGATGGACGCACTCGCCGGCCGCCTGAACCTGTTCGTGCGCAGCGACGAGCAAGAGCAGGCCTGGCGCTGGGTCGAGCCGGTGCTCAACGCCTGGGCCGCCGACCCGATCGGCCCGCGTCCCTATGCGGCGGGTACCTGGGGTCCGGCCGCAGCCAGTGCGCTGGTGGCGCGTGACGGGTTTGCCTGGTCCGAAGAACAGTGATGACCACCCCTCGCCCCATGACTACAGGGGTCGACCCCCCGAGGGGATCGGGCCTTGCCTGCGGCGGCCTGGCGCGGCGGCCCGCCTCGCTTGGGACGCGCCATGCTTGACCGCATCCGCGCCTCCATTCCTGCGCTGCCGCCGGCAGAGCAGCGCGTGGCCAGGCTGGTGCTGGCCGACCCGCGGGCGTTCGCGAGCCTGCCGGTGGTGGAACTGGCTGAACGCTCGCATGTGAGCAAGCCCACCGTCGTGCGCTTTTGCCGCAGCGTCGGCTACGACGGCCTGACCGACTTCAAGCGCAAGCTCGCCGGCAGCGTCAACGAGGGTGTGCCGTTCGTGCACCGCTCGGTCGATGAAGACGACAAGAGCGGCGACATCATCGTGAAGGTGATCGACAACGCCGTGAGCGCGCTGCTGAAGTACCGCAACGCGGCAGCCAACCACGCGTTCGAGCGCGCCATCACGGCGCTGGCAGAAGCCGGCCTCACCGGCCACCGCATCGAGTTCTACGGCGTGGGCAACTCCGGCATCGTGGCGCAGGACGCGCAGCACAAGTTCTTCCGCCTCGGCGTGCGCGCGCAGGCCGTGAGCGACGGCCACGTGCAGGTGATGAGCGCCACCATGCTGCGCCCCGGCGACTGCGCGGTGATCATCAGCAACTCGGGCCACAGCCGCGACCTGCTCGACTCCGCCGAGATCGCCCGCAAGAAGGGCGCGACGCTGATCGTGATCACCGCCAGCGACTCGCCGCTCGCCAAGTTCACCCAGAGCGCGAACCAGATCCTGCTGGCGGTGGACCACCCGGAAGACTTCGAGCGGTACAGCCCGATGGTGTCGCGCCTGCTGCACCTGATGGTGATCGACATCCTCACCACCGCCGTCGCCCTGCGCCTGCCGGGCGAGCTGCGCGGCACGCTGCAGGAGATCAAGAAGAACC
>Ga0123337_10006247_pt1 | contig 11442 bp, 15 predicted proteins | sample frozenSSSSmetaG_FD_89792 | JGI IMG/M metagenome (GOLD analysis project Ga0123337, IMG submission 89792) | Glacier valley bacterial and archeal communities from Borup Fiord, Nunavut, Canada, to study Microbial Dark Matter (Phase II) -... | ecosystem: Environmental > Aquatic > Freshwater > Ice >...
CATTTTTCACATGTTTTTACTAATATAGGTCAAACAAAAAATCGTATAGTTCAAAACTACACGATTTTGTTGTTACTCTAATCAATTTTTAAGAATTTGCACCCCAACTATTGACATTGAGCCATGAATTTTTCATCTGCTTTTTTATGTTATTCTTCTATATCGTTATCATTGTAATTACCCTTGCCGTTATCATTTCCATGTCTTTCAAACGTTTTATTAACAAAACTATTAACTTTATCCATTAAATCTGGAATCAATTCTACTAGTTTATCTATCGGTGTTGTATTATTTAATGTAAGTAAATTTGTACTTCCATCTTTTACAACTAAAAATGCCATTGGTGATATATTTACTCCTGCACCACTACCACCTCCAAATGGAAGTTTAGCACTTTCAGAATATTTGTTTAATTTATTTGTGTTAAATTCACTTCCTCCTGCTGCAAACCCAAATGACACTTTTGATACGGGGATTATAACAGTTCCATCAGATGTAGTTACAATATCTCCTACTATTGTATTAACATCAACCATTGACTCTAGCGACGTCATTGCTGTTACCATTAGACTTTCTATTGGATGTTCTTTTTCCATGTTTATCATTACCTCTCTTTTTTAATTTAAAAGCATAATAACCTACTTTTATTAATACAAACATAATATCTGCAATTTTACCATACATTATACATTTTAAATTTAATTTCATTTTTTTTTCATATGAGGTGATAACATAACTTAAATTTTCAGTATTTATTCTTTCTATATTTTTACTAATAATCATTGCTACAACAGTGTTTAAAAAAGTTACTATATATGAATTTAAGATATAATCTTCTGCATTTATATTAAAACTGAAGTCAAGTTTTTCAAATTTTACTTTACTTAACAATTCCTTAAAATTATTTAAAAATAATTTTACATCAGTAAATTTTATTCCTTTTAAATAATATACAATTTCATTATCTGCTACCTTTACCGCCTTTTCACCAATTTCTTTTATTTCATCTTCATTAAGTTTTAAACGTATTATTCTTATATACTTTAGTATACTAAAATCTATATATGCTTTTTCCTTCATAGTTATTTCAATTTTTAGTTTCATGAAAAACATAGCATAAATCACTACTATTAAAAAAATTATTTGGAACATATTACCACCAGTAATATTATTCACTTATTTTTCGTTTTTAATCATCTATTTTAAAATTTAACTCTAAATATGGAATAGTTATACAAAATTCTCCATATGCAAAGGGTGCAACTTGATATTTTTCAAAGAAAACAATAATTCCATTTTTTTCAAATGCAAAATTTTCAAAATTAGTTTTAATAGGTTTAGTTCCGTTTTTAAGCATATATAGTAAATTAATTACTTTGATTTTATCGTTATTCAATAAATTTTTGTATGCGTACTTTGACATTAAATTTAATATATTGTTATTTTTATTAACTAATGTATTAATATTTATTATAGTATTATCCTTTATGTTATAGTTAACTGTAAATATATATGTATTTGGATGTGCTCCTGCATAATCTTCAAGTACATGGAATACAAAGCTAATATAGTTATTATATTTATACATATCAAAATTAATAAGCATTGAATATTCTATGTTATCTTTTATATTTTCCTTAAATTTAAAAATTTTAGTATCTAGTATAGTTTTAATTTCATTATTTAGAACTTCATATTTAGTTATTGGGTAATATACTTCTATATTGGAATTTCGATATTTTTCATTATTTTTTTGTAATAAATAATCTTCTTGATTCACTACTACACTAAGTGACATTACCTCTTTTACAGATACGTTTTTAGTATAGATTATGATACTTTCACTTAGCTTATGAAATGCATTAATTGCAATCATACTAATTAGAATAATAAATATACCTAATTTGATGGTACTACTAGTATATTTTATTTTATTTTTTGATTTGTTAATCATAAAAAATCACCAATACATTTTATTCATGTACTAGTGATTTTATTAATAACTATTTTTTTAAAGAAGATTTATTAAATAAGGTTTAAGTAATATTATTTGATATATTATAAGAACTAGTAATGTTCCAAGTAATGCACTAAACACCATGTATATAGTTCTGGTTTTTTCATTTTCAATTTTAATTTCAGCTATTATTATACTTAAAACAAATGATACTCCACCTACAAACATACTTTTAGTAACTAAATATACATATGTTGTCATTGCAAAAGCAAGTGTAACTCTAACACTAGGATACGAAACAACATAATCCTTTTTTTTGCTAAACATTCCTTTTAATATTACAGCTAAAATTATTACAGCAAACATTATAGTAAACAATATATATAGTTTTGAATTAAGTATTGTTGTAAGTACATTATCAGTAGCCATATATATTTTATCAACAAACAAAAAGTATGATACCACAACTGCTACAAGTGATGATACAAATACACCACCAGCTGCTATATCTTTTGCTGCCTTAGCTCTATCATCATATTTATCTGTTATTAGATCAACTACGTACTCTACTGTTGAGTTAATCATTTCAGCAAATATAACAAAACCTATAGTTAAGCATAGACATGCAAATTCTGTTTTAGAAAAATCAAAGAACAAACTGGCAATTAAAACAAATAAACCGATTATATAATCAATCCTTAAATTTCTCTCTGTTTTAAAAGCACGAACAACACCATCAATTGCATGTCCTATGGCTGTATAAAAGTTCTTGTTTTTATTATTTTTAAGTTTTTCTAAATGATGTTGTTTTTCAATTTCCTTTTCGTCATCAGTTTTTTTCATTTTGACACTCCAATCATGTTTAATATTTCTTCTTCTTTTTTTCTCATTATTATTTTATCTTCTTCTATTTCGTGATCATATCCGAAGTAGATGGCATATACCATGTGTTATCATATACAATAATTCTCTTTTCATGCCAGTATCATATTCAATTGATTGTTCATTAACAACATCCAGACAAATTACTATGTCACCTAATTCTATTTCATCAAACTTTACATTCATAAGTTCATCTTTTGTAAATATAGGGAAAGATAATACATCTGTTTCTTTATCTACATTTCTATATTGTTTATTCATTTCTCTAATTTCACTTTTACTAACACATTCTATTGAAACATATATATTACTGTTTTTAATATTATCTTGTTCTAATGCTATCTCTATAATCTTATTTATAGCATTCTTATCAATGTCTTGTGCTGCTTTTAAGACAGTATCATCAAGATTTAAGTGTAACATTATTACTGCACCCTTTCCACAAACTTACCTATTCTTTCGTTTACGGTAAATGTTTTTTTATATTTTATTGATTCAGTATTTTCTACTATTTCTTCTTTTTCATCTATTAAACTTGCGTTGTCTAAACTTTTAATTATTTCATCAATGTATGATTGTGAATCAACAGTTGCATCCGCTAATATCTCATCTTTGTTAGTAGTAACTTCTTTTTCTATATACTCATTAAAAGTATACCAATCAAGAGTTAAATTACCACCAAATAAATTAAAGCTTTTACTTGCTTTAATTTTATCATATTTCTTTTGATTATTCAAATAATTTACAAATATTTCTTTAGAATTAATAGAGAAACCTACAGAATGTTTGTTTTTTCCCTTATATTCTTTTACTATATTTGTAAATTTATACTCTTTTTCAAATATATATTGAGTATTTATTCTTACAATTCCCTTAGCGTGAACTAAAGTTTCAGCTAATATTTTACTATGTATCTTACCTTCAATTAATATATTACCATTTTGAACATAGCTACCTTCTTTTAAAAGAGCAGTACCATTTTCTGCTATAATTCTAGTTATAACACCATCACATGTGGAAACTACATCTCCAATTCTATCATCTTGTTTATCTTTATCTTCAAGTACAACTCTTTCAACAACTTTAATTTCTGCTTCAGTTCCTCTTATCTCTACTCCTATCCAAGTGATTTCTGGAAGTGTTGATCGTATATCTTTTAAAACTTCGATTTTATTCATACCAATTTTAAATTTACCAACATATATACCAGATTCTTTTAGCTTTTCTTGTATTAGTTCTGTTGAAACTCTACTATTTCCAGTAATATTTATATTCCAAATAAAGCAGGTTGAAAGAATAAATAGTAAAACTAATGCAACTATTAGAAATCCTAATACTTTTCTTTTTCTATATCTAAACAATTTAAAATATATTCCTTTTTTTTGTTTTATATTAATTTTACATTTAGTTTTCTTTACTATACTTCTTAATTTTTTAAAATCTGAAATATGTATACTAAATCTAACAACACCACTTACAATATTTCTTATATCCCATATTTTTATATTATTTATTCTGCATAAGTTAATAAATCTTTCTGTAAAAAATCCTTGTATTTCTACTGTTAATACTCCTGTTAAATTTTTTGCTTTATCACTTAATTTCACTACTACACCACCTTATTCTTTAAGATTAACACTATATATTGTACCAGTTATAACTAAATCGTCATCTGTTATTTCTTTAATATCTAAATTTTTACCATCAATAACAATTTCTACATTATTACCTTTTATTTTAATATAATGCAAATAATAGTCTACAACATTTTTATAGCCTTCAATTAATATATTTTTGTTATCTACCATTGTAATTTTACTTGAATTTGAAATTATGTAATCAGGTATATCAACCATTTCAGAAAATATATCTCTGAACTTTGAAGATATTTCTTTTACCTTACCTTTTTTAATAATATCTTTATACCATTTTTTCTTTTCTTTTTTACTTATTTTCAAGCTATAACACCCCTCTTTTTATTATATTATATTTCACTATTTTTATTCTATAATATTTAATTTACATTTTTTTACATTTCAATTTTTATTTGGTTTTTTTGTTGACATTTGTAATAAATTGTTATATAATGATATATATGTATTTTAAATATATAATAGAGGAGGAATCTATCTATGTATAAGGTTGCCATATGTGATGACGAAATTGATTGCGCAAATGGTATTGCTAAAATTTTAGAAGCTAAATTTATTGAAAAATCTTTTGATGCTAAAGTAACAATTATTACTGAAAATCAAGATATAATTTATAAAGCGATGGAAGAAAAAGAAATAGACGTATTAATTTTGGACATTGTTTTTAAAAACAATGGAAAAAATGGTATAGATTTTGGGAATGATTTAAGAAAAATAAATAAGGATTTTCACCTTATATTTTTGACTGCCCATTTTAGATATATGCCTCTTTCTTTTGTAAGCAAAACGTTTGATTTTTTAGTCAAGCCTGTTACTAAAAATTTAATAGATAGCCTTGTAGATAGACTCGTTGAAGAATATTCTGTGAAAAACAGTAAATTTTTGCATTTAAACAAAAGTTTAGCTGTTAAAATAAATACCATTGCTTATATAGAGAAAAATAGTAATAAAAGTTATATATATACATATTCAGGTACTTATTCATGTACAATAACTTTAGATTCATTACTAAATGAGCTGCCAAATAATTTTATAAAATGTCATAGATCATATATAGCAAACAAAGACTTTATATCAACTGTTGACAATAAAAAAAATTATATTATTTTCGAAAACGGACTAAAATGTCCTATAAACTCGCATTTCAAAATGGAGGAATAAAGAATGACAAATACAATTTTAGACATTATATCGTATGTACTACAAATATTATTATTCTACTACTATATAATAGTAATGTCACAAATCGTACAAAATACAAAGTATGATTTAAAAAATAAAATATATATGATTATATGTTCACTAGCAATAGCATTATCAGGAATTTTGTTAAAAGGTAAATTTCCACTAAATACAATAGTAATGTCAATTATTATGTTTTTATTTTTAATATTTGTATTGAAATTGAAAAAGTCAAAAGCTGCTTTGATAACAATTTTAATTCCAGTATTTTTGGTAATATCTGAAATACTAATAGTACTAACATTTACTGTTGCTCTTAATCAAACTCCTCCTCAGATGTTAGAAAGACCATTAACAAGTTTTCACATCAGTGTTTGTTCTTCTATGTTTTTAATATTAGCTATACTACTATTTAAAAAAATAACAACTAATAGACAAAAGTTAAAAGATTTCTTTTATTTATTTAACAAAAAATATTTGAAAATAATTATATACATATTTTTATTTAATTTCATTCCACAAGCTATTTTAATACCATTCAACAAATATAATTATGATCCTTTGTTTTTAATGTTTAACTTCATTTCACTATTTTCTATATCTATATTTTTGTTTTGGTATATATCTAATTTCTTAGATAAAGAAAAAGTAGAAGAACAGTTAGAAACTTTAGAAATGGACAATAAAACTTTAGGTGGAATGGTTGATGGAGTAAGAACAATTAAACATGACTTTAACAATATTTTTCAAGCAATAAATGGATATATATGTTCTAAGCAATATGATGACTTAGAGCAATATGTTTTAAAAATAATGAAAGAATGTAATATTGTAAATACTTTATCTATAATAAATAAAAATGTATTTGATGACCCTGCTTGCTATGGTGTAATTGGATCTAAGTATTTTCTTGCAACAGAAAGCAATATTACTATGGATTTAGATGTAACCGTAAGCTTTAAAGATATAAATTTTCCAATGGCAGAGCTTTCTAGAATATTTGGAATATTACTTGATAATGCTATTGAAGCAACAAATAAATGTGAGAATAAATATATTAGACTAGAGATAAAATATGTAAGTAGAAAAAATGCAACCATAATAAGAATCATTAATACCTATGATACATCCATATCTTTAAATTTAAATAATTTGTATCACAAAGGATATTCAAGTAAAAAGGTAAAATCTGGTTTAGGTCTTTGGGAAGCTAGTAAAATAGTGTCAAGATATAAACATTCTCAAATATATGCTACAATTGAAAATAACAAGTTTGTTCAAAATATAATAATAGAAAATACCTAATATTTTATTATTATTATTATAAAAAGAGAAGAGATATATTATTTATATCTCTTCTCTTTTGTTTTAAATCAAAATTTTATTTTTGAATTAAGCACTTAGGCGCTTTTGACTGATGAAACACTATATACAAGCAGCTATTAGTTGAAGACTTTGCATATAATTCAACAATTCCTTTTAATAATTTTTTCAATATTCACACCCCCTGTTTATTATGGAATTTTGAGACTTAGGTTGATTTTGATTTGTACTATTCAATAAGATTTTTTTAAATTATATTTCAAACTATTTCATAAATTTAATTAAATCGCCTAAACCTTAAAACTTCTATATATTTTAGAATATTTTTTATATATTTAACTATAAAAAATATTCTTAATACCTAATTAATAAAACTTTCCGAATTCTTCTGAGTCAATTCCAAGTTTGCAACCTAACATTTTATACATTGATGGCATAGTGAAAATGTTTATTAAAAACAACGTGTATACTATTATTTTCATATATGTTATGTCTTTTATAAATAAAATAGTTAAAATACTTATTAGTGTTAAAGATATAAAAGCAGCACGCTTTATCTTTTTTCTTTTATTCTTATTTATAATTGGTATTTCTTCTGTATCCGCTGGAGCATTTTTTATAATTACATAAACAGAAAACAATATATTAATTACAAATATTATATAGAATAGATTTAAACTATAGTTAATATATTTTGCAACCATTATAGGTAATATAAAATATACAGATGAAACAATAAAACATTGCATATTAGTTCTTGCATGAGCTCCACCAATAAACGTCTTGTAAAATATTGTAACAGTAAATACTATACTTAATTCTTTTAATATTTCTAGTAAATAACACATGAAAAGTATACTTGCAAATTTAGGAATATCTTCAAGTATTCTAGTTACTCCAAAAAGCATTATATCCTTTTCGTTATCATGTTGCTCTTCATCATTAAGCAGTATATTATTTACAATATATTCACTCATTTTTTCTATCATATTATTTCCTCTTATTAAATTATACAATGTTTTTATTTGTTTTCAATTCACCTATTCTATTTTGATATATTATTAATGCTAATATTATATTTTTCATTTTCGCAACTAAAATATGCGTTTTTGCAATGTTTTCTTACAATGTTTTGAGATGTTATTTGGAATATTTTAATATTTTTTAAAACATATTGATTAATTAAATCATTTATGATATAATGTTTGCATAAATCTAATATATAAGGAGGTTTTTATATGACAGGTTTTATTATTCTAGGCATTGTTGTTTTAATAATCATAGTGGTTATATTTATTTACAACAATCTTGTAAGCCTAAAATTGCGTGTACAAAACGCTTGGGCACAAATTGATACTCAACTTAAAAGGAGATTTGACTTAATACCAAATTTAGTCGAAACAGTAAAAGGTTATGCAGAACATGAACAAGGAACATTTGAGAAAATAGTAGAAGCTAGAAATAGTTATACAAACGCTACAACAGTATCTGATAAATCAGAAGCTAATAACATGTTAACTGATACTTTAAAATCAGTATTTGCATTAGCTGAAAGTTATCCAGATTTAAAAGCAAATGCAAATTTTGCTTCTCTTCAAGTTGAACTTGCTTCAACAGAAGATAAAGTAGCTTATTCAAGACAATTTTATAATGATACAGTTCAAATGTACAATACAGCAATTATGACTTTTCCAAGTAATATTCTTGCTGGAATGTTTAACTTTAAAGAAGAATCTTTCTTTGAAGTAGCAGACGTAAAAGAAAGAGATGCTGTTAAAGTACAGTTCTAATAGGTAATATTTATGATACTTCGAGATGTTAGAAAAAACAAAATTGAATCTTTTTTTATAGTATCAATTTTTATAATTGTAATAATGATAGGTGTATATTATATTTGTATATATTTTGATTTAGGACCATTTTCTGCAGTAATTGCACTGGTTTTATCTTCACTTATAGCATTTATATCATATTATAACAGCGATAAAATTATACTTACTTTAAATGGTGCAAGACCTGCAACAGAAGAGCAAGATAAATTAATTAGTACTATTTTAGATAATCTATGTATTGCAGCTGGTCTTCCAAGACCTAAGCTTTACGTTATTGAAGATTCTGCACCTAACGCTTTTGCTACCGGAAGAGATCCAGAGCACGCAGTTATTTGTTTTACTACTGGATTAATTGAAAAAATGGACAAATATGAACTTGAGGGTGTTATGGCACATGAATTATCACATATAAAAAACTATGATATATTACTTGCAACTGTTGTTACAGTGTTTGTTGGTTTTGTAGTTATATTATCTGATAGTGTTTCAAGATTTGCTTTTGGACGTTCTAGAGATAGTGACAGTAAAAGTTCAGGTGTAGTAGCAATTATAGCAATAGTATTTCTAATACTTTCTCCTATATTTGCAACTCTTATGCAACTAGCTATATCTAGAAAAAGAGAATACCTAGCAGATAGTTCTGCAATAGAACTTACTAGAAATCCAGAGGGCCTAAAATCAGCTTTAACTAAGCTTACTTTAGATACTGAAGTTCTAGAAACAGCTAATAAATCAACAGCTCATATGTATATAGTAAATCCATTTAAAGGTAAGGATGTTGCTAATTTATTATCAACTCATCCGTCTTTAGAAAAACGAATAGAACGCTTGCAAAATATACAGTAATATGATATAATGACGTATGTTAAAAAACAACATACGTTGTTTTTTTTAAGGAGAGATTTTAAATGAAAACTAGAGGTTTTGAAGTATGTAAAGGTTACGAAGATAAGAATATCAATACACCAGTTAGAAGCACAAAACATTCAGTTGCCTATGATTTACAAGCATCTGAAGATATAACTATACCATCAATTTGGAAATCAGTATTTGAAAATGCAAAAAAATATTTAAGTGGAAATAAAGAATATTTAGATATTGTTCCAACTAAAATATATACTGGAGTAAAAGCATATTTTAAAGAAGATGAAGTTATGGTAATTGCAAATAGAAGTTCTGGTCCATCAAAATTCGGACTTGTAATGTCTAATTCAATTGGTATATTTGAATGTGATTATTACAATAATCCATCTAATGACGGAAATATTATATTTCAATACTATAACTTTTTTCCAACTGATTTAGTAGTTAAAAAAGGCGATAGAATAGGACAAGCATACTTCCAACACTTTTTAATAGCAGACGATGATAATGCTGAAGGAATTCGTCAAGGCGGAATTGGGAGTACAGGTAAATAATATGAAGAAAAAAATAATGATTGATATGGATGATGTTATTTGTAATGGCGGATTTCTACATCTTATAAATGAATTTACAAACAAAAATTATACTATTGATGAATTTTCAAAATATTATATGCAAGATATAATACCAGTTGAAAAGAAAAAAGATTGGATAGATTTCTTTGCAAATAGTAATATGTATAGTCATGCACAGTTTATAGGTAATGCTTATGAAAGTATAAAAAAATTAAACGAAGTATATGATATATTTATTGTAACAGCATACATAATTAAAGATGATCCTTCAATATCAGGAGGTCACCTTAAAAACAAATTTAATTGGTTACAAGAAAATCTTCCTTTTATATCTCAATCCAATTATGTATTTACAGATAATAAAGGAATTATCGATTGTGATATTAAAATAGATGATAAACTTTCTAATTTAACAGGAAATGAACATACAAAAACTAAATTGTTATTTACTGCATATCATAACAAAAGATTAACTAATGAAGAGTTAAATAACAAACAAGTTCAAAGAGTAAATAGCTGGGAAGAAATAGAAAAAATATTATTATAAGGAAGGGTGTATAATTATGAGTAAAAGAAACGATTATATTTCTTGGGATGAATACTTCATGGGAATAGCAAAACTTTCTGAAGAAAGAAGTAAAGATCCAAGTACACAAGTTGGAGCTTGTATAGTTAGTAAAGATAATAGAATACTTTCAATAGGTTATAATGGTCTTCCAAACCGTGTTTCAGACGACAAAATGTCTTGGGAGAGAGAAGGGTCACCTATTGATACAAAATACTTCTATGTATGTCATGCGGAGCTTAATGCAATACTTAATAATAGAAATCATAATTTAGATGGTTCTACATTATATGTATCATTATTTCCATGTAATGAATGTGCTAAAGTAATAATACAATCAGGTATAGCAAAAGTAATCTATTATGATGACAAATATGCAAATACTGATAGTACTAAAGCTTCTAAAATAATGTTTGACATGTCTGGAGTAGAATATGTTCCATATGAGATTAAAAACAAAAAAATAGAAATTGATTTATAGTAAAATAAAAGGGCTCAATGTCAATAGTTGGGGTGCAAATTCTTAAAAATTGATTAGAGTAACAACAAAATCGTGTAGTTTCGAACTACACGATTTTTTGTTGACTTATATTAATAAAAACATGTAAAA
>Ga0123337_10006253_pt1 | contig 11435 bp, 5 predicted proteins | sample frozenSSSSmetaG_FD_89792 | JGI IMG/M metagenome (GOLD analysis project Ga0123337, IMG submission 89792) | Glacier valley bacterial and archeal communities from Borup Fiord, Nunavut, Canada, to study Microbial Dark Matter (Phase II) -... | ecosystem: Environmental > Aquatic > Freshwater > Ice >...
GTATCTTCAAAAAGTCCAAGCGGATATCCAGCCTCATTATATGTTGTTCCATAGTATTTGGTCCAGATGATATGGCCGTTCTGATTAAATTTTGTAATAAAAATATCATTCCCCCCAATATCTCCCTTTGTTGAGATACCAATGATTGCATATTGTTGATTTTGCAACCTCACAATACTATGTGGAATTTCTGTTCCTCCCAAATTCATTGTTTTGGTATACAGGTCAAAATTACCACAACCACCACCACTGCTGACTATTTTAGCCGTATCCACCAAAACAAGAACCGTATCTGACACCATTCCGGCACATCGATTGTCAGAAACAGAAATCGGAAAGTATTTTGTTTTTAGCGTTGGTGACACATCAAAATAAAATGGAGAAGTACTGATAGCATTATACGTTGTGGTGGTGCTACCATCCGAAACTTTCAGCGACCATGGCGCTTCTCCTGTTAAATTAACTGTTAAAAAAACAGTTTCACCCTTCCTGATTTTCTGTGTCGCATTGATGATACTTGCAGAAGGAGCATAAACCTTGATATATTGAATCTGTTCTAAAGAATCATAATTCACACCATCTGAAACTACTAATTTAACCGTGTAAACCCCGCTCGAAGGAAATTGAAACTGGGGATTCTTAAGCGTACTACTGCCAGGTATCGCACCTGTTACCGTCCATTTATAGGAGATCGCATGCGGACTGCTTAAGTTAATGAAATTAACAAATCCTCCTGGACATATAGTCGTTTTATCTGCTTCAAAATCAGTATATAATGGACTTACACATTGTATAGCCTTAAAAGCATTAATTCTTCCCGCACCAAGCATATTATTATAATTGGGATTATTAGCATTTAAATTCAAAGCAGTCCTTTTCAGGCAACTTTCAATTTCTGAAGGTGTTAATTTTTCATTCTGAGATAACATTAAACCACAAAGTCCAGCAACCATAGGACAAGCCATGGATGTACCACTTAAATAGTCATATTTGTTTGATCCTCCTGTTACGCTGCTCCATATATTTACTCCAGGGGCTGAAATATCGACCCAAGATCCAAAATTGGAAAAACTTGCTTTTTTGTCATTTATATCCGTAGCTGCAACAGATATAACACCCTTATAAGCCGCCGGATACTTCAGTGTATTATCATTATCATTTCCGGCCGCAGCACAAATAACAATACCCTTGTTCACTGCATAATCTATAACTTGTTGTCCTGTATTGGAGAAAAAAGAACCTCCCCTGCTTAAACTGATAACATTTACACCGAGATCCGCTGCATATACAATGCCTTCATAACCGGCGGCAATTACCCCGGATTGTGTTGAGTCTGCGCAAGACACAGCAACGATTGAAATATTATACCCAATCGAGGCTATTCCAATATTATTATTTGTCGCGGCCGCCGCAATCCCTGCACAATGTGTCCCATGTGTAAATTGATTTCTATTGACAAAAGGTGGGTTTGGATTTCCTTTGCGATAATATGCCTGCCAACCGGCATAATCGTCTACATATCCATTCAAATCATCATCGATACCATTATTGGCAATTTCAGATGTATTATAGGATATCACGGAACTTAAGTCCTCATGTTGAATATCCACTGCATCATCTACTATTGCTAATCTAATGGTAACATTACCGGTGCGTATGCCCCAGGCCTGCTCTGCCAATATCTTTTTAAGATGCCATTGATTGACATGCAAATCATTTGGAGTAAGTGTTGTCGTGTAAACAGGAGCGTATTCAACATATTCAAAAAACGAGGATTGTTGCAAAGCATCAAGAAGAGGCATTGAAAATGCTAAATTAGTAATACTTATCTTGTATATCCTGCCTAGATTTTTATCAGAATGTGCTGGAAATAATTTATCATAGGTAAACGCCTTATCTTTCATTTTTTGAAAATAAGTTTCTACCTGACGCTCGGTTATATTTGCCTTTATCTTTGCATATAATAAATCCTTGCGAAAAGAAGGAGACTCCAAAGGCGTGGAAATCTTTTGGCCGGGCAAATTAAAACTTAGTGCAAACCCAGTGAAAATACAAAATGTAGAGATAATCTTAGGAAGGTGTTTCATTTTTTTAGTTATCACGAAAATAACACAAAAACACAATTTACAAAAAAAAATTAGATTTCTTAATGCGCTTCTAACCAATTCTTTCCGAATCCGGCTTCTGCTATTACAGGCACTTTCAGCGGCATAGCATTCTGCATTTCTGTTTTAATCAGCTCTGTAATTTCCTCTATTTCGTCTTTGTGTACGTCAAATAAAAGCTCGTCATGCACTTGCAAAACCATACGTGAACGGTAAGATTTTTCTTTCATTTTCTTTTGAATCTGTATCATGGCGAGTTTAATCATATCTGCTGCTGAACCCTGTATTGGTGCATTAATGGCATTCCGCTCGGCAAACGACCTAACGGTACCATTAGCAGAATTAATATCCCTCAAATACCGCCTTCTCCCCATAATTGTTTCTACATAACCATTTGCCTTTGCCGTTTCAATCACATCATTCATATATTGACGGATTTTAGGAAACTGCTTAAAATAGTTGTCAATAATTTCTTTGGCTTCAGTCCTGCTGATACCCAGATTTTCCGACAAACCAAAAGCACCCTGACCATAAATCAATCCAAAGTTAACACTCTTTGCTTTGTAACGCTGTTCCTTGCTCACATCTTCAATATTCACTCCAAAAACCTTTGAAGCTGTCGCGGTGTGGATGTCCACATTGTTAGAAAATGCTTCCATCATACCTTCATCTTCACTGATACTTGCAATCACACGTAATTCAATCTGCGAATAATCCGCCGATAAGATTAAGTGATCTTCATCTCTTGGTATAAAAGCTTTTCTGACTTCCCTACCCTTTTCCGTTCTGACCGGTATATTCTGCATATTGGGATTGGTACTGCTTAATCTGCCTGTAGCTGCCACAGCCTGGTTAAAAGACGTATGCACCCTGCCGGTACGTGGATTAATCAGCATGGGCAATGCATCTACATAGGTAGATTTAAGTTTCTGCAAACCTCTGAAATCAAGTATATCCTGCACGATGGTACTTTTATGCGACAGTTTTAACAAAATATCCTCTCCCGTCTGGTATTGGCCGGTTTTAGTCTTTTTGGCCTTATCGTCCAATAGTAATTTTTCAAACAATATTTTGCCCAACTGCAATGGAGAAGCGATGTTAAACTTTTCTCCTGCCTGTTCATAAATGCGCTGTTCAATTTCAACAATTTCCTTTGTAATTTCAACAGAATACTGCTTAAGAAAAGTATCATCAATCCGCACGCCTTCCCTTTCCATATCAGCTAGTACAGAAACCAAGGGCATTTCTATCTCTTCAAAAACAGTTTCAGCATTTCTTTCTCCCAATAAAGGATTGAGACAATCTTTTAACTGCAAGGTAATATCAGCATCTTCTGCGGCATATTCCTTCACCTTCTCAATCTCCACATCTGCCATATTAAGCTGACCTTTTCCTTTTTTACCAATCAGCGTTTCAATGGATACCGGACTATAACCAAGGTATTGCCTCGACAAATCATCCATATTATGTCTTTTATCCGGTTCAATCAGGTAATGCGCCAGCATCGTATCATAATACGGCTCAGAAATGGCCACTCCATAATTTCTTAAAATTTGTAAATCATACTTCAGATTTTGGGCAATCTTTAAGACATTGCTCTCAAACACCGGTTTAAACTCCTGCAGAATTTCTGCAGAATCGTTAATCACCACGTAATAAGCTTCAGCTTTTTTGAAAGCAATAGCCAATCCCAGCACTTTGGCTTCCAAAGCATCCAATCCGGTTGTTTCCGTATCAAAACAAAACTCCTTTTGTTCAAGAATTTGTTGGATAAGTTTTTGCCTTTCTTCTGCGCTTGTCACTAAGGTATAATGATGCTCAACATCCAGTATGGTTTTGAAAATCTCATTGGGATCTCCGTCAGCCTCTTCAAATTCTATTGGCGTGGCAACTGCGGCTACCTGCTTAGTCTGATCGTCTGCCACCTGGCTAAATAAATCAACCTGGTTCGATTGCACTTGCGGCTTAGGTTTTGGAGATGATTGTACCTCTTCTCCCAATACCCTTTTTGTCAGATTCCTGAATTCAAGTTCTGCAAACAACTCCCTCACTGCATCTTTATTGATCTCTTTCATCTCATAATCATCCAGATAATGATCAATAGGCACATTGATATTAATGGTGGCAAGTTGTTTGGACAGCAATGCCTGATCTCTAAAATTAATCAGATTTTCTTGTTGTTTGCCTTTAAATTTATCCGTGTTCGCCAGAATATTTTCAAGCGAACCATATTCCTGAATGAGCTTTTTTGCCGTTTTTTCTCCCATACCCGGAATACCCGGAATATTATCTACTGCATCACCCCAGATCGCTAAAATATCAATCACCTGTTTAATCTCTGAAATCTCCCATTTTTTAAGAATTTCATCCACACCCATAATTTCGTAATCATTTCCGAGACGGGCAGGTTTAAAAATAAACACATGCTCATTTACCAGTTGTCCAAAGTCTTTATCAGGCGTCATCATATACACCTTACAATCTTCGCTGCCATCCCTTAGGGCAATGGTGCCAATAATATCATCAGCCTCGTATCCGTCGAAGGTAATTACAGGAATATTAAAACTCTCCAATATTCTAAAAATGTAAGGAATACTTTTACTTAAATCCTCGGGCATCTCCTGTCTGTGGGCTTTGTAAGCCTCATAAACCTCATGCCTTTCTGTAGGTGCAGAGGTATCAAATACACAGGCCAAATGTGTGGGTTTCTGGTTTTTAATCACGTCCAATAGGGTATTTACAAAACCAAACATGGCAGAGGTATTTAAGCCTTGTGATGTGATTCTGGGATTCTGGCTAAAGGCAAAAAACGCCCTGTATATCAACGCCATACCGTCCAACAAAAATAATTTTTTCTTGCTCATTTTGCCACGAAGGTAAGACAAATTTTGAATTCTTGATTTTTTGAATGAATATTGCCTTTCCTTATACTTTTTATGAAAAACATGTTCCATTGCGGCGATATAAAAACCTTTGTAAAAAAGGTGACAGAGCAGGATATCGCACAATTTGAAAGTGGGGCTGTACATGAGGTATATGGCACATTTGCACTTGGTAGAGATGCAGAGTGGTGCAGCCGTCTTTTTGTTCTGGAAATGAAAGATGAAGATGAAGAAGGCATTGGCACATTTCTCCATATCACGCATCATTCTCCGGCGCTTTTAGGTCAGGAAGTAATGTTCAGTGCAGAGATCATCAAACTGGAAAAAAACATAGTCGATTGCAGGGTGATTGCAAAAGTGAATGACAGGTTGATTGCAGAATGCAGTACAGGTCAAAAAATAATTAAAAAAGAAAAGCTAAATTTGCTGTTCGAAAGTCTGAAATAAACTGAATGTCTGTTAAACCTGTCAATATTGTCAATCGCAAAGCCGGATTTGAGTATCATCTTGATATTAAATTTACGGCAGGACTTGTATTGTCCGGAACTGAGGTTAAAAGTATCAGAAGTGGGAATGCAAATATCAGCGATGCTTTTTGTATGATGGAAGCAGGAGAGCTTGTCATCAAAAACATGCATATCAGCGAATTCAAGCAGGGCAGTTACAACAACCACGCGCCTTTGAGAAATCGCAAGCTACTGCTGACAAAACAGGAATTAAAAAAACTTGAAGGAAGAATAAAAGAAAAAGGCACCGCAGTGTACCCTATTAAGTTATATGCCAATGACAGGGGATTTCTCAAATTGGATATCGGTGTCGGTAAGGGTAAAAAATCTTTTGACAAACGCGACGACATCAAACAAAAAGATATTCAAAGAGAATTATCCAAAATTAAATTTTGAAACAACACGTTTTTATATGGATGACCTTTAGTTTGTTTTACACACAGGCGAATGCTCAGTTATTCAGTAAAAAAGATATGGCAATGCATCAGGGTTTTATGACTTTTCACAATGCGTCGTTAAATAACAAAAGCAATACCAACAAAAAAACTTCATGGGTGACCGAGGTCGATAAAAACCTTTACCTTTCAAGATTTTCAAGTGTGAATAGCGGAATTGGCTTAGGCAACTATAAAAGCCTTGACAGCAGTTTTGCACCATTTGAAAGCAGTAATTTTATGCGACTCAAGGTAGGACTCGTATTGCATTTACCTCAAAGATATTCAGTTCACAATTTATCTCCCAGAAATTTTAATCCATTGGTAAAGATTGCCTATAATTTTGACTTTTTTGACCGTCACTATGAGTCTATGGGAGGAAACAGAGTCAGCAGCAGTCTGCGACTCGGATTAGGATTTGTTGCAAAAATAAATCATTATACAGGTTTTATCTATGAGTTTTCGCATAACCAGAGAGTCGCACCGGATTACCGCTCATATTACCAGCATACATTTGGGATTATTATCAACTTAGTAGAACCTTATAAACCCTATTAACGCCATTTTTTGCGGCGTTGTTCTTTTTTGGAAAAAAGTCCAAGATTTTTCTTCCTCCTTTTTGCTCCACCCTCATCCCCGTCAATATTATTGGCCGTATCACAGGATTTTGCCTTACATGCCGGCAAAACACAGGATACCACTAAAAATATCATCATAAAAATCCAGAATGTTCGGCGAATTGACTTATTCATCAGATTGATTTACACAAAAATATGGTATATATTTTGATTTATTGTAAAAATGAAAAGAAACATCCTGCTTATTCTCATTTCCTTAATCTTTTACAAACCCTATGCCATAAGGCCTGCACAAGTTATTCATTCATTTAAAATCACACTTTCATCACAACAGGACATACCCGTGCTAGGTTACGCTGTGCTGAAACTGGATCTGGTAAAAGGCAAAAATTATAAGAAAAAAGAGTTTGAAGGATCACAGGAAGGTGTCAGATTTTGGAAAAGACTAATTGTCAGAAGCAGCAATGGTTATGTGCGTGACGGACTGCTATTTCCGGATTTTAATTCCTTGTCAGACAGCGGCATCATTATACTCAGTGTTAAAAGCAAATATTACCGCGGCAAAGAGAAAACATTTTCCATTAAAATTCCGGTTTTAAAACAAATAGAAATTCTACCAGAAAGAAATGAAGGTTATGGTATCGGCAGCATACTTCATTTTAAGGTCATAGGTACCTATTCAAATGATGAATCTTATGAGTTGTCTGAATCATCAGACTATTACGGATTTAAAAAAGAAGATTTCCGTTTCATGGTCAACAAAGAAAACATCAGCAACTTTTCAACTATACTTCCTGAAATGAACAGTCTTGACAGACATATCAACATCAGCGCTATCCACAAAACAAGGAACTTATCATGTCATTATCATTTATTGATGGATTACAAAATTGCTTATTATAGTGCCTTCGCAGGTTCGAAGGGCATTAATGGCTGGAATGGAAATAATCCCTCTTCTTCTAAAGGTCGCAATGGAGAAAATGGCACAAACGGCACAAATGGCGGTGATGGAGAAGATGGAAAGACCCTGATGGTATATGCCGGTGTTTTCAAGATTGATTCTATTTCTGTTGTCAGGCTAAAGATAAAAATTGACCAAAATTATCACTATTATACCCTGAATTGTGACGGAGGTGAATTAAAACTACTCTCTCAGGGAGGTGAAGGAGGAAATGGCGGAAATGGTGGTGATGGTGCTAACGCCTACACCAGAAATTCAACTGAAACTGTATACGGCGGCAATGGAGGAAACGGTGGGAATGGCGGGAAAGGAGGAAGAGGCGGACGTTTTGTTATTTATACAGATTCGGCTTCAATGGATTGTGTTCAACAGGTGCTTAAATTATTAAATCCCGGTGGCTCAGCAGGGCAAGGTGGTAAAAGAGGTGGAAAAGGATTTGGTGAAGGTCCCGACAAAAACAATCAATCCTTATTGTCTGTTTTGTTAGGTACAGGCTCATATAACGGATACAAAGGCGCTAATGGACATGATGGTTATCAGGGAGAAAGCGGCATGGCAGCTAGTTGGGAGCTAATTTCCAGAAACGAGCTTGATAATATTCTGAATTTTGAAACAGCCAAATAAGGATTTATAAAAACTTATTTATTTGATTTTATGATAGTTAATATCATAAACAGCCTAAAATAAAGGTCGTGTACAAGACCTGTTTTCTCAACCCTAAGTATTTTTTTATTAACAGGCAACAAAAGTCCAAAAAATGTGTCTTATATTTGATGTCTATTTTGTTTAAAAACCTAAAATTCCTTCTGGCTTTAGCCACTTTATTCATGACTTCCCAGCTGAAAGCTGACCACATGATGGGAAGTGATATTGAATTCCAGTGTATTTCGCCGGGTAAATACAAGGTTATCACAAAAATCTACAGGCAATGCAAAGGTATTCCGCTGTATTTCAGCTCTATATCAATGTATTGTGAATCTCAGACTTTTACCGTTTCAGTTACAAGAACATCCATTAAAGATATTACTCCTTCCTGCACCGGTACTAATCCTTGCAATCCTGCCAATACAACCAGCTCAGAGGGTGTGGAAGAACACACCTTCGAATGTGTGATTGATTTTAACACCAATCCATACAAAGCCATCAAGGATGCCAAATGCTGCAAAGTATATTTTGCTGCTACGCAATGCTGCAGAGATGAATTGATTACGACCCAACCCTACGAGAATTTTTATACTGAAACCATGGTGGATATCTGCAACATTGGCAATAAATGCAACAACAGCCCGCAGATGACAACTCCTCCAATTTCCTACATATGTTGCAATCAACCATTCACTTTTAACAATGGTGCAGTGGATAAAATTGATGGTGACAGTTTATCCTTTGAACTTGGAGATGCCCTGAAAGGCAAAGGAGTTAATATTGCAAAAAACTCTCCTTTCACGTCGCAGATTCCCATGACACCATATTGTCCGCCAAATCCGGGTACGGTGAATTGCAGAACCTTACCTAATGCCAATCCGCCAAGGGGATTTTATTTTGACAAAGAGACCGGCGACATCGTGTTTACACCAACCAAATGTGATGAAGCTGGGCCGGTAGTCATTGAAATTTCCGAATGGCGAAAAGATTCTGCAACTAAAAAAATGGTGTTGATTGGCATCACGCGAAGGGATATGATGATGGTGGTAAAACAATGTGCGGATAATAACCCACCAAAAATCATAGGTAATAACAAATATTCAGTCTGTGAAGGCAATAAAATTTGTTTTAAGATTCAATCAAAGGATGAACCTTTCTTGCCAAAACAGACCCGTCTGGATACCGTAGCCCTTACATGGAATTATGGTATTATTGGTGCCACATTTACAATTGTCGACCCAACAGCCCGTGAAAAAGAAGCTGAGTTCTGCTGGCAGACAAAGGTAGGTGACGCCAGAAACAATCCTTACAGCTTCGCTGTTACTGCTAAGGATGACAATTGTCCAAGGCCAGCTGTGACGGTAAGAGGATTTAATGTGATTGTTAAACCTAAGGCGCGTGACAAACGCAAATATGAAGTGCTTGAATGTGGTAAACTGCGTTTTGGCGCCTCCATTACTTCAGACACACTCAACTACAAGTCCAGCAACTATACTTATAAATATACGATTAGAGACAGTACAAATTCAGGTATACCCTATTATTTCACTTACAAAAAAATAGATAGTTTTAAATTCAGACGTGGGGGCAAATACATCATCGAGCATGAAGTGAATAATCCTCCACTTAATTGCCCATCTATATATACCGATACGGTGATTATTCCTCCGGTTCTGGATGTAGAACTGGCTTTCGGTAAAGATACTTTTGTATGTGCAGGTAATAGCCTGACCATTCAGCCTACTATTGCCAACGGTATCCCTAAATATAAATACAAATGGGAAGTGCCTCTGGGAACATTTAATCCTAAAGATACTTTTGATCAATATACCATCAAACCTTCAGTTAGCACCAAACTACTTTTAACACTTACAGATAAAAACAAGTGTGTGGACAGCGATACCATTCTGGTGCGCTACCAGCCCAACCCGATTGTCAATATTGGTCCTGACCAACGTATCTGTACCTATAACAATGTAACGCTTGATGCTCAAAATGACGATACCATGCGTTATTACTGGCAGCCAAACGGCGACAGTACAAGACAGATTACAGTCAACGTTGCAGGTAAATACATTGCCAAGGTAATAGACAAACTTGGTTGTTATACCAGCGATACCATGGAGCTGTTTGTGAATGATACCGTTGTAGCTATTGCCAAACCGGACAGACAGATTTGTATTATGGATACCTTAAAGGTAAAAGGACAGCGCAGACCTAAAGGATATTCACGTGCTATTACCTGGAGAGATGTCGGCAGTGGTGTCACCATGGCTAATGACAGTGCTTTCAGCGTAAAAATAACAACCATGGCTGTTCGCAACTATGAAATGTATCTGAGAGTGAATCAGGCAGGTGTTACTTGTGAGGACAGAGACACCTTTAATCTTTTTGTAAATGCTCTACCTACCTTTTCTTTTAAAGGACTTCCTCCAAGATGTTATGCCGATGGCGCAGTCAACCTTACCCAGAATGCCATTGCTACAGCTAAATCCGGTGATGGAACTGTGTCTCAGACTGACCTGCGTTATTTCCAACAATATAAAAAACCGAGCTGGGTAACCGGTGGCCCGGTGGGTGTGAATACCTATGTGTATGATTTCCCTAAATTTGTGACCAATGCTCAGGTACCTAAAGCAGGTCTGAGGGATACCATCTGTTATGAATACAAAGATTTTAACGGCTGTTATAATAAAGAATGTAAACCCACCAGACTAAACCCTAATCCTGTAGTGGATATTGTGGACGGTGTTTTCTGTCAGAGAGCCGGACAAATCACTCTGGACAAACTGGTAAGCAAACCATTCTCCAAAGTGGGAGGCGTGCAGAATTTTAGAATACTAGATGTTCCTTTAGGATCAGGTGTAGACCCAGCAAATATTATTTCCACGAATTATTCTGTAGTGCCTAATACCACTGAAATGGATCCCGGTCAGGAAGGTGAAAATGAAAAAACAGGAGATTATGTTCTAGAATATTGTTTTAAAGATGTCATCACCGGTTGTCAGTCTTGTGATACTTCTATCGTGACCGTGATCAGATTACCTGAAATACAATTCAGCTCCTTGCCTAAACAGTGTATCAATAACCCGTTGCTGGCTCTTGACAGTTTTGTCAAAGACCGCAATACCGGCAAACGTTTCCCTCAGGGTGCATGGTCTGCCATTGAATATGGAGGTTCAAGGGATATGAACAATCCTTCGGTCAACAATAAACTGACCAATTCAGTTAAACTTCAGAAATACTTCGACCCAAGTTTAGGTGCAGGACAATACTTATTAAAACTTATAGACTCCGCCAGCGGATGTCCTGTGACAGACTCTA
>Ga0123337_10006257_pt1 | contig 11430 bp, 6 predicted proteins | sample frozenSSSSmetaG_FD_89792 | JGI IMG/M metagenome (GOLD analysis project Ga0123337, IMG submission 89792) | Glacier valley bacterial and archeal communities from Borup Fiord, Nunavut, Canada, to study Microbial Dark Matter (Phase II) -... | ecosystem: Environmental > Aquatic > Freshwater > Ice >...
CCGCAGATCGAAGTCCCAAACGCTGATCCGGGAGCCATCCAGAGCGATCTGGAGTCGTTGACCCGCGTCGTCGATGACAGCTTGGGTCTGTTTGCGCTCGGTGATGTCGCGGGTGACGCCGACGAAGTGGGTCAAGTGTTCTTGCTCGTCGAGCACCGGGGAAATCGTCAATTCGCTCCAGAAGCATGAGGCGTCCTTGCGGTAGTTGAGGATCTCCCCGCAGAACTCCACCGCATTTGCAAGCGCTTGGCGCAAGGCATCGACCGTCCGCGGATCGGTGCGCGGCCCCTGCAGGAAATTACAATTCCGTCCAATCGCCTCCTCTCTGCTATAACCGGTGATGGTGGTGAATGCGTCATTCACCCAGTAGATGACTCGATCCGCTCCGGTGATGACCACCCCTTGCGAGACCGCTTTGAGCGCCGCATCGCTCACCCGTAATTTTTCAACGGCGTGCCTGCGCTCCGTCACATCGGTGAAAGTGCAAATCACCTGGCGCACGCTTCCATCCGGATTGAGCTGCGGATCGGCATTCACCAAAAGCCAGACGCGGTCGTGGGTGCTCGCGCGAAAGACCCCCATCACGACATCGTGCACCGCTTGCCGGGACGCGATCGCCTGGGGCACCGGGTGAGTCGGGCCCGGAAACGGCGAGCCATCCTCGTGAATGACGTCCCAGTCCGGATCCATGCAGGTCTTGCCCAAGAGTTGTTCCTCGGTCAGGCCTAGCAGCTCCAGCGCCATCGGGTTGCTCAAGACGATTTTGGCGTCCGGAGACTGGATCAACAGGCCTACATGGAGCTCCTCGCTCAATGTGCGGTAGAGCTCCTCGCTCAGGCGGAGCTTCTCGCCCGCCTCGTGCTTGTAGAGAGCCATCTCGATGACCGTCCTGAGATCCCGCTCGGAGAATGGCTTGAGGATGTAGCCGAGGGGCTCGGCGACCTTGGCACGGTCCAGGGTTTCATCCGCCGCATAGGCCGTTAGAAATACGACCGGCAGGCAAAAACGTGCGCGAATGGCCGAGGCTGCAGCGATGCCATCGATCTCGCCACCCAGCTGGATATCCATCAAGACAAGCTCCGGCCGCAGTTCCTCCGCTAGGGCGATGGCCTGCTCGCCGCGCGTGGCGTGTCCCACCGGATCGTAGCCTAACTTCGCCAGTTGCAGCTCGATGTCGAGGGCGATGACCGCCTCATCCTCCACGACGAGAATCCTCGGTTTGCTTGCTAGTGATGTCATCGGATCGTCTGGGTAGAGGTTCAATGCGAGCGGTATTGCGTTCACCCGTGAAGACGGCACTCGTCGGGGGTGAAAATGACGGAAAAAACGGCGGCCGGACCGGGTCCTATCTCCAGCTCACCCTGCATCTGATGGGCGAGATTGGCGACGAGGCGCAGGCCGAGCGAGCTGCCTCGCCGCGACTCGAAGTCCTGCGGCAAGCCCGCGCCGGTATCGCTTACGCACAGTCGCAACTGCGGCCCACCATTGAAGGGTTGCAGCTCAACGCGGACTTCGCCGACCTGCTTGCGGCAAAAGCCGTGCTTGAGGCAGTTCGAAATGAGTTCGTTCGCGAGCAAGCCACAAGGAACCGCTTGGTCCATGCCAATCTGAACCGAGACAAGGTCCAGATCGAGGCGAATGGAATCGGGTAAACCAGCCACCGCGTGAAATGACTGAGTGCTGAGTTGCGCGAGATACGCGCCCAAGTCCACCGACGAGAAGGTTCCAGAGTGGCAGAGCGACTCGTGCAGCAGCGCCATCGCATGGATGCGCTCCCGCATGTCCCTGAGAGTTGCTAGAGTCGCGGGTTGATCGCTGCGTCCTGTCTCCAAGCCGAGCAGGCTGTTGATGATCTGGAGATTGTTCTTCACCCGGTGATGCACCTCGCTCAAGAGCGCTTCCTTTTCCCCTAACGAGAGCCGCAGCGCCTCTTCCGCATGCCTGCGCTCCGCGAGTTCGAGTCGCAGCTTCTTGTTGCTTTCGATCAGGTCCGCGCGGGCTCGGAAAAGCCCCTCCCGCGCGCCATCCAGTCCGTCCGCCGCCCGTCCGATTTCCACCTGAAGCCGGTTGAAATTCAGCGCCATATCTCCCACCTCGTCGTGGGAAAACACCTTCACGGCGACCAGATTGAAGCGGGTCCTTGCGCCGGCAAGATCGCCGGCGGCGAGGGCGCGCATCGCCTTGGTGAAATCCGCCAGCGGGCCGCCTACCAGCACATCGGCCGCCTTCGAAACCTCGACCGCCGAGTGCGCGATCATCCCCGGCAGGATCAGCCCCACACCAATGGTGAGAAGCGCAACCACTACGAAAATATCCTCCAGCAGCGCGATGAGCGCGGCATCCTCCCGAGGCACGTGCCCTACGGCCATCAGGTAGCCGAGAGCATCCAACACCAGCACTAACAACATCGCGCCGGTGAGCTTCAGGTGCAGCGTGCGCGCGATGCCGGGCAAGCCCGCTTTGCGGCGGTCGAAAAATTTGCGCCACGCATAAAGCGCCGAGCCGGCATAAGCGAAGGCGATGCCGATCAGCACCGTTTGCAAGCCGAACTGCTGGAACCCCAGCACCGCCGTGAGCGCCCAGACCGCCGCCGCGCACAGTCCGAGCCCGATCATCCCGCGGCGCGCGCGGTATGGGCGGGGCAAGTCCGGCTCGTTCTTGCGCAACAGCCAGACCGCGACATTGGGCATCGCGATGCCGATGAGATACGTGAGGTTCGCCGCCGCGATCAGCCAGATCGGATCGCCCATTGCTAAAAACGCAATTGCCATGCCAGCAGTCAACAGTGTGGCCACCCAGGGTGCGTCCGTGCGTGAACGCCGCGCAAGCGACTCCGGCAGCAAACCGTCTTCCGCAAGCTGCGCAAGAGTCCGCGCGGCCCCGGCGAGCGGGGCCAGCGTCCCATGCAGCATATTGAAGATCATGAACCAGATGGCCGTGGCCTTCGCCGCTCCGCCGAGCAAGGGCGCGAAGGTGGGCCCCAGCTCAAGGGCAAGCTCCCGGCCCAGCGGCACCGGACCAAGCGTACCGAGCCAGACGACCGGCAGCACGATGAAATAGAGCGAGGCCAGCGCCGCACTCGCAAACATCGCGCGCGGCACATTGCGGTTAGGGTCGATGGTCTCCCCCACGTGGCAAGCCGCTTGCTCGAACGCCGGCGCGGCGAAACCAATTAGATAGAGTCCCGCCATCACGCTGGTCACTTCCCCGAACCAACCAGGAAACGGCACCGTGAGTTGATAGGTAAACGCCTGTTGCCAATCGACACTGCCGCTGAACACCGGAATCACCGCCGAGGCGAAGGCGAGCACCGCCGAGGCCGTCGCCACCGGCATCGCCAGCCGCATCACCCATTTGACGCCGCACAGATTCACCAGGGTGAAGGCGACCACGATCGTCGCCGCGAGCACCGGTATCGGAATCCCGGGCAGGTACCACTGGTGAATGGCAGAGGCAGAGAGCAGCGCGGTCAGGCCGCAGGTGGGCACCCAGCCCCACCAGTAACAGACGCCGGTGAGGTTCGCGAGCACCGGGCTGTAGGGCCGGAAGGCTTCCGCGCAGGTCGCGGAAATGCCGCCCACCCGGTTGGGGTACATCAGGATCAACTCCAGCCAGCCGGGGGTAGCCGCCCAACTCAGCAGCAATCCGACCGCCAACAGCGGCACCGCAGCGCTGCCTTGGCCGGGAATCGCCCCTTGGCCGACAAACAGCGCGCCCAACAAGAACAGACTCTGATTGATTCCCCCCATGGCGACCGCGGTCGTGCCGAACCAGCCCACCGTGCGGGGATGCAAAGCGCCCACGGACTCGCGGTGCGAAGGGGTGGATGGGAGGACACGATGCTGCATGGCGGAGATTCTTCGGGGGAGTCGGATGGCACTTTGCAGACGCCAACGCCCGAGATGGATCGATGGGACCTAAACAAAAATCCGAAAGCTGATTTTTTGCAGTCGACCATAGCGATCCGTCTCTCTCTGCCAAGAAAAGAATGGTCCCCGAATTTTCAGCGGGACCGAGGGCTTCCGGCACCGCGGTCCCCAGCGAGCGGGAAACGCAAAAACGCGGATGCTTCGGAGATTTATTCCCGCCGAATCAGGAGTGGCGCTTCCTTAAGGAGAGCTTAGTTCTCGCTCTCGACGCACAGCCGCAACTGGCGGTCGTCCCTTTGCTGATCGCGGTCAAAAGCCTCGAGGAACGCGTGGATTTCCGCCAAGAGGGTCTCGCAGTGCTTGTTCCACTTGGCGGCCCCGCGGAGGATCTGTGAGCTTTCGCGCAGCCCGGTGAAACGGATTTCCTCCGCCCCAGCCGCCCGCAGGTCACAAAGTTCCATGCGCAGGGTGCCGAAAAACGCCAGCTCGAAGCCATTTCCCGCCTCCATCGCCGCCCGAATGAGCGAGACGGTCACTGGCGGCGCAAGCGGCTCTAACTTCTCGGCGATACGCTCGCACCCGATCTTCACCAGCATTTTCCGCATCCGGTCGAACAGGTCTTCCAAGTGCAGCAACTTCAGCGGGCACTTGGTTTCCAAATATTTCACAATCCCGGTGCGGATGTCCGCGACGAACGGGAAATCCTCGTGGTCCGCCGCCAAGGCCGCCCGCCGCAAGGCGTCATCCAGCCACGCGGTATCATAATCGATCACTTGATAGCGTCCGATTTGAAGGGCGGGTCGATTGCCGATGAGGGAGATCACAGGGTGACTTTGCTAGGGGGAAAGAAGAGTGGGTGAGAGGTTGGGTGAAACAGCCTGGGTGGGCGGGGTGGAAATCGGTCAGTCTTTAAACAACTTGCGCTGGAAAGGATCGCGCGCCGCGCGACGGGACAGGGATTGGATTTCGGCGATGAACTCGTTCACATCCTCGAACTGCCGATAAACCGACACGTAACGGACGTAGGCGACCGGATCGATCTGATGGAGCTTGTCCATCACCTTGCCGCCGATGATGGCGGACGGCACTTCGCTGAGATGATCCTTGTGCAGATCGGTTAAAATTTCTTCCACGGCGCGGTCGAGCCGGTCCATCGGCACCGGCCGTTTCTCGCAGGCCTTGATCAGCCCGCTCATGAGCTTCTCGCGATTGAGCGCTTCCCGCGTGCCGTCGCGTTTCACCACGCGCAGCTCGGTGCGCTCGATCTGCTCGTAAGTCGTGTAGCGGTAGTTGCACTTCAAGCACTCGCGCCGACGACGAATCGTCGTCCCGTCCTTCGACGATCGGGAATCGAGGACTTTGTCTTTGAGGGAACCACATTGGACGCAACGCATGGACGATGATGAATAGCAACGTCGCAGATGGTAGACATACATCCGGTAGCGTCAATCCGAAAACTATGACACATTTAGTAGGTCGCAGCAAATGATCGGCAAATATGAAGGGAAGATTTTTGAAATTTCAAGCCCGAGGGAACGTCCGCCAGAGCCCTATTTCCGACTCCGCAATCCCGCCTTCCAGCCGCTACTCCCCGCCCTCAGACCAGTTGAAGCCCGGGCGGCTTACGGCAGGGATTCCGCCTCTTTTTTCGCCAGCTGCTCATCGCGGATGCCGCCGATGAATAACAGGAAGGCCGCGATGCAGATGCAGGAATCCGCCACGTTGAAGGCTGGCCACCATCCGCCACTGGATGGAACGAGCTTGTCATAATAAGGAAGCTTCAGCGCGATGAAATCGACCACATAGCCCTTGGACAGACGGGTCCACAAACCCGCATCGGCGAAGTCCTGCAGCAGGAACCCCTGCACCAGGCGATCGGTCAAATTCCCGAGGATTCCGCACAACAACAAGGCGACGGCGATCTTGGACAGCGGATGATGGAAGACACCCTTTTTCCAAAAAATCCGAATCATCGTCAACGCGAAGAGCGGCACGAACAAAAACACCACCGGCGCCCACGCCGAACCATTTCCAAAACCGAAGGCCACGCCCTGGTTGTGAACCCGCACGAGGTGGAAGAAATTCTCGATCACCGGCAGGTCGAACGACTCTGGCGACCACGGCGGTGGGAATTTCCACACGGTCCAGACCTTCGTGATCTGGTCGAGCACGTAGAGCGGCAGTGTTAGGAAGAGGAGCAGCTTGGGAAATGTCATAAGGGGAATAGGTCCTATGGGTCGTATGGGACCTATGCAGAAACTTCGTCACAGCGCCCGCAAATCCCGCTCCCGACGAGCGGCTCGTGTTTCCTGCAGCGCGGGCAGAGCGAATGCCCCGTCCTGCGTGCGGTGGCAGCAAGCGCTTCGCCGGGCGCGGCGGTGAGGCCGGCGATGATGAAGAACTCGGTGGCGAAGGCGCGGTCGTTGAGCATCTCCAGCAGAGCAGTGTCGCCGGCGGGAATCGTTAGGGAAACATCCGCCTCGTTGTTGCGGGTGAATTCCTTGGCCTGGATGCAGCCTTCGATGGCGGTCTGTATGGCGTATTTGATTTCAAACAGGCGGGCCACTTGCTTTGTGGCGTCGCCGGGGGCGAAGGCGGGATTCGCCTCGGGGAAATCCTGCTCGTGGATGGTGCCACTGGTGAACGCCGCGTGCTCCCACGCTTCGTCGGCAGTGAAGGCGAGGATCGGCGCGAGCAGCTTGGCGATGCTGGTGAAAATTTCATGCATCGCCGCCTGCGAGGCGCGGCGGCGCGGGGATTCCGCCGCATCGCAATACATCCGGTCTTTCGTCGCATCGATGTAGATGGCGGAGAGATCGTGGGTGCAGAAGTTGTTGAGCGCGTTGAAGACCTTGCGGAATTCGTAGGCCTCGTAGGCAGCGAGGCACTCGGCGGTGACCGCGTGGAGGCGCTCGAGGATCCAGCGGTCGAGCAAGGTGTATTCCGGGTTTTCGACGGGTTTGAAACCATCGAGATTTCCCAACAGAATCCGCAGCGTGTTGCGAAGGCGGCGGTAAGGCTCGGCAACTTGTTTGAAGAGATCCTCGCCGAAGGGAACTTCGTTTTGCCAATCGACGGAGGAGACCCAGAGCCGAACGATGTCGGCGCCGTATTGATTGTAGAAATACGCGGCATCGGTCGGTTTGCCCGCTTTCCCGGCATCGGATTTCGCGAGCTTCTTCTTGTCCTTGTCGACGACGAAGCCGTGGGTCATCACGGTCTTGTAGGGCGCGTGGCCGCGGTAACCGGTGCTGAGCATAAGCGAGCTTTGGAACCAACCGCGGTGTTGGTCAGTGGCTTCCAGATAGAGATCGGCCGGGCAATGGAGTTGCGGATGCGCATCGAGCACAGCGGCGTGGGAGCAGCCGGAATCGATCCAGACATCGAGCGTGTCGCGGCACTTTTTCACGCCGGCGGGCAGGCCTAGCAGCGCGGCGAGTTCGGCGTCGGATTTTTCGAACCAGACGTTGGTGCCTTCTTTTTCGACGAGGTCGGCAACCTTGAGGGCGAGCTCGGAGGAGATGATGACCTCGCCATTTTCAGCGAAGAACACCGGCAGCGGCACGCCCCAGGTGCGCTGGCGTGAGATGCACCAGTCCGGGCGCGATTCGACGGTGCCGTAGATGCGGTTGCGACCCCAGGCTGGAAGCCATTCCACCTTGTCGATTTCCGCCAGAGCTTGACCACGGAGGGTTTCAAGCGAGATGAAGAACTGCTCGACGGCGCGGAAAATGATCGGCGTTTTCGAGCGCCAGCAGTGCGGATAGGAATGCTTGTAAACTTCCTGGCCGAGCAAATGACCGCTCTCGGCGAGAATCTCGATGATGCGGGTGTTCGATTTGAAAACGTGCATCCCGACGAGTTCATCGAGGCCGACTTCTGCGGTGAATTTGCCTTCGTTATCGACCGGGGAAAGCACGGCGAGGCCGTTCTGTTGGCCGGCCACATAGTCGTCCGAGCCGTGGCCGGGAGCGATGTGGACCGCGCCGGTGCCGGTCTCGGTGGTGACGAAATTCGCGAGGATGAGCTTGGAGGTGCGGTCGAGGAACGGGTGCCCGGCTTCAAGGCCTTCGAATTCCTTGCCCTTGCTTTCCTGGATCGTTTCCGCGAGCGCGTAGCCGGTTTTTTCAGTGAACGCACCGATGAGTTCGCGGACAATGACGAAGGTTTCGACCACGTCGTCCTTGATAAATTTCCCGACGATGTAGGTGAATTCCGGATGCAGGGCGATGCCGAGGTTGGCCGGGAGCGTCCATGGCGTGGTGGTCCAGATGACCATGCTGGCCTTGCCCGCGAACTCGCCGGAGACGAGCGGGAACTTGACGAAAATCGCTGGGCTTTCCTTGTCGGCGTACTCGACTTCCGCTTCTGCTAGAGCGGTCTGCGCACCGTAGGACCACTGCACGGGCTTCTTCGCTTGGTAGATATTGCCGTTTTCCACCAGCTTGGCGAAGACGCGCAGGATGCTCGCTTCGTAGCCGGGATTCATCGTGAGATACGGGCTGTTCCAATCGCCGAACACCCCAAGCCGGCGGAAGGAACCACGCTGGATGTCGATGTATTTCATGGCGAACTCCGTGCAGCGGCGGCGGATTTCCGCAGGCTCCAGACCGGCGGCTTCCTTAACCACCTTGAATTCGATCGGCAGGCCGTGGCAGTCCCAGCCGGGCACGAACGGCGCGGCGAATCCAGCCATGGTCTTGGATTTCACGACGAGATCCTTGAGCAACTTGTTGAGCGCGGTGCCCATGTGGACGTCGCCATTCGCAAAGGGCGGGCCATCATGCAGGATGAATTCCGGGGCTTTGTGAGCGCGCCGGCGAGCGAGGATTTTCTCGTAAAGGCCGTCGTTTTCCCATTTCGCGAGACGGGCGGGTTCGTTCTGCACCAGATCTCCGCGCATCGGGAAAGTCGTTTGCGGGAGAGAAAGGGTGTCATTGTAATTCGGGGCGGCGCTCATGACGGGGCGCGGACGCTAGCAACCGACTTTGGTGGGGTCAACCACGGGGAATCGGAAGGATTTTGTCTTTTGCTTTACGCAATCCGGCGGCGCGGTCATCTATTTCCCGTGCACCACTCCCTGCCCATGTCCTACCGCACCACCCCATTTCTGGCCGCGCTGGCGCTGATTGCATCGTCTGCCACCTCCGCCCGCGGGGAGGATTTCTCATTCGACTCGCTGTGCGCCAAGGCCCGGAAAATGGCGGCGGAGCCCTATGCCGAGCGGAAGGAGGACCTCTCCGCGTTCTGGAAAGGCCTGTCCTATGACGAGCATCGCCTGATTCGCTTCAAGATGGAAGCCGGACTCTGGGCGAAGGAGAAGGAGCCGTTTTCCATCGATTTCTTCCACCCGGGCTGGACGACCAAGAAGACGGTGGCGATCCACGAAGTCGCGGGAGGAAAATCCGAGTTGCTCAAGTTTGATCAAAATCTTTTCAAATACGAAAAGCTCAAGGTGCCCGCCGGGACACCGCCGCCGCCGGGCTATGCAGGATGGCGGGCACGCACGCACCTGAATACGGATACCTATATGGACGAGTTTCTCGTCTTCATGGGCGCCAGCTATTTCCGGGCGATTCCGAAAGGCGCGCCTTATGGCCTTTCCGCACGGGGCATTTCGATCAACAGCGGGCTCCCCGGCGTGGGTGAGGAGTTCCCGGATTTCTCGGAATTCTATCTGGAAAAGCCGGAGCTGGATTCGAAATCGCTCAAAGTCAGCGCACTGATGAACGGTGAAAGCGTGGCCGGCGCTTATCAATTCACCATTACGCCCGGGACGGAAACCGTCATGGATGTCACCGCGGAAATCACGTTGCGGCGGCCGGTCCAGCAGCTCGGGATCGCTCCGTTTTCCAGCATGTTCTGGTTCGGCGAAGGCACGCATCCCCGGCCTTATGATTTCCGCCCGGAAGTCCATGACAGCGATGGCATCCTGATGGAGCTCGGCAGCGGCAATCTCCACTATCGCCCGCTGGAAACGACCAAGGACCAATTCCGCCATTGTGTTTTCACCCTGGAAAAACCGCGCTCGTGGACGCTGGTGCAGCGCGACCGGTCATTCTCATCCTATCAGGATCCCGAGGCGGACTATCACAACCGCCCCAGCGTGCGGGTGGAACCCTTGGAGGGCTTCGACCTTGGGAAACTGCACCTCATCGAGATGCCGACCATCGATGAAACTAACGACAACGTCATCCTCGTCTGGGAACCGCAGCCGACGCTCGAAGTCGGTAAAACCGCGCGGTTCCACTACCGCCTGCGCTGGATGCGCGATCCCGCGCCATCCGGGCTTTTCGCCGTGCGGGCGACCCGCTCGGGGAATCCCGTGCAAAAGCCGGATCAAGTGCTGATGACCGTGGATTTCGCGAAGCCACTCCAGCCCGAAGCCAAGATCGGTGATCCGAAATGGGATGATATTTCGAAACTGAAACCGGTCGTCACCATCAATCAGCAGTCGGTGAAATTGATCCACGTCGGACTCACGGACATCAGCATGCCAAATGTGGACGACGTTCCCGCCGGGCTTGGCCGCAGCGACAAGCTCCACATGCCCCAAGTGCTGCGTGCGTTTTTCGTATGCGAGCCGCCAAAGGACCTGGCGGACATGGACATGACCTGCGAACTCCAGGATGAAGCGGGCAAGTGCGTATCCGAGCGCTGGGTCTATTTGTGGAAAAAAACGCAGTAAGCGGCAGTCGGGATTGGCGGGGGGACAAGACTTCCCTCCACCTTCTTCAGGCTACGCAACGAATCCAACCCCACCGCATCCATCATGCCGCTTGCACCCTTCACCCGTCGGTTTCTCGCAGTGGTTTCCTGCCTCGCGATGGAGGCCGCGGGTGCGGACTATTATGTCAGCAGCGGCAACGGCGTAAATACGAACCCCGGCAGCTTGGCCCTGCCATGGCGCACCATTCAAAAAGCGGCGGACACCGTGGTCGCGGGCGACGTCGTGCACATCCGTGCGGGCACTTATGCGGAGCGGGTGAGCATCAGCGGCAGGGATGGCACGCTTGCGCAGCCCATCGTTTTCCAACGGGATGCCAGAGACACCGGGGCGGTGGTGATTGACCAGACCGGAGTGACGCCGCCGAGTGGTACCACGGCGCTGTTCACCATTCAGAACAGCGACTATATCATCCTCAAGAACCTGGAGCTCGCGAATTACAAGACCGCTGGCACGAACGCACAACAACGGGCCCAACTCCCCGCCGGCCTCTACATCACGGGAGATGGCAACGGCATTCAGATCCTCGGCTGCAAGGTGCATGACATCTGGCAGAGCAGCGCCACGCTCAACAACTTCGACGCCAACGGCTTCGGCATCGCCGTCTATGGCTCGGCGGCGACTGCGATCAACAACCTCGTGATCGACGGGTGCGAAGTTTTTACACTGCGGACTGGAGCCAGCGAATCCGTGGTGCTCAATGGCAACGTCACAAACTTCCGCGTGACGAACAACCGCGTCCACGACTGCAACAATATCGGCATCGACTTCATCGGCTTTGAGGGAACCAATGCCAACACCACGCTCGACCAGGCGCGCAACGGGCTTTGCTCG
>Ga0123337_10006258_pt1 | contig 11430 bp, 2 predicted proteins | sample frozenSSSSmetaG_FD_89792 | JGI IMG/M metagenome (GOLD analysis project Ga0123337, IMG submission 89792) | Glacier valley bacterial and archeal communities from Borup Fiord, Nunavut, Canada, to study Microbial Dark Matter (Phase II) -... | ecosystem: Environmental > Aquatic > Freshwater > Ice >...
AAGGTAGTATCGCCCACCCGGCAGATAGCGCCAGCAGCAATGCCAGCAAGCGCACTGATACGCGCGCACGAACATAAACGGGGATTGTCATGAATTAAGTGACCTCTGCATTGCTGGCTTGAACCACCTGTGTTATACCACAGGCGTTGGCATACTACTATAGTCAAGCGGCTTCGCACGCCTATCTGAGAACAATCTGTCATCTGTCAGGCGGCACTATGGAACCGAAGCTCGGCCGCATTGGATACGGCACGCATATGCGTTAATAAAAGAATGAATTCCTGCACTAGCAAGGGCATTCTATAGCCGTCGGGGTACCCTTTATGAGCACCCGCACTTGCGATCACTGTGCGCCATCGCGGGCGAGCACCAGGCGTCGCCCTACGATGTCGATGCATGCAGTGCGGCAGTGGGGATGTCGGCGTGCTTCTGTTGCGCAATTGCTCCCGATCTTGATCGTTCTAGCAGGTGAATTCGCCACCTGCAACACGTTTATACAACGAAAGCCGCCGCTGGCAGAGCGCCGCGAACACATGATTGCGCGTTGGTCACGATATTGTAAGGTTGCCCGAATGAGGTTGTGGTATCATGCAGAGTACGGCTGTTGCCAACTTGCAGTGCGTCCATGCCAGCCCATTGTGCTAACATCCGCAGTACGGCGTCTCGTCGTACCGTGCCACCGCGCACAGGACGCTACACAAGGACCAACGCTGTGACTGCGCTCCCGAGCAATGGCGAACCGGCTGCCAGCCAGCTTCGCGACCACCTACCCCCCGCGCTATACGCGCAGCTTCTGAGCGCCGGCGCGCTGCCGGATACGGTCGTGCGGGCCGCGCGCGACCGGCTGCGGGCCGAGCTGGGCGCGATCGCTACTTATATTCCCTCCACGCTCGTTCGCGAGCAGCTGACCGACCCAACACCTGGCCGTGTGCGCGGCGCATATTGGGATGGTTCGGTGCTGTTCGCCGATCTCTCGGGTTTCACCGCGCTTTCCGGCACGCTCAGCGCGCTCGGCAAGCAGGGCGCCGAAGAAGTCTCGGCGATCATCAACAACCTGTTCGGCGCGCTGGTGGAAGAGATTCATCGGTATCGCGGCGGGCTGCTGAAGTTCGGCGGCGATGCGATCACGGCCTTTTTCGACTCGGCTACGCTGGGCGAGCGCCACGCCGCATTGGCGAGCCGCGCCGCGCTGGCAATGCAGGAGCGCATGGCCGAGTTCGCCGCGCTGGAGACACGCGCCGGCACTTTCACTTTACGCCTGCGAATCGGTGTCCACAGCGGCAAGGTCTTCGCCGCGCAGGTCGGCGATATCGAGCATATCGAGCTGGTGGTCACGGGCCGCAATATTAATCGCGTGGCGCTGGCGCAGGAGATCGCCGAGCCGGGTCAGGTGGTGATCTCCAACACCACCAGCGCGCTGCTGCCCGAGGCGCAGGTCGAAGGGCGTCAGTCGGGCTTCGTGCTGCTGCGCGATATGCCCGCAATCGCTACGCCGCCCGCCGCTGATCGCTGGGAGTGGGCCGAGCCACGCGGCGGCCTGCACGAGCTTATCGGCCTGGCCGAGCGGCTGAATGCCTTGCGGCCGTACCTGCCGCGCGGGCTGCCCCGCCGCTTCCTAGAGCCATCCGAGCTGACTGGCAGCACCAGCGATACCGGCGATACTGGCGAATTTCGGCCTGTCACCGTGTTATTCGCCAATTTCTACCCGTTCAGCGTCACGCTCGATCTGCTAGGCGATGATTGCGATACGGCGGTGAGCGTGCTCAACGCCTACTACCGCCGCGCCCAAGAAGTCGTCCATCGCTATGGCGGGATCGTCAATAAAGTCGATATGTACACCTTTGGCGATAAGCTGATGGCGCTGTTCGGCGCGCCGACCGCCAACGAGGACGACCCGCTACGCGCCACCCGCGCGGCGCTGGATCTACGCAGCGCGCTAGCCCAGGCCAACCAGGAAATCTTCGACCTGTTGAACCCACAGATCGGCCGGCTGATCCAAATTGATCGGCAATTCCTCAAGCAGCGCGTCGGCCTCAACACCGGCGTGGTCTTCGCTGGACAGGTCGGCTCGGCCCGCCGCCACGAGTACACCGTGATGGGCCAGCATGTTAACCTCGCGGCGCGACTGATGTCGGCGGCTGAGGAGGGCGCGGTGATCGTTTCGCCGGCCACCCGCCGCGTGATCGAGCGCCATATCGCTATGCAGGAGCTGGCGCCGGTCAAGCTGAAAGGGATCGAGGAGCCGGTGCTGATCGCTCAGGCGCTGCATCCCTACGAGATCGCCCAGGATGCCCGACGCGGCGTGGCACGCCCGCAGCTGGTTGGCCGCGAGCAGGAAATGCTGCGCATAATTGCCGAGGCGCACGCAGCGCTCGGTAGCAGTGGCCGAATCATTGCGCTGGCTGGCGAGGCCGGTGCCGGCAAGACGCGCCTGATCGAGGAGGCGCTCCAGCGACTGGTGATGCTTTCGGGCGACAGTAAGAGCGGCATCCCGCCGTTTTTCCCCTACAGTGTCGAGTGTCAGAGCTATGAGCAAAACACGGCCTATGCGGTTGTGCGCGAGCTGCTGCGCCAGTTTTTCAATCTGCACCTGGCTGAAAATGCGGCCGCGCAACTCCTGATCGTTGAGCGCCGGGTTGCCGAGCTGGCACCTGCGGTAGCGCGCTTCACGCCGCTGCTGGGCCAGCTCCTGGGCGTCACGTTCGATGACACGCCGCTGACCGCCGCGCTGACGCCTGAGCAGCGCCACGACCGCGCCCAGGAGCTGGTCGAGGCGCTGCTGGTGGCCGATGCCAGCGAACGCCCGCTGATGCTGATCATCGATGACCTGCATTGGGCCGATGCGTCGTCGCTCGATCTGCTGGCCCGGCTGTTGCGCCGCGCACCGCAGGTGCCGCTGTTGCTGCTGCTGGGCTACCGCATGGAGCCGCCAATCGCCGAGCCGTGGCGCGAGCTTGACTATTGCGCGCGAATCGAGGTGCGCGAGCTTTCGCCCGAGAGCAGCATCGACCTGATGCGCGCGCTGCTGCGGGGCGAGCCGCCCGCCGAGCTGACCACGCTGATCGAGCGCACGCAGGGCAACCCGTTTTTTGTCGAAGAAGTCGTGCGTGGCTTGGTCGAATCCGGCACGCTGGCGCGCGATACCAGCGGCTGGCAGCTGACACGCGCGCTGGATGAATCGGCGGTGCCGGATAGCATTGAAGGTGTGATCACCGCGCGGCTGGATCGGCTGGAAGATCGCAGCCGCGAGGTGCTGCAAGTCGCCGCTGTGGTCGGGCGGCGCTTCCCCTACCCGGTGCTTTCCGGCGTGGTCGCCCGCCGCGATGAGCTGCGTGATCAGCTTCAGCAGCTCTCGGAGGCCGAGCTGATTCTGCCCGAGGAGATCGAGCGCGATCTGGCGTATCTGTTCCGCCACGCGCTGACCCGCGATGTGGCGTATGAGGCGATCCTGTACGCACGCCGACGCGAGCTGCACCGCCGCGTCGCCCGCCGGATCGAGGAGCTCAACCCTGAGCGGCTGGATGAGCAGCTGGCGCTATTGGCGCGCCACTATGTGCTGGCTGAAGAATGGGAGCCAGCCTTCGATTATCATCTGCGCGCCGGCCGCCAAGCCCAGGGCCGCTACGCCAATCGTGAGGCGATCACGCTCTACGAACGCGCATTGCAGATTGTGGATTTCAGATTGCAGATCAGCGGCTCTCAATCTGCAACCTACAATCTGCGATCTGCAACTGTGGAGCTACATGAGCGCCTGGGCGTGGTTCAGGCGCTGATCGGCGAGTACGACATGGCGCTGGAGCACTATCAGGCGGCGCTGAATCTGCTTCAGCAGCAGCCCGACGCGGCGATCGACGGGCTGGTGCGATTGCACCACCATATCGCGCGCGTCTACGCTGGGCGTGGCGATTTCGAGACCGCGCTGGAATGGGTCGAGCGCGCGCTGACGCTGGCAAGCCAGACTCAAAGCCTCGAGCTGGCGCGCTGCCTGGATCTTGGCGCGAGCATCCTGCAGCGCCAGGGCCGCTACGGGCAAACAATTGAGTGGGGCGAGCGCGCGTTGCAGCTGGCCGAATCGCTCGACAGCCCGCGCAACCAGGCCCTGGCGCTGAAGCGGATCGGTGGCACCTACCGCAACATGGGCGAAAACGCCCGCGCGCTGGGTATTCTTGAGCGCTGCCTCGCAATCTACGAGCAAGTTCAAGATCTGGCCGGCAAAGCCGACGCGCATAATGATCTGGCGAACGTCTGCTCGCAGCTGGGCCGGCTGGCCGAAGCGCGCCGACACTACGAGGCCGGCGCGGAAATAAAAGAGGCGATCGGCGATATCTACGGCCAGGCGATGATCGCAAATAATTTGGGCGATGTGCTCAAGCTTCAGGATGATCTGGACGAGGCGATCATGCAGTACCAGCACAGCCTGGCGATCTTCGAGCGGCTTGGCTCGCGCTACGCCACCGGCGTGCTGCACATGAACCTCGGCGCAGCCTACCTTCAGCGCGGCGATCTGAAGAGCGCCGAGCAACGCCTGCGCCAAAGCGCCGACCTGTTCAACCAAGTCGGGGCCGAGGATTTCCTGCCCGAGCTGGAACGCTATTTGGCCGAGCTGCACTTGCTGCGCGATGAGCTGCCCAAGGCCCGCCTGGCCTGCGAGCTATCGCTGGCGACTGCGCTGCGCCTGGAAGCGCGCGCTGAGGAAGGTGTAACTCGCCGCGTTCTGGCACGAATCATGGCCCATGATGGCGATAGCGATGGCGCGTGGAAAGAGCTTGATCGCAGCCTAGCGATCCTGCGCGAGGCCGCCGGCCCGCACGAGATCGCCCGCACGCTGCTGGCGATAGCTGCGCTGGCACCCGCGCTTGAGCGCCACGCCGCCGGGCAAGCCGCGATCACCGAGGCGCTGCCAGCATTGCGTGATGTTGGCGCTCGACGCGATCTCGACCAGGCAATTGCGCTGGCCGAGCGCTTTCACTACACCGTGTAGGAGCCAGGAGCCAGGAGCCAGAAGCTAGAAGTGGGTCGATTACTGCTTACTGCCGACTGCCGACCGCTTACTACCGACCGAACAACCGCAACAAGGAGACTCGATGAACTACCACATTCCAAACCGTCACGGCCCGCGCCTCATGCTGGCGCTGCTGGCATTGCTGATCACTATCGGCTCGTCATCGTTCGGCGCGCAGGCCGCCAGATCTTCCGCACCAGCGGCGGTTGGCCTGGCCGCGCAGATCAATGAGACTGAGCCGAATAATCGCTACCAGGATGCCACGAATCTCCTGCTCACCAGCAGCGGCTTGTCCAAGCTCGCCACCGCATTCGGCGCGATCAACGCGGACGCCGCCCCAGCTGGCGATGGTGGCGGCGCGACGGGCGACTGGTATTCGTTCGATGTGGTCGGCGGCGGCGCGACGGCTCAGATCGCGCTGACTGGCCTGCCGGTCGATTATGACATCGCGCTGTTCAACGATCTGAGCGCGAGCCTGCCGGTGAGCGACAGCCAGAGCTTGGATTCAATCGCCGACCTCGGCCAGATCAATTCACTCGGCCAGATCAATTCACTCGGCCAGATTAATTCACTCGGCCAGATTAACTCACTCGGCCAGATTAATTCACTCGGCCAGATTAACTCGCTCTCGGCCCAGCCCGGCACCGCCGCCGAGTCGATCAACGCATTTTTGGCACATCCAGGCCGCTACTATCTGTTCATCTATAGCGCGGCTGGCGCAAGCAGCAGCACGCAATATCGGCTTGATCTGACGCTGCAAGAGGGCGCGTTGACCGAGCCGACCACCAAGGCGCAGCCAGCCAGCGGCGGCGGCACTGGCTGCACCAGCGACACCACCAAGACAACGCTGGTTCTGTATAACCAGAGCCGCATGAATGCCAAATATCCCAGCCAAATTAGCACGATTACGACCTTACGCACCACGCTGCGCGGCAGCGCTTTCGCAACACCAACCAGCAGCATCGCGATCGACCTGAGCAACAGCGACGGCTGCTTAGGCGGCCTGGATTCAAGCCGTCTCGCCACATTGTATAGCCAGTGGGACGCCAGCCCAGCCAACCCGCTGCTGGCGAACGAGGTCGCCCAGCAGATCTGGTTCATCTCAGATAATCTGCTCAAGACGTTGTTCCCGTCGATCCAGAATATCGCGCTGATCGGTGGCGACAACATTATTCCGTTCTACCGCGTGCCGGATGAGACGGTGATCGCCAACGAGGCCGATTACGCCCAGCAGCTTGGCACCAGCGTGCTGAACCAGACCAAGCCGCTGTATGGCAGTCTGTTCTATCGCTTCATTCAGACCGATAATTTCTACGCCGACCGCAAGCCGACGCCCTGGCGTGGCCGCGCGCTGTTCCTGCCCGATCTGGCGATTGGCCGGCTAGTCGAAAGCCCGCGCGATATTCTGCGCTATCTCGACGGCTATATCACGACCAACAGCTACACGATTCGCGGCGACCTGGCCAACGCTTCTAACCCGGCGCACTACGCTGGCGCGCTGGTGACTGGCTACGATTTCACCACCGACCAAGCCAAGGCGATTAGCAGCCTGTACCAAGAGTACGGCTTCAAGCTGAATGGGAACCCGAGCGTCGAGCCGGTGCTGAACGGCACGCTGGTCAACGACACCTGGGATGTGAACGCGCTCAACGACCAGTGGTTTAGCGGCCAACTGCCGCAGCTGACCAGCTCGTACAGTGGCATTCACACCAACTACGAGCTATCATCGATCAACGGGCATTTCACGCATTACGAAGCCATCCCAGCCAACGCCGCCAATGGCACTCTGTTGGCGGCGCGGCTGCTGACGCCGACAGCGGTGCTGACGCAGACCTCGTTCTTCCGCGATAGCAACCCGAATTATGGCGATTCGCCCACGCTGGCCTACTCGATCGGCTGCCACTCCGGCCTGAGCGTGGTCGATGGCGATATTGTGCCCGGCGCGGCAGCCAGCCGCTATAGCGCCGATTTCCCGAATGCATTCATCAAGCAGAATGGCAACTGGATCGGCAATACCGGCTTCGGCTATGGCGACAGCGACCTGGTGGGCTACAGCGAGCGGCTGGCGCTGCTGTTTACCAAGGCGATCGGCCGCCGGGTGGTGAATGGTAATAGCGCGTACATCGGCCCGACAATCGGCGAATCGCTCACGCGCGCCAAGCGCGAGTATATCAAGAATAGTGGGCCGGGCACGTTTAGCGTCTACGATGAAAAGGTGATCGAGCAGCTGACCTTGTACGGCCTGCCATTCATCCGCGTCAAGGTGCCAAATCCATCGTTGCCGCCCTTCCCTGGCAACGTTTTCGACCAGCAGCCGCAGCCGATCCCGCTGGCGCAGCAGAGCAACGCTGGCACGCTCACGCGGATTATCACGTTTACGAATACATTCACGAGCACTGCGTTCGCCTTCGGGAAGGTACCGCGCGTGGGTAGTCGGGTGGAAGATAGCTTCGTGCCTGGCGTGACCCGGCTCCAAAGCATCGATCAGATGGCGCAGGGCCGGCCAGTGCTGCCGACGCTGTCCTACGACATCACGCTGCAACAAAATCCAACCGGCGCAAGCACAGGCATCCCGCAGCCGCGCGGCGTGCGCCTGCTCAGCGCGATCACGCTCTCGGATATCGCAGATTTCAACCCGAGCGTCACGAACGTGATTAGCGATCAGGTTAGGCCCAAGGCCAGCGACCCACTGCTGCGGACGATTGATCAGTGGCTGCCCGATCAGCCCTACGCCGCCCAGCGCACCGGCTTCGATACCACGCTGGCCGATAAGCTGGTGCTCACGCCAGTGCAGTTCCGCGCGATCGACACAACCAAGGGCTGGCTGCGGCGCTTCGGCCAGATGGTCTTCGAGGTCACATATATCGATCCGCGCCGCGCATCGGCCCCGATGTTGGGCGATACAACGCCCCCGCTGATCAGCAATATCACCATCACCTCGGCGCCTGCGCACAGCATTGGCACAGCGGCGATACACACGGTCGGCGTGAGCGCGACGGTGATCGACAGCGGCGGCAGCGGCGGCGCGATCAATGTGACGGCGCTCTTTAACATTGATGGCGTGCGCTGGATGAGCGCCGTGCTGAACAAGGGCAGCGGGAATATCTACCAGGGCAATATCGAAACCCAACTGGGCCGACCGGATGTTGTCGCGATCATTCAGGCCCGCGATAGCGCCGGCAATGTCACCGTTCAATCGCTCAAAGGCACGCTCTCCGATGCGTTCGCGGTGGTGAATCTGCCGACCATCCTGCGGTAGACATCATAATCATCGAAATCAGTGCATACAGCGACGGTGGCAAAGCCATTGTGCCAGCGACTGAGGTCGCGCCTGCGGGACGCCCCCACGGCGCGATTTCAATCGCCGACTGATAGTATGTTGTCTTTCGCAATTGCTTGAACAACCCTAATGGTATGGGGGAGACATATGAAGCCATCCAATCGATCCAAGGTCGCCCTGCTGCTGCTGCTACTGCTGGCGCTAACCGGGCTGCTGCCGGCGGCCACGCGCGCCGGTGTGGATGCGGCCCCGCGCGCGCTCAGCACCGCAGCCGTCGGCAGCGAGAGCGAGCCGAATAACAGCTACCAGACCGCCACGCTCATCCAGCTTGAGCAGCTGAGTGGCAATCTGCTCCAGAAGACGATGCTCGGCACGATCAGCAGCTCGCCAGCCCAGGACAACCGTGGCCTGAATGGCGATTGGTATCGGTTCGTGGTGGCGAAGGATCAGGGCGGCGCATCGGTATCGATCAGATTGACCGGCCTGCCAGCCGACTACGATATTGCGCTGTTCAACGACCCCGATGTTCAGGCCGCGACGCTACCGATTAGCAATGGCGTGGATCTGGGTAATATCGCCGACCTGGGCCAGATCAACTCGCTCGGCCAGATCAACTCGCTCGGCCAGATTAACTCGCTCGGCCAGATTAACTCGCTCGGCCAGATTAACTCGCTCGGCCAGATTAACTCGCTTTCGACCAACCAGGGCACCAGCGACGAGGCGATCCAAGCCTTTCTGCCACGTTCGGGTAACTATTATATCTTTGTCTTCAGCGGCAAAGGCGAATTCAACGACACCCACGCGTACCAGCTCGATGTGACTCTGCAAGCGGGCACGCAGATTGAGCCGACCGACAAGGCGCTGGCGAACGTCGTCTTCACAAACATCGATTCCAGGCCATCGGTCGATACGCTGTATCTGTACAACAGCGCACGCATGGATCCGCAGCCACCGAGCGCGCAACAGCGCAACCTGGAAGCGAGCCTTGTAAGCAGCCAGCTCATGAGCTTCAGCAACGGGCTAACGATCGATTTGGACGGCGCATTTGGGCCGCTCCAAAGTTCCACTGCTACTAATCCCACGGTTACGAATCTGCGAAAGCTCTATGTCAACTGGGATGCCGACAAAGGCCAGCCGCTTCTGGCGAACGAGGTTGCGCGGCAGATCTGGTATATCATCAACGCGATCATTACGGATCACTACTCCACCATCCACAATATTGTGATCGTCGGCGGCGACCGCGCCATCCCGTTCTTCCGCGTGCCCGATGAGACTAAGATATCCAACGAGAGCGACTACTACAACCAGCTTACATCGGCCGGCGCGCTCGATACCAGCAATGGCAGTGCGAACAAAACCTACATCGGCGGCAGCACGTTCTACCACTATATTCAGACCGACAACTACTACGCCGATGCCCGGCCAACGCCCTGGCGCGGGCGCGGGTTGTACCTGCCCGAAAAAGCGATCGGCCGCCTGGTCGAGACCACCGACGACATCTGGCGCTATCTGATGGCCTACGCGTCCGTTGAAGGCAACCCGTATGTGATCGATACGACAAAACATCCCGTCAATAACAGCGACAGCCCGCGCGCTGGCGCTGCATACGTCACCGGCTACGATTTCGTAAAGGATGAGGCGACGGCGATTGGTGATCTGTACGGGCAGTTCGGATTCAAACCGCAGGCGACACCCGGCCTGACCTATACGCTGAAGACACTGATCAACGATACGTGGAGCCAGAACGACCTGACCAGTACGTGGTTCAACAACCAGCTGCCGCAGCTGACCACGCCCTACAGCACGGTCAACACGTTCTATCAGCTGATGTCGTTGAACGGCCATTTCACGCACTACTCGGCCATCCCGGCCAATGGCATTGGCGCGTTCACCGCCCAGCAGCTGCACGATCCAACCGTTCAGCCGGGCTTCGAGCGTCAGGCGTACTTCATCGATCCCAGCGGCGACACGCAGGGCTATCCGTCCGCATCGCTGGTCTACTCAATCGGTTGCCATTCCGGCCTGAACGTGATCAATAGTGATATTGCCAGCGGCAAGTCGCAGTATCAGTACGATTTCCCCAGCGCGGCGCTGAAGCAAGGCGGCAACTGGATCGGCAACACCGGCTACGGCTACGGCGACAGCGACCTGATCGCCTACAGCGAGAAGCTGGCGCTGCTGCTGACCAAGGGATTAGGGCGCGACATTCAAGGCAATGCTCCGGGGCCGGCTGCCACGCGCTACATCGGCACTACCATCGGCGATTCGCTGGCGTGGGCCAAGCGCGAGTACCTACGCACCGCTGGCCCCGGCAGCTTCGGCGTCTACGACGAGAAGGTGCTGGCGGAAATGACGCTGTACGGCCTGCCGTTCATCCGCGTGACCGTGCCCAACCCGAACAACAACCCATATCTGGGCGCATTCGACCCAGCCGCGCGCCCAATGCCGGATAACATCCGCCCCACGACGACTGCCCCAACCTTCACGCGCGTCGTGACGATCACCATCGCCGCGCCGGATTTCCCGGTCGAAAGTGTGGGCGGCAACCGGGTGCCACGCGTGAAGCACGCCGCGCTACTGGACAGCTTTGCGCCGGGCGAGACGATTGCACTGACCGGCACCGACCAGGTGGCGGCCGGCCGGCCGGTGCTGCCGCTACTGATCTATGACCTGACGCTGAATAATAGTGGCCTCAGTGGCACGGCCATTCCGCAGCCACGCGGCGTGCGCTTGCTCAGTGCGACGGAACTGCCGGAACTGAGCGGTTTCAACCCACACGTCACCACGATCACCACCGACACCACCTTCGCCCAACAGCAGAGCGATCCGAACATGACCGTGCAGAAGCAGTGGTTGCCCGACCAGCCTTATACCTTCCTGCGCACCGCCGTGGGCGAAGAATACACCGATAAGCTGCTAGTCAACCCGGCGCAGTTCTGGGCCAGCAACACGCGCGCCGGTCGGCTACGGCGCTTCACGCAGCTGGTGTTCGAGGTGAATTACCTCGATCCAAACAGCGCCAGCAGCAGCGTGCTGCACGACACCACGCCGCCCAAGATCAGCAATGTCACCATCGCGCTGCCGCAGCTGCTGGCGCGGCAATCCGGCATCACAATGCCGCAGCAGATTACGGTCAACGCCAGTGTTC
>Ga0123337_10006261_pt1 | contig 11427 bp, 9 predicted proteins | sample frozenSSSSmetaG_FD_89792 | JGI IMG/M metagenome (GOLD analysis project Ga0123337, IMG submission 89792) | Glacier valley bacterial and archeal communities from Borup Fiord, Nunavut, Canada, to study Microbial Dark Matter (Phase II) -... | ecosystem: Environmental > Aquatic > Freshwater > Ice >...
ATGGCTTTGGGGAATTTAGAACGGCACAAAGAGGCGCTTTTAAGTTTTGATGAGGCCTTGGTGGTGCAGCCGAATGCGAGCTTTGGCTGGCACAACCGGGCTATTGCTTTAGGAAAGTTGGGCCGCCCAATGGATGCTCTCAACAGTTTTGACAGGGCTCTGGAGTTCAACCCGTGCGCGCCGAGTATTTGGCACAACCGGGGACTTTTGCTAATTGATATGGGGCTTTACGAGAAGGCGGTTCTGAGTTTCGATCGCTCTTTACATTTGCAGCCGGAGGCTCCTTGGGCTTGGTACAACCAAGGTAATGCTCTGTTGGAACTCAAACTTTACTATCAGGCGCTTAACAGTTTCGATCGCGCGATCGAGTTTAATCCAGACGATGCGAAGGCTTGGTACAATCGCGGTCTAGCAGCCAACTCAATGGGGCTTTACAAGCAAGCAGTGGGGAGTTTTAGCCGATCGATCGCTCTGCAACCGGGCAGAGCCGAAGCTGTGGGCGAACGGAGAGTTGCTTTGGGGAAATTAGTAGGTTTAAATCAGAAAAATGCCAAGTTCATTCCTACATCATCGTGTCCCTTTGAGGATTATTTGATGTGGTACAACCGGGGTGTGGAATTGGCACGACAAGGCTGCTACTCGGAGGCGATTGCTTGCTACGAAACTACCTTAGAAATAAGTCCTGATTTTGCTAACGCTTTTTACAATCAAGCTTGCTGTTATGCACTGCTGGGTTTTGTAGATTTGGCCCTTGACAATTTGCAGCGGGCTGTGGAGTTTATGCCTATTTTATACCGAGAGCTAGCTTTAGCTGACTCGGATTTAAGTTGCATTTGGAAACAAAAACGTTTTGAAGCGCTGATCCAAGGTTGAGTTTAGATCGATTCCGGTTGCACGAGCGACATGATAAGCGAGGACACGGCAGTGCCGTGTCCCTACAATGAATCGGGTAGGGACACGGCACTGCCGTGTCCTGATTTCGGGTAATATTAATTCCGATGCTACCGAACCGGAATTGATATCAATACTAATTTCGATGCCACCGGATTTGATATTATGCAAAAAAAGCTCGCGTTTCGGGCGAGCTTTGGTGCTTGGGCGATCGCATTTCGATCGCCCGAAAGTATTTTTGCAATCTTTGCTACCGCACAGAAACTCTGATGAAGGGCTTGACCGGCTTGTTGGCAACTATTAGCACCCGGTAGGTTCCAGACTCGGGGAGTTGAGCAAAAGTTTGACCTGCGCCTTGATCCAGGAGTTGTCCCGAGGGAGATTCGATCGCCACATCTAGATTTTTTTGGCTCGCAGTCACCCTGATTGTCTGTCCCTGTTTCCCCTGAACTGTGAGGGGCTGGATTTGGTAGCCGGACATTTTGAGTTTGACTGTAGCTTCTTTTTCGCCAAATGCGATCGGAATTGCGCGCGAAGGCCGATAAGTCCACTTGGCGTTAAAATCGCGTTCGAGTACAAAGCTGCTAGTCTCACCTTTCGGGGTGACGCGCACGCGGTAGATGCCAGATTCTGGCAACTGGCCGATCCACTGATTGTCACTTTTTTCGATAACTCCCATATTCTCACCGTTGGGACTGTACAGTTGGGCTGTCAGTTGTCCCGCCCACAGTGAGAGAGTCAGTTCTCGCCCTTTGACACCTTCAAAAATATAGGTGGTGGGTTTGTTGATGGTTTGTCGAATTTCCGAGGTTGACATTCGCTCGATCGGTTCTAGCTTTGGAAGTGGCGCAGAAGTAACGGGTTTGTTAAACATTTCTGTAATTTCCGAGGTGGCCATCCGATCGCCCGGTTCAATTTTTGGGGCTACAGGGCTAGCAAATACTGATTTTGCCATCATCATCAGTAGCATTCCAGTCAGTAAAATTAGTTTTTTCATGTCGCACTTGGGAGGGGGGTAAGGAGTTGTATATGGTTACTTGGGTCGGCCTATTTCTACCGGATTTAATCCGGCGGATCGCGATCGGCTACAGCAGTATAGAGGATACCTAAATTTCCCGTACTTGCACAAAACCTACTGGTAACAGATTTGCAATGCGGGAGCTAAGTAGTTACCTCAGTTTGCCGTCACATTTTAATCATACTCCTGACAGCATAATATCATTGAAAATATTAGTGATTTGGTCAAGGAAAATTAAATCTTTTGTCTAGGAGTTGACTAAAAAAATGCCAACCCCCAAAAAACGCGGTGTCTCGGCTCCGGGAGAAGCCTTGCTACCTGAAAACCGCTATTACCATTAGGGGGTGACGGTCTCTACTGTTAGCTGTTGCGGGCGATCGCACAAACTCGCTTTTGTAGAGAGTGCTTAAAGGCTAGTAAGCTGTTCTACATTTAAACTACATAGTCAAAATTTGATAAAGTTCTTGTGGGGTGGGCCGTATAGCCCGCACAAAAAACATAATTTAGATGTAGAACAGCTTAGCGTTTCTCAAGGCGGGTTTAGTTGCGATTGCTGTGCAAAAGCCGCCTTCCCACACGAGGTTAATTTGTACTAGGAACCTGAGAGAATTTTTAGGTAAGCTTCTACTGTATTAGACAAGCCCATCTCTAGCGCTTCCGCGATTAAAGCATGACCGATCGATACTTCTAGGATATCAGGAATTGAGCAAAACTTAGCCAGATTTTGCAAATTTAGATCGTGTCCGGCATTCACTCCCAAACCGACATCTTGAGCCGAAGAAGCTGCTAAGACATATTGTTGAAAAACCGATTCTACTTTGCCTTCGCGAAAAGCCGTTGCATAGGGTTCCGTGTACAGCTCTACTCTGTCGGCTCCAACTTCTTTTGCTAGCGGCATGAGAGCCGCATCTGCATCCATAAACAGACTGACTCTAATGCCGTTGTCTTTTAACTTTTCAATGATTGGTAACAGGCGATCGCGATTTTCGGGAATATCCCAGCCGCTATCGGATGTCAGCACGTCGGGAGCGTCCGGGACTAAGGTACACTGAGCCGGTTTGACATCGCAAACTATATCCATAAATGGGGGTTGAAACGGATTTCCTTCGATGTTAAACTCTACGGTTAGCATTTTGGCTAATTCGTAAACATCGGCAACTTTGATGTGTCTTTCGTCGGGGCGAGGATGGACTGTAATGCCGTGAGCTCCGGCAGCAATTACTGTTTTTGCGGCTTCGGTAACGCTGGGGATGCCGATATTTCGAGAGTTTCTGAGGAGGGCGATTCTGTTGATGTTGACGCTGAGTTTTGTCACGGATGTTAATTTTTATGGTTGATGCTACTATATTAATCGCTTTCACGAAACCTTGAGCCTATTGCGGTAGTGTGAGGGCATTCTTAGAGTAAAGTTTAGCTTCTGCAAGCGGTAAGGTTTCGGCAAAAAAATCCTCGGCTATTTGCTGTTTTGCTGCCAAATCTTCAAGATTGGCAATGCAGAAAAGCGGTGCGACGCGATCGACTATTTCTGGCGGAAAATCTCGGGTAAAATATTTGAGTTCAAAGTCGTATCTGTGGGGACGGTAAATCATGCCCAGCAGTTCGACTAAGGGTAGAAGCGTCCAATTATGATAGTTGCCGATCGCATCTACTAAATGCCCGCGATAAATCTCCTTTTTTACCCGAGGTTGTAGCAAATCAAAACGGATTTTAATTTCGTTGAATCTGGCTACCATTTGGGGAAAATGCTTGTTTGTATCCAAATGAGGTGGTACAATTAGATTAGCTTTGTCAAAGGCGATCGCGACTTTTCCGTGTCTCTCTATTTCCAGAAAATTGTTACGGCGGCTGCGCCGGAAAACGGCAAAATCAATTAGCAAAAACGGCGGGGTTTCTTTGAGCCGCCAGTAGCACTGCGAATGACCGTGCCAAGCTGGTTCGGGAACTCGATATTTGAGTTCGATTTCGGCAATTTCTGCCAAAGCTGTTTCGACAATATCAAATGTTTCTTCCACGCAGTTATCTTCAACCACAACCGCAATATCGAGGTCTGACCATTCATCGGTGTAGCCGTGGGCTGCTGAACCTCCTTGCCACAAAGCGATCGCAAAATCTAAAGGTTGTAGGGTAGAAACAATCTTTTCGAGAATAATCTGTCTCATGGAATCAAGCTATACTGTTTGTCTTCCCAGGCTTGTACAAGTTTAACAAACATCGCGGGTTGAGATTGCTCCGAGACTGTTCTCCGAGGAATTGCTAAAGCCTGCGGTTGTCGGCTGCTGCTAAAAATTACACGGGAAGCTGCTAGGGAAAGCGGCAATGTTTGGAAAAGTCCGTGAAGCGAAGCTATCCCGTAGGGAATCGCCCGCGAGTGAAAATGTGCCTTAAATTGTCAGAATCAGAAACTGGCGCGCTGTCCGGTAACATGAGAAAGGATTAATTTTTAACAGCGCGGCATGGCAACTATTTGGGAACTCGACTTTTACAGCCGTCCGATCCTAGACGAGCGAGAGAAAAAAAAATGGGAAGTGTTGATCTGCGAAAGCCCGCTGAATGTAGGCGACAAGGCCGACTCTCTGTTTCGCTACTCCCAATTCTGCCCCAGTACAACCGTAAATTCCCTGTGGCTGGCTGGCGCAATTAAAGAGGCGATCGCCGCAGCACCGAAACGACCCGAAAAAATCCGCTTTTTCCGTCGCCAAATGGCGAACATGATTAGCAAAGCCTGCGAGGAGTTGGATATTCCAGCCGCCTCCAGCCGCCGCACCCTCGCCCTCAGCCTGTGGCTGGAAGAACGGATGCAAGACTTTTATCCCGCACAAGAGGGCTATCAACCGGTTGTGAACCCCAGCGTTCAATTTGTACCCGAAACGCCTGTGGCGCTACCGGATGCTTTAATCGGCGAAAAATGGGCGTTTGTGAGTTTGCCGATCGGCGCTTTTGACGAAATGTCCGAGTGGGATATCGGATTTGGCGAAGCTTTCGGGCTCCCGATGACACGCCTCGCCCCAGAAACGCAAATTCCGGGACTGATGATCTACTCGTCAAGAGCAACGGCTTTGGCCGGTTGGATGTCGGGTTTGGAGTTGGCTTTTCTCAAATTTGAGAGCGGCCCGCCCGCTAAGCTGGTATTAGATACCGGAGCTAACGATCGCTGGATTTTAGCTAATCTTAGAGACGCAGCAACTGAGAGAGAAGGCAAAGCATTTGAAGTCGCGAAAAAACAAGCGAAACAAGTACATTTCTTAGCAATTCAGTCGAATCCAGACTCGGAATCTTTCGCAGGATTTTGGCTGCTGCACGAATTAAGTATTTAGTTGTTAGTCATTAGTCAGCAGTCATTAGTCAGCAGTTAATCTACAGTCATTTAGAAAGAGAGTTAACAGCTATATTGACTAATAACTAATGACTGATGACTAATGACCAATTAACTACCGATCGCCCATTACCAACCACCGACAACAATGACCAATCACCAATCAGCAGAACAACTGCTAGAACTAGCCACCAAAGCAGGTGCTGAAGCTGCTGAGGTATTGGAATCGCAATCGCTCTCGCGGCCGGTCTTTTTTGAAGCGAACCGCCTCAAACAGCTAGAAACTGCCCAAGCAGAAGGCATTGCACTGCGGCTGTGGCGGGACGGGCGGCCGGGTTTGGCGGTGGCTTACGGGCCCGTGGAACTGCAAATTTTGGTGGACAGGGCGATCGCACTTTCGCAACTCAACGAACCGGAAACCATCGAACTCGGCACCGGTGAGAAAGTTGTTTATCCCGATCGCGGAGTGTCAGTGCCGTCCGAACAGCTAGTAAACTGGGGCAAAGAGGCGATCGCGATCGTCCGCGAAGCCTATCCCGAAAGCCTCTGTACCGCCGAACTCGACTGCGAAATCGAAAGCACCCGGTTGCTAAACACCAGAGGCTTAGATTCGGGCCACACCGACACTACCCTCAGCGGTTACTTGTCAGCAGAATTAGTGCGGGGCGAAGATTTCCTCAACATTTGGGAAGGGGAAACCAAACGCGGCACCCTCGACATGAACACCAGCGCCAAGCGAGTTTTGCAGCGATTGGAATGGGCGAAAGATAATGTAGCCCCCGCCACTGGCCGCGTGCCGGTACTATTTACAGCCAAAGCGGCCGATTTGCTGTGGGGGACTGTCTGTGCGGCATTGAACGGCAAACAGGTACTCGAAGGCGCTTCGCCTTGGAGCGATCGATTGGGCCAACAAGTCACTTCACCGCTAGTTACTCTCTCTCAAGAACCGGATACTGGGCCTTATAGCTGTCCTTTTGATGACGAAGGAACTCCCACTCGGGCGATCGTCTTTATCAAAAATGGAGTATTGCAGCTATTTTATACCGATCGCACCACCGGACGAGCCTTGGGTAGCGGCACTACCGGCAACGGATTTCGCCCCGGTTTAGGTAGCTATCCCACACCGAGTTTATTCAATGTTTTAATTAAACCAGGAGTGCGATCGTTAATTGATTTAATCGCTCAATTAGACGACGGAATTGTAGTCGATCAAATGCTCGGCGGTAGTGCCGGAATTTCCGGCGATTTTTCGATTAACGTCGATCTCGGCTACCGAGTCAAAAAAGGTCAAATAGTCGGTAGAATCAAAGACACAATGGTAGCTGGCAACGTCTACAGCGTCCTCAAACAATTGGTAGAATTAGGAGGAGATACGGAGTGGAGTGGTTCTTGTCACACACCATCTGTAATTGTAGAGGGATTGTCCGTCATCGGTAAAAACTAAAGAAAGAAGTCATTAGTCATTAGTTATTAGTCATTGGGCAGTTCCTTCCAGTCAGAGCCGGGGAATACATATCTGGAGCCTCGGCCTCCAATTCCCAATTCCCAATTCCCAATTCCCAATTCCCAATTCCCAATTCCCAATTCCCAATTCCCAATTCCCAATTCCCAATTCCCAATTCCCAATTCCCAATTCCCAATTCCCAAACATAATATGCGTATTTGTTTTATCGGCGATTCTTTTGTAAACGGTACTTGCGATCCAAAATGTCTAGGTTGGACAGGGCGAATTTGCGCAGCCGTTTGCAAGCAAGGACACGATATCACCTACTACAATTTAGGAGTACGGGGAGCAACCAGCGCCGATATACAATCTCGCTGGTTTAGCGAAGTTCTTGACCGCTTACCTCACTACTGTGACAGCAGAATAGTATTTTCCTTTGGCGTCAACGACACTTACTTAGAAGAAGAAAAAAGTCGAGTAGAAGTTGAGAAATCAATTGAAAATACCCGAGAAATTCTCGCGGCTGCCAAAGAAATGACACCAATTTTAATGATCGGGCCTCCATCAGTTCTGGATGTCAATCGAAATATCAGAATTGCCAACTTATCGAAACATTTTTCCCAAGTTTGCACCGAGTTAAACGTGCCTTATTTAGATATTTATACACCGCTGCAAAAATCAGAAGTTTGGCTGCAAGAACTTGCCCAAAATGACGGTTCTCATCCCCGTGCCGCCGGTTACGCCGAATTGGCTAGAATTATTCACAATTGGGACGGTTGGAGAGATTGGTTTAAAAATATCACTATATCAGATCGAGAGACAGCAACACTTTTTCGAGCTGTCGGCAAAAAAGAAATGGAGTTAATTCAAGAAAGCGATTTCATGGCATTTCCGCCGCGACTATCTTTTCAGCCTATTTTTTATCCCGTACTCCACAAAGCATATGCTATCCAAATTGCACGAGATTGGAATACAAAAGATGCAGCATCGGGATATTTTGGCTATGTAACTCGGTTTCGAGTTTTGGCTGACTTCTTAAAAAAATATCCCGTCCAAACTGTCGGTAGTTCGATTCACCAAGAATATTGGATTCCGGCAGAAGAGTTGGCAGATTTTAATCGCAATATTGTCGGAAAAATTGAAATTATTGCTGAATATCAACCGTAGAAAAGGAGCGATGACAAATGTTAGATTTTAATCAGTTTGAAGTTGTGAGTTTTGACTGCTACGGCACTCTCATAGATTGGGAAAGGGGGATATTGCCAGCCTTGAAACAATTGCTATCAAATCGGGAAATCGATTTCAGTGATGATGGAACTTTAGAGCTTTTTGCTAAATTTGAATCCGAACTAGAAAATGACAAAAATGACTATATCGAATACCGGAAAATTTTGCAAGAAATAGTGAAAAGATTCGGTCAAAGATTTAATTTTGAACCGACAGAAACAGAATCAGGAACAGAAATAAATTGTTTGGTAGATTCCATTAAAAATTGGCAACCATTTCCCGATACAGTTGCAGCCTTGTCAGCGCTCAAGCAGAAATACAAATTGGCGGTAATTTCCAATATTGATGATGACTTGTTTGTAGGTACGGCCAAACACTTAAAAGTTGAGTTTGACTGGTTGATTACTGCGGAAAAAGTACGATCGTACAAACCGTCAACTCGCAACTTTGAAATCGCCCTAGAAACAATGGGAATACCACCGGAAAAACTTCTGCACGTTGCTCAAAGTGTGTATCACGACATTGTACCAGCAACATCGATGGGAATTTCCACAGTCTGGGTAAATCGCAGACACGAGAAAACAGGATTTGGGGCGACACTGCCGGCCAGTGGCCAGCCAGACTGGGAAGTGCCCAATTTAAAAACATTGGTGGAGGCTATAGGGTAAAAAAATCACAGATTAACGCAGATTTATAGAATTCATTTGCGTTAATCTGCGTGCATCTGCGGTTAAAAAATCCATCCAATCCTAAATGAAAGTGAAATTATGTGCTGCAAACCGAGAGAAAATTCTATGATTGAATAAATTTGCTCTATTTTCCACAAACTCAGTACGGGCGAGATTGCCGTTAACAGAGTCGAAGAAGTTGAAAATTTCGATGTCGTTAGCTGGAGGAGCAAGCCCTATGAAAAATTTCCGAAGAACTCCACATATCCTGCGGGTTTTACTTCTTCGACGTTGGCACCAATCCGTTGATAGAACCTATTGTCATACATTACAGGACTTGAACCTCCTTGAATAGAGAATATAACTACATCTTTGTGATAATAATTTATCAATCTGATACTTTTACCAATGCGATCTTTTACAGATTGCTCAATGGGTTGAGACTGTACTTGTTGTATCAGCCATCTAAAGAAATTATCAAGATTTCCTTGAAGTCTGACAGATTCGTGTTCTATTCCAGTAATCCAAAAATTTCGATATTCTCTACTGTGAATACTGTATGAGTTTTCTACCCTCTTGGCAGTGGATTCAGTATCTGCAACCCCAACACATACATAACCCTTCGCTTTAGGCGAATGATTAGCCATAGCAGTAAGAGTTTTTATTATCTTATCGAAGCTATCTTGATCGAAATCTCCTCTTCCATCTAGCTTCGTAAAACCTTGCTTAAAATCATAAAGAGTTTGCTCAATTTTAGACTGTGTGAGTAACGTTTCAAACTCGGTCAACCAACTATCAGTAGCAGGATCTATTTTTTCTCTAACTTTAAAGGTATTTCTGATAATACCTTTCACAGCAGATATATTGTTAGTCTTGCTAATAGCACTCCAGTTACCACCTACAGGAATCTTGATGTACTGTCCTATATTCGTCAATTTACTAATGAGTTCTGTGGAATTTATAACTTCCATATTGTCAACAAACATTAGTTCATAAAAACTCAAAAAAATTATTTGAAAATAACGCGGAAGACTTTGAATATTTTGTTCAAATATCAATTCACTGAACTTACATCCCGACTCTTGCAATACTTTGCGAATCTGGTCATATACCTTGAGAAAGCGTTTTCTGATTATATCGGAATTGACTTTCTGAAGGGATCTTTCTATTTCCTCTTGCTTAGAGCTTTCCTTTAAACCATAAAACTCGTCTAGCACATCAGAACTGCTTCTCGGCACCTCTGGGAATAATGTCATATATGCAACAATATCAGCTACTATCTCTTCATCCTTAGATTCTCTTACCATTTCCTTAGTTAAAATATTATTTTGCATCCAGAAAATGTTATCAACCTTTATGCCATATTCTAGTTGTTTATTCGTAATACTTATAGTTTTCATGTCGTTGAGAAGCAGTATATCTGAAGCCGAGGTATCAGTTCTTATTTCACTTGAGATCTTTCGGACTAGATCGGGATAGTAAGCTGTTGCTCCGGATGCTCTAAGTTCTTGCCTCGATAGATATTTACCATTTGAGTTAATCCTTCTAAATACCTCATCAATTTTTTCCTCCTCATCAAAGGAGTAAACTGAAAGAGGTAACACATAACTTGCAATCACTTCACAGGATTTCCTCTCTAGAATAGGTGTTTGCTGAAACAGCATCTCTTGATCTAGACGAGATTTTGACTCTACCATTGTCGCTAAGTCAAAAAACTTGCCCTCATAGTCACACTCACCTTCTATGAAAGAAGTAATTGCATTTAATCTTTGCATACCATCTATAATTTCAAAGACGGCATTTTTTTCTATTTCAACCTCAGCCAGCAATATTATAGGTACTGGAAAGCCTCTTAAAATAGAATCAATAAATGTTCTTTTTTCTTCAATCGCCCAAACAAGTTTTCTCTGATATCTTCTATTTACGTAAAAAAGGTTATTTATATAAAAATTGTAAATTCGCTGAATAGTTTCACTTCGGATTGACAGCTCTTTTTGAACAGAAGACACGGTTTTTCGGGGTGATCGATTAGACATACTTGGAAAGATTTCCTAATTATTTATTTTATCGGTTTCATTTTAGCAAGAGAGGCGCTCGCCAGCAACCAGACCACACCAATCGGATGTAATTCGTAAGCTCCTCAATTATATCATTTATGGTGGATGCTTAAACCAGAGGCGAACGAGCACTTACTTTGGAGGGCTGGTCTTGTCTTTGGGTCAGGAATTGTTCGTAGGATCATTCGACCCTCCCCAACTGTACAATGAGCAGCAAGGTGGGTCATGCTAGCTTTCTCTATCTCTACGATAACGGAAATTTGCGATCAGACTCCTTGTCGCTGTCCTACAATTTTATCAATGACTGCACCCATTAAAAATCCCTATCGTCCAGGGCTGGCACAGGCTGCACTAAATAATCAATCGCAAAGTCTACAGTTGCCTCCTCGTAAACCTGTTTCAAGACCTTAGATAGATTCGCCACAGGCTCTTGAGCTCCTGACTGCAAAGGAAACAAGAATTGGGGAATCGATTCTCGCACATTAAACGGGTAGAGTTCAGCTTCGAGACCGAGATTAGCCCGACTAACCAAAATCCGGTAGTCCGATCAAATCCAAGAGACCATTGGCAGGAAGTTTTCCGTTCTCAGCAGATCGATTTCAACCAAGTGAGTTTTTTTTTGCTATAGTCCGATCGAGCAGACAATTCGCAGGCAATCAACCCTATTTATGCGGTATATTCCTATTCCCAAACAATTTAGGGAAGCTTCCAGGGTCATCGAATCTCAACTGTTTTTACGACCGAAACGTCTAGCCATTTTTGAAGCTTGTCTGATCGGTTTAGTATCAGGATTAGCCGGCGTTTTACTC
>Ga0123337_10006262_pt1 | contig 11426 bp, 10 predicted proteins | sample frozenSSSSmetaG_FD_89792 | JGI IMG/M metagenome (GOLD analysis project Ga0123337, IMG submission 89792) | Glacier valley bacterial and archeal communities from Borup Fiord, Nunavut, Canada, to study Microbial Dark Matter (Phase II) -... | ecosystem: Environmental > Aquatic > Freshwater > Ice >...
AGACCCGCTCTGGATGATCGGGAGCGCGGGTTCGGTGCGAACGGGTTGAGGTTTTTTGGTTCGAAATTAGCGAAGATCAACAGCCGCGCTCAAAGCCGCTCTGGCGCAATCTGCTCGGCGTAGTCATACAACGCCGACAAAATTTCCTGACCACGCTCATCGCCTCGTTCCTCAGCACTTTCATTCAGCGTGTCGATCTGATCGAAGAACGCTTGCAACGTGATGCTGCCACCCGCACCGTCGAGCAAACGCTGGGCGCAGTGCTCGGCCCACTGCGCTTGCTCGGCATCGGTCAGCGTGTCGGGGAAGTTGCGGGCGCGATAGCGGAAGAACAGTTCGCTTAAGCGGGCGTCGGCAAAGGCGGGGCGTTTGTCTGCCAACTGCGCGGGGCTGAGGGTGCGCAAGCGTTGCAGGGTGCGGCGGTCTTCATTGCCGATGAAGCCGCCGTACAGGTCTTCGTCTACATCGGCCTGAGACATCGCAGGGCGCTCGTACACGGCTGGCCACATGCCCGCCAGCTCGTGTCCTTTTCGGGCCAGCACTTCTGCATGCCGCTGGCCTTGCTCGATGTCTATTCCCCACTTGATCGCCGTCGCCGCGCTCAAGGTTTTCAAGTTGCCAATCACGATGGGTGACTTGTTGATGTGGATCGACTTGATGGGCAAACGTGCAACGCCTTCGGGCAACTCATCGCGCTTGCTGAACATGCGCAGTTGGATGGCTTCCACGCCCAGCGTGAAAAGCTCGGCCGGGTCGGCTGACAAGTCCCAAACAATCACCTCGTTTTTATTGCTCGGGTGCGGTGCCAAGGGCCACACCAGGGCCATGCAGCCGTGCTCGGTGCCGTACATGCCGGACACATGCAAAAACGGCTTCCCCACGCCCATTTCTTTGACCACTTCGTCTTTGCGGCGCAGCTTCAAACAAAAGTCCCAGAGCTTGGGATTGACGGTCTGGATGAGCCGGGCCAAGGCCACGGTGGCGCGCACGTCCGACAGCGCATCGTGCGCGGCGTCGTGGCTCAGGCCGTTGGCGGCGGTCAGGTGTTCGAGCTTGAACGACGGCTTGCCGTCTTCATGCAGTGGCCATTGCATGCCTTCGGGGCGCAGCGCCCAGGTGACGCGCACCACGTCCAGCAAGTCCCACCGGCCGCACTGGTTTTGCCACTCGCGCGCATACGCGTCGATCAAGTTGCGCCAAAACAAATGGCGCGTCACCTCGTCGTCAAAGCGTATCGAGTTGTAGCCCACGCCGACCGTGCCGGGCAGCGCCAATTGGGCTTCGATCGCGTTGGCGAAGGCGTGCTCGGGCACGCCGCGTTCCCAGCACATTTGCGGCGTGATGCCGGTGAGCAAACAGGCCTCGGGGTCAGGCAGGCTGTCGGGCGCGGGCTGGCAAAAGATGTTCACCGGCTCGCCAATCTCGTTGAGGTTGGCATCGGTGCGCACACCCGCAAACTGAGAGGGACGGTCGCGGCGCGGCACGCGGCCGAAGGTTTCGTAGTCGTGCCAGAAGAAGGTGTGGTCGCTCATGCGCACAAGATAACCGAAGGCAAATGCAAAGCCAAAGCCAACGTCACTCAGGCGACACGCCGCAGGGTGGCGCTCCAAGTAATCCCCAATGTCGCTGCCAGACCAAGCCCGCGACCATGTATCCCGTCCCAACCATCACCTGAACTCCATGAAACACATTCAACGCCACTTGCAATTGAGCGCCATCGCCTCGGTCGTCCTGCTTGCCGCCTGCGGCGGCGGCTCGGACGACGCCGGTACCCCTGCTTTGCCAGTGCTCCCACCGACCGTGGCGACACCACCGCAAGCGGTAGCCAAGGGAACTTTGGTCGACGCCCCAGTGCTTTTAACAACCCTTACTGCGGCGCAAATTGACGCTGCAACAGCCTCCACTGGCTTGCAGGCCATCAGCGGCAAAGCGCTGTGCGACGTCAAGGTCGTGGCGCTGAATTACCAGACTCCTGGCGTCAGGAACGACACCACCAACGCATCGGGCGTTTTGCTGATTCCGACCGGCACCGCAGCCGCTTGCACCGTACCGAGCGCTCTGGTGGCATACGCCAAAGGCACCGATGTGCAAAAGCCGCGCACCCTGGCCAATCCGGCCGACGGCGAAACTTTTTTGCTGGCCGCTGTTTATGCCGCGCAAGGCTACAGCGTGGTGGCCACCGACTACGTCGGCTACGCCAAGTCCACCTACAACTTCCACCCATATTTGCACGCCGACTCGGAAGCCAGCGCGGTGCTCGATTCGATTCGCGCGGCGCGCGCGGCGTCCAAGATTCTGGGCTCATCGTTGTCGGGCAAAACCATGCTGACGGGGTACTCGCAGGGTGGCCACTCGTCCATGGCAGCGCACCGCGCCGCTGAGGCATACGCTGACGCGGCTGCTGAGATGAACATCGTGGCGGGTGCCCACCTAGCCGGCCCGTACAACCTGTCGGGCTCAGTAAAGATCCCCAACGTGATCGCGGGTTACCAATTCTTCGTTCCTTTCTTCATCACATCGTGGCAAAAGGTCTACGGCAACCTCTACACCGACGTCACGAGCGTCTTCAAGGCACCGTACTCCGGCTACATCGAAACCCTGCTGCCCAGCCCCACGCTGGACTACACGACGCTGATCACAACTGGCAAGCTGCCGGCAGGTCCTTCGCCAACGCAGGCACGTGACGCGCTGATGAACCCAGCCTTTGTGGTGGATGTGGCGAACAACAACAACAACAGCGTTTTCCTGACCGCCAAGAAAAACGACCTGCTCGGCTGGAACCCCAAGGCCAAAACCTTGCTGTGTGGCGGTGCTAGTGACCCGACCGTGCCACCTGCAATCCACCAAGCTGTCATGAAGGCAGACTTTGACAGCCGCAACCTCACGAACGTGACATCGGTCGACGTCGACGCGAGCATCCAGGCGGTTTACGGCGTGGCCGGCAAAGCGCCTACGGACCAAACCTCAGCCGAGTATGCGAAGTACTACGGCAATTACCACGGCGGTTACGAGCCACCGTTCTGCCATCAGCAAGCCAAGGCTTTTTTCGACAAGGTGAAGTAAAACAAACGAGCTTCACAGCGAAACGCGTCCTTCGGGGCGCGTTTTTTTTCGCCTCGATTTGCCCGCAGCCGCATCCAAAACCTGATCAGCTAAGCTCGACAGCCACTCGGTCCCACCCTCAGCGGAGCCCCATTTCATGACTCGCGTTTTCAATTTCAGCGCCGGCCCGGCGGCCTTGCCCGAACCGGTTTTGCGCCAGGCCGCTGCAGAAATGCTGGACTGGCGCGGCAGCGGCATGTCGGTGATGGAGATGAGTCACCGCGGCAAGGAATTCATGTCGATTGCGGCGCAGGCAGAGGGCGATTTGCGCGAACTGTTGGCCATTCCCGCCAACTACAAAGTGCTGTTTTTGCAAGGTGGAGGCATGGGCGAAAACGCCGTCGTGCCGATGAATTTGCTGGGGGGTAATCACGGCTCGCAAGCCAGCATCGACTTCATCAATACCGGCGAATGGAGCACGCGTTCCATCAAGGAAGCGCGCAAGTACGCGGCGGTGAATGTAGCGGCCAGTGCTGAAGCCAGCGGCTTCCACCACATTCCGCCACTCGACACGTGGCAGCTCGATCCGAATGCCGCCTACGTGCACATTTGCTGCAACGAAACCATCGGCGGCGTCGAGTATCACTGGATGCCCGACACCGCAGGCGTGCCGCTGGTGGCCGACATGTCGTCCAGCATCTTGTCGCGCCCGGTGGACGTGAGCCGCTACGGATTGATTTACGGCGGCGCGCAAAAAAACATCGGCCCCGCAGGGTTGACCATTGTCATCGTGCGCGACGACCTGCTTGGCCGGGCGCTGCCCATCACGCCTTCGGCTTTCGACTACACGCTGCAAGCCGCCAACGACTCGATGCTGAACACGCCGCCCACTTACGGCATCTACATCGCCGGTTTGGTGTTTCAGTGGCTCAAAGCGCAGGGCGGCCTGAGCGCGATGGAATCGCGCAACCGCGCCAAAGCAGCGCTGCTGTACCGATGCCTGGACGCTAGCGAATTTTTTTCCAACCCGGTGGCGCTTGCAGACCGCTCACTGATGAACGTGCCCTTCTTCTTGAAAGACACCGCGCTCAACGACGCGTTTTTGAAAGGCGCTGAAGCGCGCGGCATGTTCCAGCTCAAAGGCCACCGCATCGTCGGCGGCATGCGCGCATCCATTTACAACGCCATGCCCTTGGAAGGCGTGCAAACGCTGGTGGCTTACCTGAAAGACTTCGAAGCCAGCCACGGTTAAGTGCGCCAACGCGCAGACGGCGTTGACCAGCGGCGTAGGCTAGGCTTTCGATACCTCAGTCCGAATAGGTGGGGGCCAAGTAAACCCTAACGCGGCCTGACCTACCAAAGGAGTCATTGCTCATGTCCACATCAGCCCATCCGTTCGCACAAACGCGCCAAACCTTCACCACGGCATCTGGCAAGTCGCTTGACTTTTTCTCGCTGCCCGAGCTGGCCAAGACTTACCCACAAATCAAACGCCTGCCGCTGTCCATTCGCATCGTGTTGGAAAGCGTGCTGCGCCACTGCGACGGCCGCAAAGTCACCCAGGCTCACGTGGCCGAGCTGGCAGGCTGGTTGCCCCGCGCCAGCCGCGTCAATGAGATTCCCTTTGTCGTGGCGCGCGTGGTGCTGCAAGACTTCACTGGCGTGCCGCTGTTGGCCGACCTGGCAGCGATGCGAAATGTGGCCGCCAGCCTGGGCAAAAGCCCCCAAGCCGTGGAGCCGCTGGTGCCGGTGGATTTGGTGGTGGACCACTCGGTGATGGTCGATCACTACGGCACCCCGGACTCGCTGGACCTGAACATGAAGCTGGAGTTCAAGCGCAACCAAGAGCGCTATGAATTCATGAAGTGGGGCATGCAGGCCTTCTCGACTTTCGGCGTGGTGCCGCCGGGCTTTGGCATCGTTCACCAGGTAAATCTGGAATACCTGGCGCGCGGCGTCCATAAAACACCCAAGGGCCGCGCGCAAGCGGGGGTCGTGTACCCCGATTCATTGGTGGGCACCGACAGCCACACCACCATGATCAACGGCATTGGCGTGGTGGCGTGGGGTGTGGGCGGCATCGAAGCCGAGGCCGCCATGCTGGGCCAGCCGGTGTACTTTTTAACGCCCGATGTGGTGGGCTTCGAGCTGACAGGCCAACTGCGCGAAGGCGTCACCGCGACCGACCTGGTGCTCAGCGTGACCGAGATCTTGCGGCAGCAAAAAGTGGTCGGCAAGTTCGTCGAATTTTTCGGCGAAGGCACCGCTGCCATTGCCGTGCCCGACCGCGCCACCATCGCCAACATGGCACCCGAGTACGGCGCCACCATGGGCTTCTTTCCGGTCGATGCACAAACCATCGCCTATTTCAAGGGCACCGGCCGCACCCGCAAGGAAATTGAAGCCTTCGAGGCTTACTTCAAAGCGCAGCAGTGGTTCGGTGTGCCCGCGCGCGGCGACATCGACTACAGCAGCGTGGTCTGCTTGAATTTGAGCGACGTGCGGCCCAGTCTGGCCGGCCCCAAACGGCCACAAGACCGCATCGACTTGGGCGATGTGAAGGCGCAGTTTGCGTCTCTTTTTGCCAAGTCGCCCGCCGAGAATGGCTTCAACCAAGCGGCTGAACGGCTGCCGCTGCGCTACGGCTTGCATGCGCTGACTGCGCCTGAAGCCGTTCAAGCTGCGCCGCTGGCAGTGCCTGTCAAACCGGGCTCGCCGCGCATGGTGGTCGAGATGGTGGGCAGCCGCCCCACATTGGAAGCTGCGGTGTCGGCCGCAGCGTCCACCAAGTCGCTGCCACTCGCTGAAAAAGGGCTCAGCCTCGGTCACGGCGATGTGCTGATTGCCGCCATCACCTCGTGCACCAACACCTCCAACCCCAGCGTGATGCTGGCCGCCGGGCTGCTGGCGAAAAAGGCGGTGAAGGCGGGTTTGACCGTTCAGCCCCACATCAAGACGTCGCTGGCACCCGGCTCGCGAATCGTCACCGAATACCTCAGCAAAGCGGGCTTGTTGCCTTACTTGGAAAAGCTGGGCTTCAACGTGGCGGCTTATGGCTGCACCACCTGCATCGGCAACGCGGGCGATTTGACCCCCGAGATCAATGCGGCCATCACGGGCAACGACCTGATTTGTGCGGCGGTGCTGTCGGGCAACCGCAACTTCGAAGCGCGCATTCACCCCAATTTGAAGGCCAACTTTTTGGCCAGTCCGCCGCTGGTGGTGGCCTATGCGATCGCAGGCACGGTGAGCCGCGACTTGATGACCGAACCGGTGGGCCTGGGCCAAGGCGGCAGGCCGATTTTTCTGGGCGATATTTGGCCGAGCAGCGAAGAAATCCATGCGCTGATGAAGTTCGCTACGAACGGCAAGTCGTTCCAAGAGAACTACGCCAAAGTGGCCACCAAGCCAGGCAAATTGTGGAAAAAAATAGGCGGTGCCGCAGGCGCGGTCTACGAATGGCCTGCCTCCAGCTACATCGCCAAACCGCCGTTTTTTGACGCGTTTGCCATGACGCCCAACGCCGTCGCAGCGGGCGGTTCTGATGTGCACGGCGCACGCGCCATGGCGCTGTTCGGTGACTCGATCACCACCGACCACATCTCGCCGGCTGGGGCCATCAAAGAAGATTCGCCTGCGGGTGCTTGGTTGAAGGCGCACGGTGTGCTGAAGGCCGACTTCAACTCTTACGGTGCGCGGCGCGGGCACCACGAAGTGATGATGCGCGGCACTTTTGCCAATGTGCGCATCAAGAATTTGATGTTGCCCGCGCTGCCCAGCGGCAGCTTTGAGGAAGGCGGCTTGACGCTGTATCAGTTGCCCGGCACCGAGCAAGGCCAGAAGATGTTCATCTTCGATGCCGCCATGAAATACATCGCCGCCGGTGTGCCCACGGTGGTCTTTGCGGGTGAGGAATACGGCACCGGCTCCAGCCGTGACTGGGCCGCCAAAGGCACGCAGTTGTTGGGCGTGAAGGCGGTGATTGCACGCAGCTTCGAGCGCATCCACCGCAGCAATTTGGTCGGCATGGGCGTGCTGCCCTTGCAGTTCAAAGGCACAGACAGTTGGGAAAGCCTGGGGCTGAAAGGCGACGAGACCTTCGACGTGTTGCTGGGCGACCAAATCAAGCCGCAACAAGACGCGGTGCTGGTGGTGACGTCATCCAACGGCAAAAAGCGCAGCGTGAATTTGCTGCTGCGCATCGACACGCCGATCGAGGTGGACTACTACCAGCACGGCGGGATATTGCCGTTTGTGCTCAGGCAGTTGCTGGCGGCTTGAATGGCCCCTCCTCGTCAAGGGGAGGGAGTCAATCCAGAAAACAGCGGCTCGTTGAACCCCACCGTCACCTCATCACCACCCCACTCCACCACGGGCCGCTTGATGCAACTCGGGTTCGACGTCATCACCGCGGCAGCCGAATCCGCATCGACCACCGACGCTTTCAAGCCTTCGTCCAACTGCCGCCAGGTGCTGCCCTGACGGTTGAGCAAACGCTCCCAGCCCAGAGCCGCCATCCACGCGGTGAGCTTGGTGGCAGGCACAACGTGCTTCTTGAAATCAACGAACTCGCAGGCGATGCCACGCTCTTTGAAAAACGCTCTGGCTTTTTTCACCGTGTCGCAGTTGGGTATGCCGTAAAGGGTGACGGTCACGTCAATTTCCAAAGCCCAAAGGCTCGCACAAAGGGTCGGGCAAATAGGCGGTGTCCACCACGCGACCCGCGGCGTCCAGGCCGACCTGAAACCATCGGCAAAACGGGTCTTCAAAGCGGTAAGACCACACCGTTTGCTTTTGATAACTCAGCACCGACTGCTCAGACGGATGGCCGACCGCCATCAGCACGGCTTCTTGGCTCATGCCGGCCGTCACCTGGTTGAAGCGCAACTCGGTGCGCACTTGGCTGCTTCGCGTCAAGGCGCCGGCGGCATTGAAATCGAGCATCCAGGTGGTTTTGCCGTAGGTGCCACCTGTGTATTCAATGCGCTTGGCGTTACCCGGCAGCGTGTATTCGGCCGTCGGAGGACCCGATCGCTTCAGCACGTCGCCGCTGCTGGTGCCGTTGGCAAAACTGGCGGGCCCGAGCGAGGCGCAGGCGCTGGTGAGCAACGCCACGGCGATGCAAGACAGCACGTTGCGCCATGCGCCTTGATGGAGATAAACCGATTTCATGGTCGTCCTTTCTGGTTGAACTCGATTCATTCTGAGTGCTGCCTCAGTCACCAGTTCAAGCAAGGTCTTGCGCATAGTCGTCACTACACTCGACCCCCTCCGCAAACACATGCGCCCATGAACACCGCCTCGAACCCAGCCGTCGACTTCAAGCTGCAAAACTGCGTGGCCATCGTCACCGGCGCGGCACAAGGCATCGGCGCGGCTTGCGCGCAGCGCTTGTGTGGCGACGGCGCGGCGGTGGCGCTGTGGGATGTGCTTGACGCGCGCGGCCAGGCCTTGGCCGACAGCCTGGTGGCACAGGGGCACCAAGCGATTTACCTGCACTGCAACGTCGCGTCAAAGGCGCAGGTCGACGCCGCTTTGGCCGCCACGCTCAAGGCCTTCGGGCCCGTCAACGCGCTGGTCAACAACGCCGGCATTTTCAAGGCGGCAGATTTTTTAGACATTACGGAAGTCGATTGGGACGCCGTGATCAACGTCAACCTCAAAGGCGCATTTTTGGTGGGTCAGGCCGCCGCGCGAGCCATGTCTGAAACAGGCGGCGGCAGCATCGTCAACATGAGCTCGGTGAACGCCGTGATGGCCATCCCCAGCATCGCCAGCTACAACGCCAGCAAAGGCGGCGTCAACCAGCTCACCCGAGTGATGGCGCTGGCCTTGGCCGACCACGGCATCCGCGTGAACGCGGTGGCACCAGGCACCATTGCCACTGAATTGGCGCAACAGGCCGTGCTGGGCAGCGACGCCGCCCGCGCACGCATCATGAGCCGCACGCCGATGCGCCGCTTGGGCGAGCCCAGCGAAATCGCCGACGTGGTGGCGTTTTTGGTGAGTAGCGCATCAAGCTACATGACGGGTGAAATCGTCTACGTGGACGGTGGCCGATTGGCGTTGAACTACACGATCAGTTGATGCGCACTCCCGTTCGCTTCACTGCACCTTTTCTGTTCATTTTTTAAATCGCACCATGAACTCAGCACTCTCTGCCGCTCAAAACGAGGCTCAAAAATTGGCACTCACCTTGGAGCAATGGGAAGCCGACGAAGCCCGCATTCGCGCGCGTCTGGCACCGGTCGGCGTGGCGCGACCCGACCAAGTTTTCGGCAAAACCGGGCAAGAATTTTTCGACGCCATCTTCAGCGGCGAGCTGCCCGCCTTTGGCATTGGCAAGACCTTGGATTTCCTGCCAATAGAAATCAAAGACGGCCGCGCGGTGTATCAAGGCAGGCCGTCGGCGCGCCACTACAACCCCATGGGCACGGTGCACGGCGGTTGGTTTTCGGCCATGCTCGACTCGGCGGTGGGCTGTGCGGTGCACTGCACCTTGGCGGCGGGCAAGGCTTTCACCACGGCTGAATTGAAGGTAAATATCGTGCGACCGCTGACCGACAAAATCACGCTGGTTCGCGCTGAAGGACAAGTCATACACCTCGGCAAACGCATGGCCACCGCCGACGGCCGCTTGGTGGGCGCGGACGGCAAGCTGTACGCTCACGCCTCCACGACTTGTTTTATTTTTGACGCGCAAATTTAAGCTTTTTTGACAAGCGTTTTTGACATTACCCAGGATCACAGACCATGAGACTTTTGCACACCATGCTGCGCGTCGGCGACCTGCCCCGCTCGATCCAGTTTTATACCGAGGTCATGGGCATGACGCTGCTGCGTCAGTCTGAAAACCCGTCTCAGAAGTACAGCTTGGCCTTCCTGGGCTACGGCCCCAACCCCGAGCACGCCGAGCTGGAGCTCACCTACAACCACGGCGTCACGTCTTACGACATGGGCACGGCTTACGGCCATTTGGCGGTGGCGGTGCCCGATGCGTACGCGGCCTGCGACCGCATACGTGGTGCGGGCGGTGCGGTCACGCGCGAGGCCGGGCCGGTCAAAGGCGGCACCACGGTGATTGCGTTTGTGACCGACCCGGACGGCTACAAGATTGAGTTGATACAGCGGGCGGCTTGAAGCTTAAGGTCTGGGCATCGCATTGATTCCTGTTCGGGCTCAGGTGGCTGTTCCGACCGTCCTGAGCCTGTCAAAGGAAGTCCTGCGCGAACCCTTCGACACCTCACGGCGAACGGAGTCCATGTGGTTGCACTCGCGAGCGTTCTTCAGCCGAACAAAGTCGACGCCTCGCGCGCCAATTCGGTGATGCGGCTCCAGTCACCGGCCTGGACCGCGTCGGCCGGCGTCAGCCACGAACCGCCGCACACCTTGACGTTGGGCAGCGCCAAAAATTGCGGCGCGGTTTGCAGCGTGATGCCGCCGGTCGGGCAAAACACCACATCGGGAAACGGGCCGTGCAAGGCCTTGAGCATCGGGATGCCACCTGCCGCTGTGGCCGGGAAAAACTTCAGGAAGTTCAGGCCGTCGGCATTGGCGGCCATGACCTCGCTGGCGGTGGCCACGCCGGGCAGCAGCGGCAAACCCAAGTCGCGACATGCGCGGCCGATGGCCTCGGTGTACCCCGGACTCACGGCAAATCGGCAGCCCGCGTCGAACGCGGCTTTGGCGTCGTTCACGCTGCGCACCGTGCCCGCGCCGACAATGGCCTGCGGCACGGCCGCACTGATGGCCGCCATGCACTTCAAGGCCACCGGTGTGCGAAGGGTGATCTCCAACACGCGCACACCGCCGTCCACCAAAGCCTGCGCCAGGGGCACGGCGTCTGCCAAGCGGTGAATCACGATGACGGGAATCACGGGGCCGTGCGAGGCGAGTTGAATCAAGTTCATAGAAGTTCCAAACGGATTGACAGCAGTGGAAATTGAAACGTGGCCGGCAGGCTGAGCCCTGCGCATCGCCACACCGGCAAGCTCGACGTTCAGCGTTTCACAGCCAGGTGATGGCGCCTTCTTCGGCTGTCAACACATGGCGCCGCATGCCACCAAACAATTCGCGTCCCAGGCCGTGGGCGTTGGTGTCGAGCTGTTCTTCGGTCATCGGGATTTGCGAGCGCTGAGCCCACACGGCCACATCGACCAAGGCGTCCAGGGTGCCCGCCACCGCGTCCAGGCGAATCACATCGCCAGTGCGCACTTTGCCCAAAGGGCCGTCCGCCAGCACTTCGGGGCTCACGTGGATGGCGGCGGGCACTTTGCCCGAGGCACCACTCATTCGTCCGTCAGTCACCAAGGCCACCTTGTAGCCCTTGCCTTGCAACACCGCCAGCGGCGATGTGAGCTTGTGGAGTTCGGGCATGCCGCAGG
>Ga0123337_10006263_pt1 | contig 11425 bp, 13 predicted proteins | sample frozenSSSSmetaG_FD_89792 | JGI IMG/M metagenome (GOLD analysis project Ga0123337, IMG submission 89792) | Glacier valley bacterial and archeal communities from Borup Fiord, Nunavut, Canada, to study Microbial Dark Matter (Phase II) -... | ecosystem: Environmental > Aquatic > Freshwater > Ice >...
CAGGCGTTAGCAAAGGTAAGGATGGTGCAATTAGTCACTGCTAATGAATTATTCCCACAAGTGATTTCACTAATTTATGAAAGTGAAGATTCACCACAAGCTGCACAAGCAAAGCAGCATATAGATAAGATACTGGAATTTTTTACACAAGTGCTTGGCGATCGCAGTTTTTTTGGTAGTCACCAGTTAACTTTAGCAGATATCGTTGCGGGAATAGGTGTACTATCATTACCTAATTTAGGTGTTAATCTCAGTGATTACCCCAGGCTAAATGAATGGTCTGAGCGCTTAATGCAACGTCCAGCATGGCAGAAAACCAAACTGAGCAGCGAAGAATTTGAAGCATTTAAAGGGCGAGTTAGAGCTTTAGTGAGGTTGCGTAGGAGTAAAGCCAATAAGAACAAATAGCAAGAATTAGCGAGTTTGTGAGTGTTGAAGCGGGATATTAAGGAGGGAAGAAAATTTATCCTCATCACTCATCATAAGCTACTCCTTACAATAATTTACTTAGCATCAGTCAATATCCTTTTGATATCTTCTAGCTGCACTACTCCTGAAAAACTTGGACTATTAATTACAAAGAAAGGTGTGCCAGGAACAGCCAATTTCTCAGCTAGCTGGATATCGTTCTTAATTGCAGGAGTGGCAAGAGTGAGATCGCGTTTAAATTTACCCAAATCCAGATTCAGTTTTTTAGCAATATCTAAATATAACGCTTCACCTAGTTGCTTCTGATTAGTAAATAGCGCATCATGATATTCCCAAAATTTGCCCTGCTGATATGCCGCCCAAGCTGCGACAGCAGCTGGTAATGCTTCAGCATGAATTGAAATGAGAGGTAAATTCTTGTAAACTAATCTTAGTTTATCTGGATACTTTGCTAACAATTCTTTTAAGGTTTTATGTGCCTCAGCACAATAGGGACATTCAAAATCTGAAAATTCTATTACCACAGTTTTTGATTGAGTTGAACCTGTGGTGGGAGACTTACCAATCACTGTTTGAGGATTCGTTTTTAAATCCTCTAAAAATGCTTGTTGTACTTGTTTTACTTTCTGTTGTTGTTGCTGCTGATAGGCTTGAACAGACTCAATAACTACCTCTGGGTGTTCCCGGATAATTTGTAATACTTGCTGTTCCAACTGCGGATCAATGGTGCTGCTAGCTTGTGCAGGAAATGGCCAGGTAACAACCAAACATAGTAGACCGATTGCTGTCCAAATACGCAGATACTGAAATAAGGGACTAAACCAATGAAATAATGTACTCATACAAAAACTCATAAATACTTCTTCAAGGGAATTTTATACCACGACTTACGCAAACAATAACCTAAACCCTGATTTTTAGGTAGGGACAATACCCTGCGGTCAGCCTTCGTCTACATGAATTGTCCCAGAGTGCGTGTAGTTTTGCGTAAGTCCTATATACATTACTTTTTAGTTATTGAAAAGATCCAGCAATCATCCCAGCAAGTAAAATAAAACCAATCCACACGTTTTGCCGAAACATCTCACCATAAACAGGGTTAGGTAAGTCTTGCTTTGTTAATCGCAGAGACTGCCAAACCCATCCAATAGTAGCAACTGCAAGACTAATCCAGAAGGCTAAGTGCAGATGTATGAATACACCTAACCAAGCCAATAACAGGATGGTGCCAGCAAAGAAAATTCCAATCGCTACAGAGGCATAATTCCCAAAAAATAGAGCGCTAGAATTAACACCAATGCGGCGATCGTCTTCTTTGTCGCTCATAGCATAAAGAGTATCAAATCCCAATGTCCATAATACAGTCGCACCCCAAAGTAACCAAGTTGGTTGGGAAATGGTTTGTGTGACTGCACTCCAGCTAATCAATACCCCAAAACCCCAAGCGATGGAAAGCACCAGCTGCGGTACGGGAAACACTCGTTTTGCACCTGGATACAGCAGAATTACTGGCACTGCTGCCACACATAACCAGAAACTCAGGGGGTTAAGATAAAAGGCTAGGATTGCTGCACATGCTAGCGAGACGATCGCAACTACAATCCCAACTTTCACAGACAAGGCGCGAGAAGCGAGGGGGCGATCGCGTGTTCTCTCCACTTGTGGATCAATATCCCGATCCCACAAATCATTGACAACACACCCAGCCGCACTCGTGGCCAGAGTCCCCAATATAATCACACCAACCAGAGGTAAAGGCGGTTTCCCAGACGCTGCCAAAAACACAGCCCAAAGGGCAGGAATCATTAAAATTAACCGTCCTTCTGGTTTATGCCATCGCAAAAGCCGGATAATTACTAACCAAACTGGTGACTGGGGGCGTTCTGGCATCGTTAACATATAAATCAACAAATAACTTTAGATAGATAAATTCACACATCTTTTATAGAATAACCTTATTTGTTATTTGTAAAAACATAACCCAAAGTGGCAAATTTAAATATTTTTAAATAGTCACTACGGTTAGAAACATTAGGGTGAATATACTTAGCTCAGTTACCCTCAACCAACGGTCAATTTCAGAGCAAGTGTATTGCAATAAATATCAGTGCCAGCTACCGCGACATACCACCGTTTGCCATCATTTCTTATAGAGAGAGAAAACTAGATGCTGAATTTAGTAGCTTCGGCTAGCTGGGAGAGTGTTCCAACTCAACCATTTAAGCAACATCGGATTATTGCTGCCATTGACCTGGGAACAAATTCTCTACACATGGTAGTAGTCAAGATTGACCCCACACTACCAGCTTTCAGCATTATCGCCAGAGAAAAAGAAACTGTGAGACTAGGCGATCGCAATCTTACTACAGGAGAACTCAAACCGGAGATAATTAAATCGGCGATCGCTGCTTTAGGACGCTTCCAAGAAGTTGCCAAAACTATCAATGCTGAAACAATCATTGCTGTGGCAACTAGTGCTGTGCGGGAAGCCCCAAATGGTAAAGATTTTTTGCACAGAATAGAAACAGAGTTGGGTTTAAGTGTTGACTTGATTTCTGGTCAAGAAGAAGCGCGACGAATCTATCTTGGCGTGCTGTCGGGAATGGAATTTAACAATCAGCCCCACATGATTGTTGATATTGGCGGTGGTTCCACAGAATTGATTTTAGGCGACAGTAACGAACCACGTACTCTCACTAGTACCAAAGTCGGTGCAGTACGACTCACTAGCGAATTAATCACCACCGATCCGATCAGCAACACTGAGTTTGAGCAGCTGCAAGCCTATGCACGCGGGATGTTAGAACGTTCTGTGGATGAGGTACTAGCAAACCTCGAACTTGGGGAATCTCCGCGTTTGGTGGGTACCTCTGGCACAATTGAAACCCTGGCGATGATTCATGCACGGGAAAAATCGAGTGTTATTCCTTCCACCCTCAATGGCTACCAGTTCAGTCTTAAAGACTTGCGAGAGTTGGTAAATCGCTTGCGGAAACTGAGTAACTCAGAAAGGGTTACAATTCCCGGTATGCCAGATAAGCGGGCTGAAGTTATACTTGCTGGTGCAGTAATATTACAGGAAGCAATGACCCTCTTGGGTAGTGAATCGGTTACAGTTTGTGAGCGTTCTCTGAGGGAAGGCGTAATTGTAGACTGGATGTTAACCCACGGTTTAATTGAAGATAAGCTGCGTTACCAAAGTTCAGTTCGGGAAAGGAATGTTTTAAAAATTGCTAATAAGTACCACGTTAACTTAGAGTATAGCGATCGCGTCGCCAAATTTGCCGAGAGTTTATTTGATCAAACTCAAGGTATCCTACACCACTGGGGAGCTGACGAGCGACAACTACTGTGGGCGGCTGCAATTTTACACAATTGCGGTCACTATATCAGTCATTCGTCTCACCACAAGCACTCTTACTATCTAATTCGCAATGGGGAATTACTAGGTTATACAGAAACCGAGATTGAAATCATTGCCAATTTAGCGCGTTATCATCGCAAATCGCCGCCTAAGAAAAAACATGAAGAGTACCAGAATTTGCTGACTAAAGACCAGCGACAAATTGTTAGTCAATTGAGTGCGATTTTAAGATTAGCTGTGGCATTAGATCGACGACAAATTGGTGCGATCGCTCAAGTTAAATGTGAGTGTTATCCACAATTGAGGCAGTGTAATTTGCTAATTTTCCCATCACAACCTGATGATGATTGTGCTTTAGAACTCTGGAGTTTAGATTATAAAAAAGGAGTGTTTGAGGAAGAATTTGGAGTGAAATTAGTAGCGACTTTAGAAAATTCCAGCGTTGCTAACTTCTTTTAGAAAGTAGGGTGCGTTACACTGCTTTAACGCCCCTGCACATCTATGTTTCCTTATTGTGAGAATTCCTCAGCTTTAGAAGTTAGGCTCAATATAAAAACTTGAGGTAAAAATCAGATGTATATTATCTGTCCACTAAAAATACCCTATTATAGAACAAGACTTTTATATCAATATGTTTTCAAAATTAAAGTAAACTTCCTAGCTATTTTTACATTTTACTTAAGGATCAATTTATAAACTGTCCTAAGAAGCATTTAAAAGCAAAAATTAGTAATTAGAATAGAGTTAACAATCTATTTAATATAGGTTATGTTGCTATTGGATATCTAAGTCGGGAAAACTTAGGTATCCTTATATAATCAAAAGCCTAAAATGGTGCTGTACTTTCTGCGCTAACACACCCTACGTATATTTCAGAAATCAAATAGTATTTCTATATTTATTGACTAATGTTATAATCAATATAAAACTTGAAAGATAAAAATATTATGAATTTAGCTGTAAAAACTACCTCTCCAATAACTGCACCAAAGTTAACTTATGATGTGCTGATTGAAAATCAACAAGATGGCACAGTCAAAGCAATATTGTTAGGTTTACCAGACTGTCAAGGTTTAGGAAATACGGAAACGGAAGCAGTAGAAAAACTCAGTCAAAGTTTGCAAACTCGGTTAAAAACAGCCAAGATTGTGACTTTAGAAATTGAAGCATCCAAAGTAGAAAATCCTTGGATGAAATTTGCGGGTATGTTCAAAGATGATCCGCAATTTGATGAAATGCTGAAATATATAGAAGCTGACCGCCGTGAACTTGACGCAAAAATGGAGGAACATTATCGGCAAATTGATGCGGAGAATGAAACTAAGTGAGTTTATGGATACTTGATACGGATCACATCTCACTTTTTCAACAGCAGCATCCAGTTGTCACGCAGCGTATAAATGCAGTCAATCCTGAAGACATTGCCATAACGATAATTACAATTGAAGAACAACTGCGTGGGAGGTTTAATGTAATCAGAAAGGCTTCCTCATCTGATGCATTGGTATTGGCTTACGCAAAGCTACAGGCTACTTTAGAGTTTTTCAAAAATGTGCGTTCGCTAGGATTTAACGAGTATGCTATCAATTATTACGAAGACTTGATTCGTCAAAGAATCCGCATTGGTACTCAAGATTTACGCATTGCGGCAATTACGCTGTCAGTGAATGGGATTTTAGTTACGCGCAACCGCAAGGATTTTGAAAAAGTACCTAATTTGCTTTTAGAAGATTGGACTATATCTTAAAATTTATAACCTAAAAAACTGCGTCATCTAGTACTCCTTAGAATTTAATCTAAGTTTGATCACCAAAGTAGTTTATAGTGCTTCTCAGTTGAGTGAGGTACAAGAACCCCACCCCCAACCCCCTCCCCGCAAGCGAGGAGGGGGCTATGATCTATCTAGTATGATTAGGAAACGCCATAATATTTATTGAGTTATACTGGACAAATTTTGTTTAATTTTTAGTTTATTTATAATACTTTCTTCCAAGAGATGATAGATAAAATGAGGTGTGTTCAAATTAGCTGAGTGTAAAAGTTTTTGATAAACTTGGCAAGCTGAATCATCATTTAAAATCCTGTCATGAATGATTTTTGTCCATTCAGGTGCATTGATCATTAATTGGGGTACAACTTTAATAAAAGCCGCAATTTGTTCTTCTATATCAAAAGATTCGAGAAAATGAATTAAGCTGAACATCACTTCTGGCTGTTGACATTGATCATCTAAAACAAGATGATATGCAGATAAATTTTGCTCATCAGGATTATCAGCTATTTCAGCTAAAGCATTTTCAAAGTCGGTAACTTGCTGTTGAGTTTGCATCAAACGATTTTCCCTTAAAATTGCCAATAGATTGTTTTGATTCATGGGTTTCAACCTACTTTATCAAAAATACTTTGCCAAGTTAGTCTATTCAGGTTAATTAAACCTTGCAAACTTTTCCTGATTTCTCTATTGTACAAACCTTGACAGAAGATAAATAGAACGCACATCCCAAACTTCTTGGGCCAATGTTTCTCTTGCTGATAAGCTTAAATTAGGAGATTTACCGTAAGAAATTGTTTGCCGATGACGACCTCCTTTTCCTGGTGATAAATGTTCCATCATAATGGCAATTCCTTTATCTTTAGTATAACCAAGAACTTTAGCTTTCATAAAAGCATCCGCAGGTATATGATGAGGTGTAAGGTTATCGCCTCTACGTCCTAGTTTGAGTAAGTCCCCATAACTACCTATACTGCCCTCTCTGGGAATAAGTTGACGTTGATTATTAATAATGTTTTACTCCATATTCGCTAGGATTTAACGAGTATGCTATCAATTATTACAAAAACTTGATTCGTCAAAGAATTCGCATTGGTACTCAAGATTTACGTAATTGCGGCAATTACGCTGTCAGTGAATGGGATTTTAGTTACTCGCAACTGGAAAGATTTTGATAAGGTTCCTAATTTGCGTTTAGAAGATTGGACTATATCTCAATACGATTCAGTTAAGGCTAAAACTCTGTTGTCAAAGCCCAATTTTTTAAGGAAACGTAAAGTACGCAAAGGAACAGAAGGAAGAAATGCTTAACTGAACCGTCTTGGACTATATCTTAATTTTTATCAAGGTTAATTTAACCTATTTGTTTATAGTTAAAAACTTCAGAGTAATATTCTTAGCTTGCCAGTATTCTTTGGCTGAATTTAAAATATCCAATGCTATTTGATACTGTGTCGGTTCAGCTTGAGCAAAGATATCAGCATCGTCATAAAATATGACGTATCTCTCAGCCGGACACCATGTTAAATCGGTGATACATTCATCAAAAGCATCCCAGTTAGCACCAAAGTATGTAGGAAATTGCATTGCTTCAGCAGCTTTACTTAAAAATGTTTCTTTGCCATTAATTTTTTTACCATCAAGATAAAAAACTTTAGTTCCTGGTTCTGCGGCTATTTGTTCCACTACTTCACGTATGCCTTGTTTTACGTCTAATGACAAACAATTTAGAAATTCACTCATATATTCCTCCTTACTTATTATGACTACTAGATGACTTCTTGAAAACTATTGTAATGATCATCTGTATAGTACATTTCGGCATTTTGCCCAGTAATCAGACGGCGACTACCTCTGTCTGTTGCTCCAGGAGTTGGTACTGTGTACTCTCTGTAATATCCTCGCGGTTGTGGTGGCAATAATCCTTCAAGATTTTTGAACACAATGCCATCTTTGCTATGAGGGTGAGAACCGCCTATGGAAATAAGATTGATAGTAGTTTGAACTTCTGGAGGTAATCTACTAACGTCAACTTGTGGTATTCCACTCATTATAAATACTTTCTTTGATTTTATCAACCACTAAATGAAGGATATATAGAAGCTGATCGTTGTGAACTTAATTTAAAGAATGAGATAAAGTGAGTACTATGTGATATTTAGATACAAATACCTTATCTTTTGAGTTAGTACTTAGTTATTAAGTATAGTCTCAATGTCCTGGCATTTAATCAGGATGATATTATAATCTTCCGGTTTAAGACGGGATGAACAACGTTTTACGAGCAAAAAGACTACAGTATTTACATCTCCTTGTATCAAATTAGCTACATCTGTCGCACTCATTTTTGATGTCGATCTGCCATTTACTTCCAATATTTGATCACCAACTTTAATGTTTCGCAATGCTGCTGGAGATTTTTCCAAGACATTCGTAACTTTTGGTATTTTAGTTTCTTCATTAACTCGGAATGAAATACCAATACCGATAGTATACTCTTTAATCTCACTGGTGGCTATTTCTCTCAATTGCGATTGAGTTAATTTCTGTGTTGCATCTTTTACAGAATTAGAATTGTTAGAACTAGAAAATAGACTACCAGTAGCAAAAATAATAAGTGAAATTAACGCTACCCAGGCTAATAGTGAACCAATAAGAATAAAACCAAATCGGTCAGCACGCTCTTGGAGAGTGAGGATTCGCCTTCCTATTGCGACATTTTCTATAATTTTATCTGCGGCAAAAACTTTAGGTTGTGATGTTGATACAACAAAAGCAGATTGTTGTTTTGGTCTAGCAAAGCTAGGAAATATATCAATACCAAGTTTTGTAGAGCGATCGCACCAATAACATTTACCATAAGTTCGGCTGTAGTAGTGGCTGTCTACCTTTCCACAGATAGTTAACTCATTAACAGCAAGTCTGAGCGCCTTTACCCAATCCTCAGCAGTTGGGCGTAAATTAGGATTTTGATAACCATCATTAAAGCATTTGAGAAAACATCGCTGAACCTCTGGGTGAACAATCTCAAGAGGAATTGTCCTTTCTACAGGTTGAATCAAATTGTTTGGTGCATACAGCCACAAACCCCGACGGATAATTTCATTAGTTTCTGGAGTTTTCCCCGCACCTATCCACTTTCCCGCAAAAGGACTTTGACCACTAAACAACAACTGATAGATAATCACTGCTAACCGGAAGCGATCGTGTACTTCCGTAGAAAAATCTTGATCAATCAGTTCCGGTGGTGTATAATCTGGTGAACCAACTGGACAACGATAAATATTGCCATTTACCGGATTCCGAACCTGAAAAGAATCAGTATCAATAATTGAAGGTAAGGCGCGATCGTTAACAAGAATATTTTGCGGCTTGATATCACCCAAAACATAGCCAGAAATGTGAATTGCTTCAATAATTGAGGCGATATTCAGCGCCGTTGTGTGGAGAAAATGCCAATCAACCTCAAGTTTTAAAGCCTTTCTTTGCTTGGGGTTGTATATATTAATAAGTTCTTTTGCTTCCTTAATTTCCGGCATCAAAAAGCCTACACAATCACCGTGAGCATCTTTCAGTAACGACTGAGGCCAAGCAAAAGAAATATGATTAAGGTGAGAGTTTGGCTCTTTGGGTCGGTGCGCTATCATCACCGCCAACTTTTGCACACGCTCAGGAGTTTGCGAGTGGTAAATTTTTGCTAAGTAACCATTGCGATTTGTTTGCTAAACCTTCGCTTCACCACTAATTTTAGGTTTACCCAACAGAGTAATCGATTGACCCGTATTGCCACAGGTGAAAACTGTCATTGAATTTTACTCTCTATCAAAGAAGCACAAAAGTAAGGTTTTATCATCGTCAGTGCGAGAATTTAGCCGTTCAGAGTTGAGGAATTCCATCAGATATTTATCTTTCTCCTCTCCAGTAACAGGTTCGTGCAAGTATTCCTCCAAAGGTTTAAAGAAAGGTGAGAAGGGTTCCCAGTCGCTCAAGCGAATTGCTACTTTTTCCAGTCCATCAGTGGAAGCACAAATAAACTCTTGTTTTTCGGAAATAACCTTTACCTGCATTTCTTTTACTGCATTTGCTGAGGTGATAAAAGTTGTTTCATTAGCAAACTCACCTTTATCTGGCTGAAACAACAGTTGATATTCTGACTCTTGGGAACGCATTACAATAAATCCATCCCCGATTTGCATAGCTGCAAACCAGTCAGGAGTTGCCAGGAAAACCAACAATGTACAAGCTAAATCATTGACAGAATAATTTTCTTTGGCTGCTTGCTCATGTAACTTTGCAATAGCTTTTTTCACAATTGTAGCAAACAGTTTATCAGCTTCTTCTTTGGACAGTCCTTTAGAATAACCTGGCTCTAATTCTTCTTCCTTCTGAGGAGATTCATTAATATCAGAAAAGCATTTGAGTACGGTTTCTACCGCCAACTTAGCACCAACATCAGAATGTTTAGCACTGCCAGCACCATCAGCAACGGCACCTACAATAATCACATCTTGAAAGATGCGATAATCCCCATAATCTTGACAAACTATACCCTGGTTTTCATGACTTGTTCCGATCGCAGAACGCGCAATAGCTTTCCAATTCACAAAATTTCCTCCTAACTGCTAATTTGACCCCATCCCATAGCCGGTAAAGCTACAGCTTGCCCTACTTTTCCACTAGAAACCCGTTTCATCGAAGCAGAAAGCCAGACAAACATCTCACGAAAATCTAAACCGTTTAGCATAACTGGTGGACGTTCAGGAGGAGAAATTTGTTTGAGAATATTCATATCAGCATCCTTTACACCAACCGCAAAAAATGACAGTCGGCTTTGTGCTTCTGCTTCTCTCAATCTTTGCGCGGCTGAATCCCAGGAGTCAGTTGGCGCTCCGTCTGTAATCAAAAACACCCAAGGGCGATAATAGAGAATACCGTTATCTTTATAAGTCTGTTTCCGGTTTTCTAGAAAATCCAAAGCATACTCAATCGCCGCACCCATCGGGGTTAAACCATCTACTTCCAAGACAGGCGGTGTAAATTGGTCAATCGTCACAAAGTCTTGTATCAGTTTAGCTATGGAGCCAAATGTGATCATGGCTACTTCCACACTCAGCGATGCTTGAGAATCTTTTAGTACATCTTCTTTGAAAGCAGCAAGTCCTCGATTTAACTCTTGGATAGGCTGACCTGACATAGAGCCAGAAGTATCGAGTAAAAGAATTACAGGGCAACGATTTTCTGGATTTTCAACGAATTCAGGCAATCCTACAGGCATTCGATGCTCCTAAATTGAGTCAATTGGTCTGAGAGATCAATCACTTACATTATTAGCCAAAAAATACACTTTTACAGTAGTATTTATACATATAAATACTACTGTCTATTTGCCTGATTGAAAGCGTTTGTACTTGTTAGCTGATAAGTAGTCGGAGGGAATTAATTACACAATCACAGTAAATATTTTTATTCCCTCTCCCCGCCTGCGGCTACGGTGTACACACAAGTCTTGTCAGGTTGCCCCACAGCCTTTTGATCCCCTGAGCTTGTCGAAGGGGGGAGGGTTAGGGTTTCCTTATGTCAACCCAACCTACAATTTTTTTGCAACATTTGAGTAATGACACGCCAGTAGGGTGCGTTATCGACACGCCAAATTAACAAATGCGTTGGCGTTCGCGGAGCGTCTCGTAGAGAAGCCCACCGTAGGCATCGCCGAAATAACAAATGGGTTCCCCGAAATAACAAATGCGTTCCCCGAAATAACAAATGGGTTCCCCGAAATAACAAATGCGTTCCCCGAAATAACAAATGCGTTCCCCGAAATAACAAATGGGTTCCCCAAAATAACAAATGGGTTCCCCGAA
>Ga0123337_10006265_pt1 | contig 11422 bp, 11 predicted proteins | sample frozenSSSSmetaG_FD_89792 | JGI IMG/M metagenome (GOLD analysis project Ga0123337, IMG submission 89792) | Glacier valley bacterial and archeal communities from Borup Fiord, Nunavut, Canada, to study Microbial Dark Matter (Phase II) -... | ecosystem: Environmental > Aquatic > Freshwater > Ice >...
CACGAGGCGAACTCGCCGAACTACTTCCTCGATTACGCCTTCGAGCAGGCCAAGCAGCTCATCGCGACCACCAACACCAATTCCAACAGCTTCGTGGTGCGCACCACTGTCGATCCGGTGCTGCAGTCCTATGCCGAGGACGCCGTCACCTCGGTGGTGCGCGAGCAGGGCGAACAATACAACGTGTCGCAGGCCGCAATGGTGGTGCTCGAACCCAACGGCTCGATCCGCGCCATGGTTGGCGGCATGGACTACGGCAAGAGCCAGTTCAACCGCTCCATCGTGCCAAACCGGCAACCGGGCTCGGCGTTCAAGCTGTTCGACTACGCCACCACCTTCGAGTTGATCCCCGAATACGATCCGGACACGGTCGTTTCGGGCGCCACCACCTGCATCGGCAACTGGTGCCCGCAGAACTACTCGCGCAACGCAGTGGGCCGCATCAGCCTCATCTCTGCCTTCCAGCAGTCGATCAACACCGTGCCGGTCAACCTCTCGATCAAGACCGGCCGCCAGCCGATCGCCGATTTCGCCCACAAGATCGGGCTCACCAACGATTTCGAGGTCACCCGCTCGCTGGCGCTCGGCGCCGCGTCGGTATCGGTCATCGACATGGCCTCGTCCTACGCGGTGTTCGCCAATCACGGCTACAAGCCCCCCGCCTTCGGCATCACCCGCATCACCACCACCGGCGGCGAGGTGCTGTTCGAGGCCGACCCCGAGGCCAACCGCGAAAAGGTCGTGTCCGAGCGCACCGTGCTCTACATGAACCGGATGATGCGCGCCGTGGTCGAGCACGGCACCGGTCGCCGGGCGCTGATCGAGGGCGTGCCGTCGGTAGGCAAGACCGGCACCACCTCGTCCTACCGCGATGCGTGGTTCTGTGGCTTTACCGGCAACTACGTCGCGGCCGTGTGGTTGGGCAATGACGACTACCAGCCGACCAAGAATCTGAGCGGCGGCACCCTGCCGACGACGGTGTGGCAGAAGTTCATGGCCTACGCGCACACCAATATCGAGATCAAGCCGGTCGAAGGCGTCGATTTCACCCCGGCCCCGTTCGTCATCGCCAGTGCCGAGCCGGCCACCCCCGCCGCCGTGCTGCCCGAGCGGCCGCCCAGCCTGAAGCCCGAGGCGGCGCAGAAACTGCTCGATGTCGCCAACCGGCTCAAGGACGCGCTCGGCGCCCAGCCCGCTGAGCCGGGCAGCAAGGCGGCCGAGCTGACCAGCGCCCCCGTTTCCACAGGCGCGATGTAGCTTGCGCTTCCTGATCCACCTCGCGCTGATGATCGTGGTCGCTCTGGGCACCGGCTTCGGCCTCAGCTGGTACGCGCTCAACGACGGCCGGCTGTTCGGCGCGGTCGAGATCGGCCCGTGGCAAGCCTGGCGCGATGTCGGCGTGCCCGGCCCCGACCCCTACACCCGCGCCTACATCGCCCGTTCCGGCGCGCTCGAACTGGGCGCATCCGAGGGCCTGCAGTTCATCGCCACCTTCGACAGCGACAACCGCCGGCTCGACCGCAACTGCCGCTACCGCATCGATGGCAGCACGCCGCCTGCCCGGTTCTGGACGCTGGTGCCGGTGGCACCGGACACCGGCTCGCCGATCACCCGCCCCGATGGCCCGCTCGATTTCCACAGCGCCCGCCTGTCGCGCGCCCCGGACGGCTCGGTCGAGCTGTACGTGTCGAAGACCCTGGCGCCGCAGAACTGGCTCGAGATCGCCGGTGACGGCCCGTTCGACCTGGTGCTGACGCTCTACGATACGTCGAGCCTCTCGGGCACCGGCGCCAATGTCGCCACCCTGCCCTCGATCATCCGCGAGGTCTGTGCATGATCCGCACCGGCCTCTGGATCCTCGCCGGCCTCGTCCTCGGCGGCATCATCCACATCGTGGTGATCCTGCTGTTGCCGGCGCTATCGGCAACCGCCGCATGGGACCGGGTGATGGCGCTCGGCCCCGCCGAAGGCACTCAGGTGCTCGCCGCCGTCGCCGCCGACCAGCCCAATCCGCTGCGGCTCGACCCGGAACTCGCGTATGCCATCTGCCGTGTCGACCTGCGCAAGGGTCCGGGTACCGTCGTCGGCTCGCTGCCGCAGGCGTTCTGGTCGGTCGCGGTCTATGGCCGCAACGGCACGGTGATCTACTCGACCACCAACCGCGACAGCACCAGCAACCTGCTCGACCTCGGCCTGTTCAACGCGGCCCAGACCCGCCTCCTCGCCGAGCAGAAGCTCGACGTCGCCGAGGGTCTGCTGATCGTCGAAGCGCAGAAAGACGACCTGATGGTGGTGGTCCGCCTCGCCCCGCCCCACCTGGCCATGCGAGCACGCTACGAACAGGCCCTCGCGGCCCTCAGGTGCGGTAACCTGCCGACCTGACGTCAGTGGGTTGTCGGCCGGTGGTTGTCGCGCAGGTACTGCTCGATCCGTCGCGCCCCGATCTCGTCGAGCAGGTGCCGGAACGGCTTCCACATCTCCCAATGCGGGTTGACCGCGCGCATGGTCAGCCGGTCGTCGACCAGCTCGAAATGGACATGCGCCGAAGTGGCGAGATCGAGGAACTCGGCAACATAGCGGTCGGGAAGTTCGGTGGGGGTGTGTGACATCGGCTGGCCTCGCATTTGATACAAATGCAATGGGCATGCCCCCTGCCGGGATGCGTGCGATCTGCAGTTATGGTGAATGAGCGGTTAACAACGCTCAGTCGCTGCTACTTCCGGTATTCCCCCTCGTCGGGCGGATCGAGCAGCACTCGCCCCGGCAGTGCAGCCTTGCCGTCGCCGTGCGCGGACCAGGCGTCGCCGCAGAAGTCGTGGGCATTGGCGCGCTCGACCCACACCACCAGCTCGCTGAGCGCGGTATCCACCTTCAGCGCTTCCTGGTGCGGCGTTTCCACGAGGAAATGGTCGAGCGCGTACTGGTATGAGTCGTAGCGGAAGTTCAGCGCCAGCACGAAGCGGCCGATGAAGGCGCCATTCTCGCGGTCGCGCTTGCCGACGCGCGCCAGCACCTCCGGCTCGAGGCCGCTGATCTCGGCCACCGCGACGCCCCGCTGCCGATCCACTTCGATCACCGTGCAGATCGAGCGGAAAGTCGTGGGCAGCGTGCCGATATCGGCGCCGACATGCCCGGTGATGGTGTTGTAGCGCACGCGCGAGGAGGCATAGCGCTGCCCGGTCAGCCATCGGTAGTACTTGCCAACCTGCTTGTCCGTCCCGCCACCGGCCTTGGCCGGGCGGATCTCGGCGCTGTAGGGCCAGGCCCAGTCCTTGGCGTGCGGGGCCACGAGGAAACGCCAGACGCGGTCGCGCATCTCCACTTCCTCGTCGGTGAGGTTGAAGCCGTCGACCGGCCGGCCGTTCATGCCCTTGCGGTTCTGGTCGATGAGCGGGATCAGCTCGTCGTTGACGAAGCCGGGCTCCATGCGGCCGAAATCACCCAGTTGCTGGGCGTACGCCGGTCCAGCCAGCAGCAGCGCAATGATCGCGGCGGCGAGCCAGCTGAAGCGTTTCCAGCAAAGATGGCAACGGTTTTGCGGTTCCGAAACGCGACAGTACAGCAATCTAGATCGGTTCACCGATGCAACGAAGCAGTGAAACGATCTAGCCGCGGCGACGCTTGCCCGAGGCCGCACCGGCCGGCTTGTTGGGCAGTGGCGAAATCCCACCCGCTGGCGTGCCGTTACGCTCATAGCGAACCCCGGTGAACAGTATGACCTCGGCCGACTCCTGAGTGGCCGGTTTGGCGCTGCGTCCGCGCTTTGGCAATTGTACGAGTTTTCCCAACCGAGCCTCCGATGGGGTGGGCAGGTTTCCGAGCGGGCCATTGCCACGCCGGCCGTCCGGGCATCGACGCATTAGCCCGCGCGAACATTAAGAGTTCGTCAAGGTTAACAGTTCGCTAACGATTGTCTGGAAAAGATCGTCTTGAAGCGCCCCTTCGAGTCACCGGGGCGTTTGGGGCACAATATGATCGGTTTCCAACCATACGAGACGTTCCAGCTGCTCATCGAGACCGGCGGAATTGATCGTACCAACACGCTGCTCTGTGCCGCCTGCGACGCGTTCGCGCGGCGCGGCCGCCCCACCAGTGCCGAAATGGAACAGTTCGCCGCCCTGGCGCAACGCCTCTTTCCCGCCGCCGCCCCTGCCGCGCGTTCGAAGGCAGCCGCCACCCTCGGCCGCTCCGAGAACCTGTCGCCCGAACTCGAGGAACTGGTGGTGCGCCACCTTGGCGACGACCTCGCGGATTTCCTCGTCGGCGCGCCGAAGCTCTCCGAAGAGACCATGCTCAAGGTCATCTCGGCCAATGACGTGATGCTGGGTGCCGCGCTCGCGCGCCGCGCCGACCTGTCGGCGGCGGTGCTGGCCAAGCTGTTCCAGATGAACAGCCGCAAGGTGTATCGCGCGCTCGCCACCAACACCGCCATCGTGCCGCGCGGCCCCTACCTCTCGGCCCTCGCCCGCTCCGCCCAGATGGACCACCAGGTCGCCTGGTCGCTGGCGGCGCGCGAGGATTTCGACGCGGCGCTCCTCGCCCCGGCCTTCTTCGACCTGGGCGAAACCGACCGGATCAAGGTGATCGCCGCCTTCTCCGAGCGAAAGACCCCGTCCGCCCCGATCAAGCGCACGCTGGAGCAGCTCTCGGTGGCCACCGCCGAGCTTACCAGGGCGCTGATGAAGCTGTTTTCCGAGAACCGCCGCCCCGAGGTCACGCGCCTGCTGCATCAGATCACCGGGCTCGACGAGGTGCGCTGCGGCCAGATCGCCCACGACACCTCCGGCGCCGCACTGTTCGTGGTGCTGCGCGCCTTTGGTTGCGACGCACATGAAGGCCTCAAGGTGCTGATCCACGCCACCTCGCACGACGAGGACCGCTCCAAGGCGCTGGCGCAGTTCTCCAAGATGTTCGAGACCGTTTCGGTCGATGCCACGGCGTTCCTGATGAGCGCCTGGCGCGGCGAGGTAAACCTCCTCGACATGACCAAGCCCGAATACCGCGCCTTCGAACCCGACCGCCGCCGCATCCCCGTCCCCCAGGTCCGCGAACGCAACCCGGTTGTGGACCAGGCCATCGAGGCCCTCGCCCGCATCGGCGCGCGAGCGAGCTAAGTGGCCACCGGCCGCCGTCGTACCGGCCCGATCCGCAGTAGCCAGCGCTGCGCCGGCCGCTCAAACCCATAATTGATGACAAGCGCTACGAGGCAGGCCAGGCCTAGCGCCAGCACATCCGTGGCCAGCGCCGCAGCTCCCTGGTCAAGCCCAAGCCGGCGCGTCACCGCATCTGCCCCCAGCACGACGTAAGGGTGGCTGAGATAGAGCGCATAGGAGGCGTTGCCCAGCGCGATCAGCGGCACCCACAGCCCGCGGCGCTCGATGCGCAACGCCAGCGCTCCAGCCACCACCAGCATGGCCGGGACGCCATACGCCAGCTCGCGCGGCAAGGGCAGCGGTGACGCCTGCTGCCAGAGCACGGCGACAAGGCCAATCGCCCCCAGCGCCGCGAACCCGGCCGGAAAGGGCCAGCGCTTCCATGCGAGGCAGAGCAAGATACCAAGCCCGAACTCGATGATGTAGCCATCGGTCCAGAACTCGAGCGGCGCCAGGCGGAAGTCCACCAGATGGCCGGCCGCCGCCAGCCCGCCCAGCAGCGTCAGCATCAGCACCGGCGCAAGCCGGCCCGCAACCAGGCAGAGGGCGAACAGGACGTAGAAGAACATCTCGTAGTTCAGCGTCCAACCCACGAACAGGATCGGCTGCATTGCGCCGCTGGCCTTCATGAAGGGGATGAACAGCAGCGACTGCAGCACCAGCAGGGGTTCGGCGCTGGTGGAATTGAGCAGGCTCGGCGCCAGCATCGCGACGGCCGTCACGGCCAGCGTCAGCACCCAGTAGAGCGGCACCACCCGCGCCACCCTGTCCCACAGAAACTCGCCCGGCCGCCGCCCGTCGGCGACGAGACAGATGATGAAGCCACTGATGACGAAGAACACATCGACGCCGAAGCCTGACGGATCGAGCGCGTTGAGCGAGGAACCGGGTAAGTGGCGCGCGGCGATCGAAATCGCCGCCAGGAAGCGCAGAACCTGCAGCGATTCAATGCGATAGCCCAACGCCAGCCCCCAGCCCCGCCAAGTCATATTGCCCAGAGCCAGCGTGGGCAAGCGTCAGGCGATCTCCAGCCCCGGATCGCCGCCGCGCATCTCCAGCGACACCACCCACAGATCCGGGTCGAAGTCCTCTTCGCGCAGTATTCGCTCCCGCACCGCCAGCGGCTCGGCCTTGTCGAGCCGCAGCGTGAACAGCCGGCTCTCGGTGTCGTCTCCCCTGGCGCTCATGGCCGCGGGCACGAACAACGATTCCGTGCCGTTGAGATGATCGACCGCAACGAATATCTGCCCGGCAATGGGGTCGCCACGCCGGGTGATCACGCAGATATGGCCGATATCGTTGTGTCGCCGGACGAAGCCGGCAACCCAGATGTCAGTTCTGAACATGCACCCTAGATAGACGCCCCGTTCTCGACCAGCAAATCGAGAAGCTCCGGGCTGATGCGGCCCGTCACCTTGTAGTTGAAATAGACCTCGAAATTGCGGATCGCCTTGGCCGTCGCCTCGCCGGCCACGCCATCGGCCGGACCATGCAGGAAGCCGAGGCTGCCCAGCCCGCGCTGTACCTTGGCCACCGTCACCGGATCGTTCACCGAGATCGGCGCCACTTCCTTCGGCGTTGCCGGAGTGTCGAGCACTGCGACTTCGGTACCGGGCTTCTGCGGCTCGTCGTCGATCATCAGCGGCACGCCGACCTGCGGGGTGTCGGGGCTGGCTTCAGCCACCGTCCCGGTCGTGGTCAGCGCCTCGCCCTCCGCCGCGAACGGCGTCGCCGTGGCCGTTCGGTTCATTGCCACAGTCTGTACGCCCGAAATGATGGTCTCGATCGCCTCGCCGGCGGTATCGGCGGCCATCTCCAGCGCCTCGCCGGGCGTTTCGGGCAAGGGCCGACCGAGCACGGTCGCGCCCTGCTTCTTCTTCGGCGTACCGATCGATCCCGTGGTGATCTCGGCCGTCAGCGGCGCCGGCTCGGCAAGCGCGGCGAGGCTCAGCGGCTTCACCGTTTCCTCGGCTGCGGCCGCGGGCTTGGCGGCTGGCAACTGGGTTTCGAGCTTCGGCACCTCGACCGCCGGCAGCGTCACCGTGACGGCTGCTTTTTCCTCGGCCACCGGCGTGGGCTCGGTCACCACGACAGGCCTCGCGGGCTTTGCCTCCGGCACCGGATCGGCCACCGAAAGCGGCGCAGTCTTGATCCGATCAACGATGTCGTCGGTGAGCTGGCCGGTCGGCTTCAGCCCCTGCAACTGCTCGAACTTCCGGATCGCGCGGGCCGTCTGCGGGCCGTAATAGCCGTCGATGGTGCCGGTGAACAGCTTCAGCATCTCGAGCTTGCGCTGCACCTCGAACACCTCGGCATTGCCGATGGCGCCGGGCGTCGTATCGACCAGCGCCGACTTTTCGAGTTTCTTGGGCGTTCCGACGACCAGCGGCTTGGTGCCGAGCCCCTTGGGCTTGACTGCCGGAATCACCGGGTCGACATCGGCCTGCTCACCCGTGAACGGCGTGAACAGCGGCGAGGGATGCCGCGCGTGCTGGCCATAAAGCGCGTTCGACCCGGCCATGGCGGTGGTCACCACCAGCGCCAGAACGGCCGAATTGGTGAGGGGGGAGCGCATGTAGCGCGAAATGACCCAGATCGCCGCCCGGCCGGCCTGGGCCAATGCGGCGCCGCCCACCTGCATGGGCAAATGGGCGAACGACTGCGCGAAGGATGCTGCCGTCATAGGGCTCTTTTTCTTTCGTCTGCGGACCATGTGGGCATTTGCTGCTGCGCCGGTTCCCGATGGAGGGGCGTGACGGATGCAGTTTCCTCCACCTTGGTTTCCGGACCGTTTATCGGCAGCAACACAGTCATCACCGTGCCCTCGCCCGGCGAGGAGCTGGCATGCAGTTCGCCCTGGTGCAGTTCCACCAGGCCCTTGACGATCGACAGCCCGAGCCCGGTGCCCTCATAGCGCCGCGCCAGCCCGTCCTGCGCCTGGAAAAACGGCTCGCCCAGCCGCCTCACCGATTCCTCGCCCATGCCGATACCGTGGTCGGTCACCACCACCGCGACAAAGCGGCCCTGGCGCCGCATCTCGAGGGTGATCACCGAGTGCTCGTGGCTGAACTTGATGGCATTGGAGAGCAGGTTGATCAGGATCTGCCGGCACACCCGCTCGTCGGCCACCAGCATCGGCAGGGCGCGCGGCGTGTCGCTCATCAGGCGGATCGACTTCTCCCGCGCCATGGCGTCGACCATCTTGAAGCACGGCTCGATCAGCGTGTCGGGCATGAACGGCTCGGTCTGGAGCTCGAACTTGCCCGCCTCGAGCTTCGACATATCGAGCAGCATCTTCACCACGTCGATCAGGTGATGGCCCGACTGGTGGATCAGCGTCGCGTATTCCTTGTGCTGCGGCGACAGCTCGCCCACCACGCCCGAGGTCATCATCTCGGAAAAGCCGACAATGGCATTCAGCGGCGTGCGCAGTTCGTGCCCGATGGTGGCGAGGAAGCGCGACTTGGCGATCGAGGCCTCCTCGGCCGCCTTGCGGGCGCGTTGCAGTTCGATGTCGTGGTCGTGCCGCGCCGTCACGTCGCGCAGCAGCACCACCACCTCATGGCGCGGCTCGCCCACGGTATCCACCACTGGCGACAGCGAGGCCTCGACCCAGATGAACCGGGGCGCCGAGCCCGATTCGGGATCGTCGTGGCGCATGCGGATTTCCACCCGCCGCGTCTCGCCGTCGCCATTGGCCTCGGCGAACGCCGTCATGTAGGCGGGCCGGTCCATCACATGGATGCGGTCGATGAGGCCCGCGCCCGTCAGCTCGAAGCGCCGGCAGCCGAACAGCTTTTCGGCCGAGCGCGACACGAACAGCACGCTGCCGTCCGGGCCGAATCGCATCACGGCGTCCTGCACGTGCTCGATCAGGTGCTTGTAGGCGTTGATCTGTGCCTTCTCGTAGACCTCGAACACCGAGTTCATCCGGTTGGCCGAGTAGGCTATGAGTCCCGCCGTGATGGCGAAGCTGACCGCCCCGATCAGCGCGAATTCCGGGCGGACCGCCTCGGGCCAGACCAGCAGCCCCTGGTAGGAGGCGACCCCGGCCGCGACCACCACGACGAGAATGGCCCAGGAGCGCTTCTTGACCGGGGTACGCGTCAGGAGGCTGGCATGCACCGGCCCCAGCAGCGCCACAGCGAGGCCGAAATCGACGATGGCCGGATCGGCGACGGTCAGCAGGAAGCCGCTCAGCAGCGTCGCATAGACCTGCGTCGCGGCGGAGCGCTCGAACTGGCCGCGCTGGCTGAGGGTCACGGCGATGATGCCGGCGGCGACGCCGATCATGGCCAGGACGAATGGCAGCAGGGTGCCCTGCACGAGCAGGTAGAGCCCGCCGGGCATGCCGATGAGGCTGACGGCGAGGACGATCGAGGCATTGGTGGCGATGGCCTTGCGGCGCAGGGCCTCCGGCCGCCCGCCGGCGTTGCTCGACAGGCGCTGACGCCATTTGCCCTCGAGCCAGGACCGCAGGCTACGCATACTCGAACTCACTACTCGGACGCCTTATTGTTGGGCTGGAGCTTCCACTCCAACGCCTAAGACAGGTTTAAGCGGAAGCCGCCGAAGGGCGGTTGCGCGCCCTATGCACAGGCTTGCGCAGGCGGTTTCTGGCACTAGCGTAAACAGTTCCTTGCGGACGACAGCCCAGCCGGCGATGTCGGGCGGTGGTGCCGGGCTGCGATGCGGTCGGTGGCATTTGCCTCGAATTTTACCGAAACTTCAAAATGGCGCTTAAGTGGGCCGGCCTAATCTCCTCCCCAACAGGCAGCGAACTGCCCACGAGGAGCGTCAAGTTCATGTTTTTCCTGCGGTCCGCATTCTGGCTCACGGTGATGTTCGTCATCATCGCGCCCAAGGATGCCGATCTTGGGCGCGACCTGGACCAGGCCTCCAAGGTGGCAGTCGCGATGGGCCAGAAGGCCGTCGTCGAGCACGTCCTCAAGGACTGTCCGAGCCTTGAATGCGCTGGCGGCAAGGCGGCACTCGCCGTCCTCACGCCCAAGCAACTCCCATCCGTCGAGGCTTCCCCCGAGGCCTCGATCCCGGTTCCGCTGCCCCGGCCGCGGCCGGATCGGATGGGTTGACTACCAGGGCTCGCGTCACTTCCCCCGACGCTACTCCAAAGCGATCCCTGGCTAACCGGAAGCGCGCTGCCCCGCGCTTCCGGTTTCTCTTTGCGTTCTCCGGACGGAACTGCGCTGCCCCGCAGTTCCGTCCTTTCTTGACGTAATTTGCCGGAAGCGCGCTGCCCCGCGCTTCCGGTTTCTCTCTTCTTAAGACGCATTGCCGGTACGGCTGGGCCATGCTCCAACCCCTCGCGACAACCGAGGGACGAGTCCATGATCTACGAACTGCGCGTCTATCGCTGCCTGCCCGGCCGGCTGCCGGCGCTGCTCAAGCGCTTCGAGAACGACACCCTGCCGCTCTGGGACAAGCACGGCATCGTGCAGGCCGGCTTCTGGACCACGGTGATCGGCGAGAGCAACAACGACCTCACCTACATGATCCGCTGGGCCTCGATGGCCGACCGCGAAACCCGCTGGGGTGCCTTCGTCACCGACCCCGAGTGGATCGCCGCCAGGAACGCCTCGGAAGCCGATGGCCCCATCCTCGCCAATGTCGCGAGCCAGTTCCTCGCCCCGACGAAGTTCTCGCGGCCCGCCTGATCGCCCTTGCGCCAAAGCTGCATGACGCCTACATGACAGGCGGTACGAAGCTTCGCCGCTTCGTGCTTTGAGCCCGGCGGGAGATTCCACCTCCTCGCCGGGTTCTTCATTTCCGGCACCTCGCGACGCCTCCCCCATGCGCTCAGGCTGTCTGTGGGGGGCTCCACCCTAACCTCAAACTCGATGTCATCCCGGCGCAGGCCGGGACCCAGCCTGAGATATCTCCACCTCAGGATAGGCCCGGCCTGCGCCGGGGTGACCGGTGGGTGGGAGGGTTCGCGCGTTAACCCCCACCCTGAGTTCGGGAGTGGCTACCGGCTGCAGCATCGCCGGTCCCGGCCACGTCCGCCACCCACATGGCACACCTGACAATCCCCGCCGGATCACCTATCTACACCGCATGAGCCACCCGCAAGCCTTCCAGGACATCGCCGAAAACCTCGCCTATCTCGACGACTGGGAGGATCGCTACCGCTACATCATCGAGCTCGGCCAGGCGCTGTCGCCCCTCGATGATGCCGAGAAAAACGCCGAGACGCGTGTCCACGGCTGCGTCTCGCAGGTGTGGCTGGTCTCCAACCACAATGGCGCGAA
>Ga0123337_10006266_pt1 | contig 11422 bp, 10 predicted proteins | sample frozenSSSSmetaG_FD_89792 | JGI IMG/M metagenome (GOLD analysis project Ga0123337, IMG submission 89792) | Glacier valley bacterial and archeal communities from Borup Fiord, Nunavut, Canada, to study Microbial Dark Matter (Phase II) -... | ecosystem: Environmental > Aquatic > Freshwater > Ice >...
CGTGGGGGAGGTGTCACGCGTCGGCGTGACGGAGGGGGTAGGGCTGGATAATGGGTGTGTTGCTACCCCCTCCGGCGCCTTCGGCGCCAGCTTCCCCAGCTTCGCCTGGGGAGGAACCGACTGCACCCTTAAGTGACATTCGGTGGCACCGAATTCGCTAAGCCTTGCAATTCCTTGCACGAAATCCGCACGGACCTATCGACCCCCCTCCGGCCGGGTGTATTCTCCTCCCTATCCACTCGCACTGAGCGAGGTCGCGACAAACGGCAGCGGGTGGACAGGTGGGGGTGGGAGGTCGTCCTCCTGCCAGGCTCGCAGCGGTAACGGCCCATGGTCACGCCATGCCCGCCCCCGTTCCAAAAGTCCCACCACTCCGAGGCGCGATCCGTCTCATTACATAGTTCCCAGGGATGCATCGCGTCTCGGAGCGCTCTACCAACCCACCGAAACCGGGCCGCCGGTCACTTCCGCTAGCGCTCTTGACGCGAACCCGCCGCGCCCGTCTCATTCGCGCCAGCACGAAAAAGGAACCGTCCATGCCGATCGCCCCCTGGTCCGAGACCGCCCCGCAACTCGTCGATGTCGCCATGGGCCGGGCGCCCGCCGACATGCTGGTGCGCGGCGGCCGCTGGGTGAACGTGCATTCGGGCGAAATCATCGACAACATCGACGTCGCCATCAAGGCCGGGCGCTTCGCCGTGGTCGGGCCGGATCTCGGCTACACCGTCGGCCCAGACACCAAAGTCATCGAGGCCAATGGCCGCTACCTCGTGCCGGGCCTCTGCGACGGCCACATGCATGTCGAAAGCGGCATGGTGACGGTCACTGAATTCTGCCGCGCCGTGATCCCGCACGGCACCACCTCGATGTTCATCGATCCGCACGAGATCGCCAACGTGCTTGGTCTTGCGGGCGTCAAACTGATGCACGACGAGGCGATGGCGATGCCGGTCAACGTCTATGTCGAAATGCCCAGTTGCGTGCCCGCTGCGCCCGGCCTCGAGAACGCCGGCGCCTCGATCGACGAGCACGATGTGGCCGAGGCAATGGGCTGGCCCAACATCGTCGGCCTGGGCGAGATGATGAATTTTCCGGGCGTTGCCGCCAACGATCCAAAGATGCTAGCCGAGATCGCCGCGACCCAGCGCGCCAGCAAGACCGTTGGCGGCCACTATGCGTCGCTCGATCTTGGACGGCCGTTCCATGCCTACGTTGCCGGTGGCCCGGCCGACGACCACGAAGGCACCCGCGCGATGGACGCCATCGCCCGCGTCCGCCTCGGCATGCGCGCCATGCTCCGGCTCGGCTCGGCCTGGTACGATGTCGCGCCGCAAATCAAGGCGATCACCGAAAGCGGCCTCGACTCGCGCAACTTCATCCTCTGCACCGATGATCGCTTCGCCGGCACGCTGGTCAATGACGGCCACATGGACCACACGGTGCGCCACGCCATCGAGCATGGTCTGAAGCCAATGACCGCCATCCAGATGGCCTCGATCAACACCGCGACGCATTTCGGCCTCGAGCGCGAGATCGGCTCGATCACCCCCGGCCGCCGCGCCGATCTGATCCTGACCTCGGACCTGTCGACGCTTCCCATCGAGACCGTGATCGCGCACGGCGTGGTGATGGCCGAGAACGGCGTTCTGGTGAACGACATCGCGCCCTACCCTTATCCGGATTTCGCCAAGGGCACGGTCAAGGTCGGCCGCACCATTACGCCGAAGGATTTCGAGATCGCCGCCCCCGCCGGACGCAATAGCGTCACCGCCAAGGTCATCGGCGTGGTCGAGAACCAGGCGCCGACCCGGGCGCTTGAAAAGGTGCTCGGCGTCGAGGACGGCCTCGTCGCCATGGACCGGCTCGGCGATGTAGCGCAGGTCGCCGTCATCGAGCGGCACAAGGGCACCGGCAAGGTGGTCAACGCCTTCGTATCGGGCTTCGGCTACCAGGTCGATTGCGCCGTGGCCTCGACCGTCGCCCACGACAGCCACCAGATGATCGTGGTCGGTACCAACCGCGCCGACATGGCGTTCGCCGCCAACCGGCTGCAGGCCGTTGGCGGCGGTATCATCGTCGTCAGCAACGGCCGAGAACTGGCGTTGATCGAATTGCCGATCGCCGGGCTGATGTCCAACGAGCGCGCCGAAATCGTCGCCGGCAAGTCCGAGCACCTGATCGCCGCCATGGCGCAATGCGGCTGCACCCTCAACAATGCGGTGATGCAGCACATGTTCCTGGCCCTGCCGGTTATCCCGCAGCTGCGGGTCACCGATCTCGGCCTCGTCGACGTCACCAAATTCGAACTGGTGAGCCTGTTTGACTGAGGCCTTGCCTCACCGGTCGAAAGGTCGTCAATCCGCCTTAACGGAGTGTTCAGCCCGCGATGGGAATGTCGGCGCGGGAATGCCTGTCGTCGGGGGACGACGTCTTGAATGCTTCAGCACTTGTGGTCGGGCCTCGCGACGGGGCCGGGGCCTTGCTCATGGATCTCGCGCGGGAGCTCGGCTTTGGGCGGGTCGAGCGCTATCGCGGGCTGACGTCGGCCGAACGGCTTGCAGAGACGACGCCGCTGCTGTTCTTCCTGTGTGCCGCCGTCCCGGATGTCCAGACGCTGAGGCCGACGGCCGAGACCGTCCGGTACGCGTCCAATCCCACGGTCCGGTTCGCGCCCCTCATCTATTTCACCCACGACCCATCGGTTGCCACCATCCGCCCCTGCGTGCAGATGGGCTTTGATGATGTGATCGCCCTGCCGTTTGTGGCCGGCGATCTGCGGGCGCGCCTCGCCCGGCAGGTCGAGCGCCAGCTCGTCTACTACGAAACGTCCACCTATTTCGGTCCCGACCGCCGCATCGGCGCGCGCGAGACCCCAGGTCCGACCGCCGGCCAGTTTCGGCGAATCGAGATCATCCGCCGCCTCGCCAGCGGCATCGACGTCATGACCGGCGGCGAACAGGTCGAGCAGTTCGAGGTCTAGCGGCGCGAGGGTTGTTTCATCGGCTGCAGCCGATTAAAGCTCTGGCGATCAGTTACTTGACGAGACACTCCATGAGCTTCGGCCTCGATCTTGCCCCGCAACGACGGGTCTTTGCGGCGTTCGCGATCTATTCGTTCTCGATGGGCAACATCTTTCCACGCCTGCCCGATATCCAGCATGCCATGGGCGTGCCTGAGGGCGCTCTGGGCTTCGGGCTGATCGGCACCCCCGTGGGCACCCTGATCTCGCTGACGCTGGCGACGCCGTTGCTCGAAAAGATCGGCGTTCGTCGGGCGCTCCTCGGCCTGATCCCGCTGCTGGCGCTGTTCTACGCCGTCGCCTCGTTCGCCCCCAATCCGGTGGTATTCTTCATCCTGCTGGTCCCCGCAGGCCTTGCCATTGGCTGCATAGAGATCATCATCAACCTCGAGGCCGACCGGACCGAGCATCTCATCGGCCGGCGGGTGATGAACCGGGCCCACGGTTTCTGGAGCCTCGGTTTCTTCAGCGCCGGGCTGTTCGGCGGGCTTGTCGCTCAGCTCGGTGTCTCGCCGCAGGTGCATCTGGGGATCATCGTGCCTCTCGCCCTGGTCGCCGTGTTCGTATTCCTGGGCAAATTCGATCCGGCGCCGATGCGCTCGGGCGGCAATACCGACGATGCCCCGCGCTTTGCCGCTCCGACGCTTGGAATCATGGTGCTGGTCGTCGTGACGCTCGCCGCCATGGTGATGGAGGGCGCCTACATGGACTGGTCGGCAATCTTTATGACCAAGGTCTTCTCGTCCGGACCGTTCCTCGCCGCCATGGCCGTGGCCCTGGGCGCTGGCGCGCAGGCCGTCACACGCTTTTTTGCCGACGGCTTCGTCGAGCGCTATTCGCCGACACTAGTGGCGCGCGTACTGCTGACCATCGTCGGCATCGGCGTGCTGTTCGTCTTCTTTGCGCCCGTCTACTGGGTCGCGCTCATCGGCTTTACCCTGCTCGGTATCGGAACCAGCGCGATTTTCCCGTTGGCCATGTCGGCGGCGGCGCAGCGCACCGACCGTCCGGCGGCGCTCAATGTCGCAGCGCTGGCGCAGACTTCGTTCATCACGTTCCTTGTTGCGCCGCCGATCCTGGGCTTCATCGCCCAGCACTGGGACATCCACTGGTCATTCGGCATCGGCTTGCCGATGGCCATCATCAGCTTCACTGCTGCGGGTGCCTTGGGCCGCAAGCCGGTCAAGCACGAGGTGCCTGCGGAATGAGCGAGACGCCGCTGCCGCAGATCGTCGATCTGAGGCAGTCGCCGACTGCCCTCAAGGTGCAGCGCGGCGTGATGCGGTTCCTGCGAGCGACCTACGATTTTTGCTGCTTCGCCGAGGTGCCGCTGGCCAATGGCCGGCGCGCCGACGTGCTGGGCATTGGTCCCAAGGGCGAGATCTGGATCGTCGAGATCAAGTCGAGCCGCATCGACTACCGGGTCGATGCCAAATGGCCCAACTACAAGGACTATTGCGACCGCTTCTTTTTCGCCAAGCCGCCGGAGCTCGATGGCGGGATCTTCCCTGCCGACGAGGGGCTGATCGTTGCCGACGGCCACGGCGCAGAAATCCTGCGGCAGGCCGTGGACACCGGGCTGCCGCCGGCCCGGCGACGAGCCATGCTGCTCAAGCTGGTGCGGCTCGGCGCCGATCGGGTGCATCAGCTGATGGACCCGCTGACCGCTGGAGAGGCCTCCTGATTCTCAGTCGTGCATTCCGCATCCGGGCGGTCTTCTTCATCCATGCGATCGGCTCGGGCGGCATCTACGCCCGCATTGCCGCCCTGCAGCACGACCTCGCCGTGGACAAGGCAACGCTCGGCCTCGCCTTTCTTGGCTTTCCGGTCGGGGCGATCCTGGTCTTCCTGTTCGGCAGCCGACTGGTCGAGGTGTTGGGCACCAAGCGGGTCCTCGTCGCTTCGCTGCCGCTCGTTCCGATTGGCACGGCGTTGCTTGGCGCGATGCCGTCGGCGCTGATGCTGGGGCTCTTCTTCGTCCTCTACGGCGCTGTCTACGCCGTGCCCAATATAGCCATGAACATCGAAGCCGACCGCGTCGAGGCGGCATCGGACCGGCGGCTGATGAACTCCAGCCACGGCGTCTGGAGTATCGGCTACCTGCTGGCGACGCTGATTGGCACGTTCGCCGAAGGCCTCGGCCTGTCGCCGCTCGTCCATATGGGACTGCTCGCAATCCCCCTCGTGCCGGCGGCCCTCTTCATCACTCTTGGCCTCGACCCGGCGCCGCCCCGCACCCACACGGCCCAAGTGGTGCGTCGCCTCGCCCTGCCGACGGCGGCGATCATGCTGCTGGTGCTGTTCATCCTCGGACCGTCGCTGCTCGAAGGCGCCCTGCGCAACTGGTCGGTGATCTACATGCGGGACAGCTTTGGCGCACCCGGATGGGTCGACACCCTGACCCTGCCGGTGTTCCTTAGCGCCAACGCCGTGGGTCGCCTCAGCGCCGATCGGCTCGTCACTCGCTTCGGGACGGTGCCGTTTGCCCGAGCGCTCAACCTTCTGGCATTGCTCGGATGCCTTGCGGTCGTGTTGGCACCCAATCTCGTGGTGGCGCTGGTGGGGTTCCTTTTGATCGGGATCGGCGTTTGCGCGTCCTATCCGCTGACCACCTCGGCGGCGGCCCGGATCGGCGATCGGCCGGCGTCGCAAAACGTCGCCTCGCTGACATTTGCCACTCAGCTCTTTCTCCTCGGATCGCCCGCCGTGCTCGGCTGGGTGGCGACCAACTGGGGCGACCGTGCGACCTTCGCGATCCTGTTGCCGATGATCGTCCTCTCGCAATGGCTGGCGCGCTATCTCGTGCCCAACCGGACCTGAAGCGCATGGCGCAGCGTCACGCACAACGCATCACGACACTCGCGCAGCTTATGTCGATCGAGCCCGAGTGGCGGAGCCTGTACCAGCGGGCCGGCGATGCATCGGCCTGTGCCGATTTCGACTGGGTGCTGATGTGCTGGCGGGAACAGCTCTAAACAGCGCGTCATCAGCCGCTGCTCGTCGCTGTCCGCGACGGGGAACGCCTGGTGTTCTGCCTACCACTGCAGCGTGAGCGTTGCTGCGGCATCTTCGCCCGCTACCGTGCCCTGCGGTCCGCAATGACGCAGGACGTCGTCGCGCTTGCAGACGACGGCGATGGCCGGGGATGGCTGGACGCGGCATTGCACCTGCTGCCCCGCGACCGGCTGTCGGTCGGGGTGGTGTTGACGGCGGTGGTCGCTGGAACGCGGCTCGCTGCGTGGATTGAGCACACAGCAGACATCGCCGTCACTCACGGTGCCCAGATGATCGCCAATCTCGAGCCAGGGTTCGATCAGTACCTAGCGACGTTCTCGGCGGCCACGCGCACGCAACTGCGTCGCCAACAGCGTCAGCTGGGCCAAAATGGCTCCGTACCGTTGCGAGTTTCGACTGTCGATACCCTCGAGGCCGACATCGATTGGCTGTTGGCGAACAAGCGCGCGTGGGAACCCCCCTCTGGTCGCAAGCTTCATAGCTGGCTGACTACGCCGGACGGCGAGCGCCGGTTTCGTGAGCTGGCTTGCAAGTGGGTGCCTGGCGGACGGATGTCGCTCGCATCTATCGATATGGATGGCAGTCCCGTGGCCGGTGGGATCGTGATGCTGTCGGCCAAAGAGGCGATCTACTATCTCGTGACCTACGAACCGGCACGGGCCAGCCTCTCGCCCGGTCGGCTGCTTACCATCGCTCTCATCGAATGGGCCGCGACTAACGACTTTGAAGTGTTCGACATGATGGGCGGGACCTTCGAGTGGAAGGCACGACTGAAGACAGCTGATCGTCCGGCCGCACGTTACGAACTGGTCGTGCCAAGATGGTATTTGCTCATATCATTCGCCGGACAGCTCGCCGTGGAGCACCGTTCCAGTCGCGGCGACGGGGGTGATGGGCGACGGGTTCGGGGTTCGCGGCGGCACGCCGAGCTTGTCCTTGAGCGAGGCCATCAGCTTCAGCCGCTCCGCGTCGCTGGAAGCGGTCTGCAGCCGCTGGCTCAGATCGAGCACGAAGCTCGCATAGGCATTGTGCCAGTCGGCATTGATCTGGTTGAGATCGAGTCGGCGGGCCTGCGGCTCGATCGTCGCGCGAGCCCCACCCGATTGCAGTTCGACCGCATCGTCGAGCAGCGGCAGGATGATCTGGTCGCCGGCGATGCCGGTCGCCATCAGCGCAGCCCGCAAAGCAGCGCGTTCTTCGTCCTCGCCATGCGTCAGGAAGATCGCCCCATAGGCCGGCAGGCGCTTGCCGATCCAGGCCATGAGTTCGGTGTGGTCGGCGTGGGCGGAGTAGTTGCCCATCGACCGGATGCGCGCGCGCACCGGCACTTCCTCGCCATGGATGCGAACGGTCTTGGCACCCGACAGGATGATCTGGCCAAGCGTGCCCGGCGCCTGGTACCCGACGAAGAGCACGGTTGCGTTGGCGCGCGGCAGGTTGTTGCGCAGATGGTGCTTTATCCGTCCGGCGTCGCACATGCCCGACGCCGACATGATGATCGCGCCGCCCTTGATCTGGTTGATCGCCATGGACTCGTCGACGCCTTCGACGATACGGAAGCGCGGGTCGTTGAACAGCTCGTCGGCATTAAGCTCGACGTCGTCGAACATCGCGGCATATTTCTTGTAGACGGCCGTTACTTTGCTGGCGAGCGGGCTGTCGAGGAACACCAGCGCCGGTGAAATCTCGTTCTGCTTGATCAGCAGGCCAATGTCGTGCAGCAGCTCCTGGCTGCGCTCGACCGCAAATGCCGGTATGACCAGATTGCCGCCGCGTCCCAGCGCGTCGTTGATCTCCGTCTTCAGCGCCTCGCGCCGCTGGTCGAGCGTGTAGTCCTGCCGCTCGCGCCCGCCATAGGTCGATTCCGACAGGATGTAGTCGAAGCCTGATGGTGCGTCAGGGCTTAGATAGAACACCTTTTCATCTGGCCCGAGGTCGCCCGAGAACAGGATCGTGACGGTCTTGCCGTCGTCGTCCACGACGTCGACTTCGATGGAGGCCGATCCGAGGATGTGTCCGGCATTCCAGTAGCGGGCCCGAACACCTGGGCCAGGCTCGATCCACTGCTGATAGTCGACACTCTTGCGCAGCGTCAGCGCGGTCTCGGCATCCTCCATCTGGTAGAGGGGCTCGGCCGGAGCGTCGCCACGGCGGCCGCGTTTCTTGCTTTCGATCTCCGCCTCGCTTTCCTGGATGCCGGCGGCGTCGGGCAGCAGATATTCGAGCAGGCCGGCGGTCGGGGCGGTGCACCAGATCGCCTTGCGGAAGCCGAACTTGGTCAGCTTGGGCAAGAGACCCGCATGATCGATATGGGCGTGCGTGAGCAGCACGAAGTCGATCGCCCTGGCGTCGAAGGGCAAAGGTTTGAGGTTGAGGTCGCGGACCGTCTTGTTGCCCTGGAACATGCCGCAGTCGATGAGGAACTGCCCCTTGGGATGAACCACCCGGTAGCAGGACCCGGTCACCGTGCCGGATGCGCCGTGGAAATGGATCGTGACCGTCATCGAAAATCTCCTGGCATGCGGCTGGCGCCGATTCCCCTGAGCTTAGCGGAAGACGGTCATTTTGGCGCGCGTTTGGCGAGGATCCGCTGCAGAGTCCGGCGGTGCATGTTGAGCCGGCGGGCGGTCTCGGACACGTTGCGGTCGCAGAGCTCGTAAACTCGCTGGATATGCTCCCAGCGGACGCGATCGGCCGACATCGGATTTTCGGGCGGCACCGGCGGCATATTACCGGTGGCGAGCAGCGCGTTGATCACGTCGTCGGCATCGGCCGGCTTGCTGAGGTAATCGACGGCGCCAAGCTTTACCGCCGTGACGGCAGTGGCGATGTTGCCATAGCCGGTCAGCACCACGGCGCGGGCATCGGCACGCTTCTTGTGGAGAGCGTCGACGACGTCGAGGCCGTTGCCGTCCTCGAGCCTGAGATCGACGACCGCATAGGCCGGAGGGGACGCCTCGACGGCCGCGAGGCCGGCGGCGACCGTATCGGCACTGCGCACCTCGAATCCCCGTTTTTCCATGGCCCGTTCAAGCCGGGTCAGGAAGGCCTTGTCGTCATCAACAAGAAGGAGGGTGCGGTCGCCCGCGAGAAGGTCATCTACTGTGCTCATGTGAGCCTCGTTTAACCAGTCATACGGCAAAGGTCAAAGATTGGACCAGAATGGCCTCACGTCTCGATCGCACGGCGCGACCAGTCGATCGTCACTTTGGCGCCGCCGGTGGTGGCATTTTCGAAACTGAGTTGGCCGCCGGTCCGTTCCAGCAGCGTCTTGGCGATAAAGATCCCGAGGCCCAGGCCGCCCGGAGCATCGCTCTCGGGCGCCGTGTTGCGAGCCCGAGTGGTCAGGTACGGCTCGCCCAGCCGGGCGATCAACTCATCGGCAAAGCCCGGCCCGTCATCGGAGATCACCACGCGGATACTAGTTTTGTCCCAGCTTACATCGACATCGACCCGCGTCCGGGCGAACTGGGTCGCGTTCTCGATCAGATTGCCGAGCCCATACAGCAGCCCGACATTGCGCTTGAATACTGGCTCTCCCGGCGTTTCGGGGATCTCGATGAAGATCGGCTTGCCGCCGCCCTCGAGCGGCTTGGCGACCTCTTCGAGCAGTTCGCCCACCGGCACCGCGGCGAACGGGTCGCCGACATCGCCGCTCGAGAGGCTCCTCAGCTTGGTGAGGATCGCCCGACAGCGCGCCGACTGGGCGATGATCAGGTCGACGTCGTCGGCGAGCGGCCCGGGCGGAATATCCGCCTTCATCTCCTTGGCGGCCAGCGCGATGGTCGAAAGCGGTGTCCCCAGTTCGTGCGCAGCGGCGGCGGCAAGGCCGTCGAGGGCGTTGAGCTGCTCGTGACGGCTGAGCGCGAGCTCGGTCGCTGTCAGCGCGTCGGCCAGTTGCCGCGCTTCGTGGGCCACACGGTTGGTATAGGCAGCAACAAAGATCACGCCGCACACCAGCGAAACCCAGATGCCGATGACATAGACGCGATCGAGGACAACGCTCGAGCCGGCGTTCCACGGCAGCGGCAGGTGGACGACGGCGATGGCCGAGGCGATCAGGATGGCGAGCGCCGCGAGCCCGAAGGTTGCCCGTTGCGGCAGAGTAGTCGCCGAGACCGACACTGGAGCCAGAAGCAGCAGCGAGAACGGGTTTTCGAGACCGCCGGTCAGCGCCAGGAGGCCACCCAGCTGCAGCAGGTCGTAGGCGAGCTGGATGGCGGCAAATTCCGCCGTGGGGCGAGCGCCGACTCTGGGGCCGGAGCGCATCGCAAGCCAGACATTGATCACGGCTGAGAGCGCGATCAATGCAAGGCAGGGGGCAAGCGGCAAGGGGTAGCCGAGACCCCAGGCGACAAACAGCACGCCAATGCTTTGGCCGATCACCGCCAGCCAGCGCAGCCCGACGAGCGTTGCGAGCCGCAAAGGCCGCCAGCCGCCGGGGTCGACGGCCCGAAGATCGCCACCCAATGTCATCGACTGCTCCGGTTTGTGCGGGAAAGTTGGCCGTGTATGGGAACTGATCCTGGCGCTTTCAAGGGAAATAATCGGTGTGCGGCTTGCTTGATCCCCGCGAGGTGCGGGCCACATCACACTTGTTCGTGACTGGGAGAAAAGACAATGAACACCGCCTTTATCAAACCGCAATGGGGCCCCCTGACCATCGCCCTGATGGTTTTGGGGTTCGTTATCTTCTGGCCGCTCGGACTTGCCATGCTCGCCTACATCCTGTGGGGCGAGATGTTTGGCGGTTCGCCGGAAAAGGCTCAGGCCTGGATGAACAAGTCCAAGGCCTGGTGCCAGAGCAACAATGGCCGTCATATGCACGGCAATTGGCGCCAGTCGAGCGGCAATGCCGCGTTCGATGACTACCGGAACGAGCAGCTCAAGCGGCTCGACGAGGAGCGCAGGCGCCTCGACGAGGAAATCCACGAGTTCCACGCGTATATGCGGACCCTCCGCATGGCCCGGGACCGCGAGGAATTCGACCGCTACATGCGGGAGCGGAACGGTAATCGTTCCACCTCCAGCGGTAGCCAGACCGTCTGATCCAGCCGGCGGCGCGCTCAACTCGAGTGTGCCGCCGAAGCTTTGCGGGCCACCCATCCGGTCGCGTTGGCAACCGGCGTCTTGGACGCCGAGGCGCATTTTTTGATGTCTTTGGATATTGGCGGCGGCCGGATTCCGTCCTAGCGTTTGGGCATGATCCCGTTGTTGCAGAAACGCTGGCCCCCGGCCGCCGAAGTGCGGATTGACGGCGAAACCGTCGCAGTGACGGTGAAAGTCTCTGCACGCGCGAGGAGTTACCGGCTGTCGCTGCCGCATGGCGGGGTGCCGTTGCTGACTGTGCCGCACTACGGCCGGTGGGGTGAGGCCAAGGCCTTCCTC
>Ga0123337_10006267_pt1 | contig 11422 bp, 13 predicted proteins | sample frozenSSSSmetaG_FD_89792 | JGI IMG/M metagenome (GOLD analysis project Ga0123337, IMG submission 89792) | Glacier valley bacterial and archeal communities from Borup Fiord, Nunavut, Canada, to study Microbial Dark Matter (Phase II) -... | ecosystem: Environmental > Aquatic > Freshwater > Ice >...
AGTCGATGTAGAGATCGCTCTGTTTTCCGGAGGCGAGGGTGAAGGTGCCGGTGCGGACGGATTTTTCGAGCAGGAGCTTCTTGAGGGCGGAGGCGGTCTGGAGCATGGGGGGATGATGGGGCGGGAGGGGAAATGGTGGGAAGCGGAAAAAGAAGGCGAGTTTGCTGGGTTTTAGTTTTGGGTTTTCAGGAAGAGAGGAGACTGGCGAAATGAATTTCGCGGTCCGTGAAGAGAGAGAATCCGACTCTCAACCATCGACTTTCAACTTTCTCCCCTTCTTTTGTTGCTCGCCAGCGAGTTGACCCGGCGTTTAGCTTTTCCCAGATGATTTTAGGATTGATGGAACCTTCCGGCATGATCGAGCAGGGTGGCCCGCTGGTGTGGGTGCTGCTGGGATTGGCGTTTATCGGGTCGGTGTGCGTGGTGGAGCGGCTGTTTTTCTTCCACCGGGCGCGGATCAATGTGGGGGATCTGTTGGTGGGGCTCTCGCATCACATCCGGCGGCGGGCGTTTGCGGAGGCGCTGCACGAGGCGGCGCGGGCTCCGGGGCCGGTGGCGCGGGTGGCTCATGCGGCGCTTTTGCGGTATTATCTGGATCGGAAGGATCTGCGCGACGTGGTGCAGGAGGCTGGCCAACTGGAGGTGCCGCGGATTGAGAAAAACATTCGGGCGATTCTGGGCGCGGCGTTGCTGGCTCCGCTCGTGGGGCTGTTGGGAACGATGGTGGGGATGCTGGACACGGTGCAGAAAGTGAGCGAACACGGCGGTTTTTCCGATCCGGCGGAGCTTTCACGCGGGGTGTTCGTGGCGTTGATCACCTCGGTGCTCGGGCTGACGGTGGCGGTGCCGCTGTATTTGTTTTACCTGTATTTCCTGAGCCGGGCGAAGCGACTGGTGCATCGGATCGAGCGGGCGGGGATTGAAATAGTGCATCTCATCGCGGACGCGCGGGAGGAGGAGGAGTTTGCACCGTTCCGCGGGGAGGTGACTCACGGGAAGAAGCATCCGCATCCGGAAAAGGAGCCTGCGAAATGAAGTTGGAGATGACGCTGCCGGAGCGCCCCGGGCTGCTGCATGCGGTGCCGGTGCTGAATCTTTTCGCGCTGATGGTGTTTTTCCTGCTGCTCGGGCCGTCGCTTGTCTTGCAATCGGGTGTGGCGGTGGAATTGCCGCCGTCGCGATTCCAGATGCAGCGCTATCAGGACACGCTGGTGGTCACGCTGGGACCGGGCGAACCGCTGCCGCGCATCCACTTTGGGCGCGATCCGGTGACGATGGAGGAGCTTTCAGGAAAACTGGAGAAACTCCACGATGACGGTGCGTCCGCGAAGGCGATCGTGCTGCTGCAAACGGACGCCGGCACGCCGGTGGGCACCGAGCGCGAGGTGACGGAGCTAGTGCTGGGGAAAGGATTCCGCCTGGCGATCGTCGGGAAAAACGCCGGTGAAACGAAGGCGGTCGTGCCGAAAACCGAGCCCTGAACCTCATGGCCAGCAACGCCGCCAAACAACCGCGACTGATGAACACGCCCGAGTGGGTGTTCCCGTGGCGCGGCCGGAAGAAGACGTTTTTTTCGATGCTCGTCGCCCATGTGATTGCCGGCGTGGCCTTCATATTGTTGCTCGGCGCGGTGCGGGTGAAGGTGGTTTCGCCGAAACCGATGATACCGCGGAAAGCCTCGCTCATTTACCTGACCGACGACGCGCAGGGCCGCACGCTTGCGCTGCAGGCCCAGGAGGGGGGGCCGTTTCCCTCACGCTTCGAGCCCTCGCAATGGGCAGGTATGGCGGCGTTGGAAAACGAGGCGATGGCAGCCACCCGGCAGGTGAAGCCTTATGTGCCACAGTTGCGCGAGCTGCCCAAGGAAACGCGGATCGCACCCATGGAACTCGCGGCGAAGGGCGAGCTGGTATTCCCGAAACGCCAGTTGGTCGCCCGTCCGGCCTCCGATCCCGCGAAAATGAAGCTGGTCCCGACGATTTACCCGCTCTCCGGCATCCCGGCGGAGGCGATTCCCGCCGAGCTGCCGCCCTTCACCGGCGCGCTGGACAGCGCGATGACCGCGGCTTCGTGGAGATTTCTCGTGCGCCTGAATGCCCAAGGCGGCGTGACCGAGTGTGTTTCGCTGGAAAAAGGCGGCGAAGCGGGTGCGCTGGAGCTGGAAACCTGGCTGCACGGCATTCAATTCCGCACCACTTCGGAGAAACCGTTCCGCTGGATCTCGGTGGGCATCGGATTCAGCAACCAACCTGCCGATGGAACTGACAATCGCTGAATTCGTGCTCTACGCGCTGCTCGCGGCCGCCGCGCTGGTGCTGTGCACCGCGTTCGTCTCGCGCACCCTGCACGGTCGGGCCGAGCGGCGGTCGCTGGCGAACCGCGTGATCTGCCGGCTCTGCCTATACGCCTTCGAGGACACCAGCCACGTCGGCACCGTCCATTGCCCGATCTGCGGCGCGGCGAATGAAAAGGGACGCAGCCGCCGTCTCGGCTGAGAGGCTTTATTTTTCGTGCCTTGTCGCGGGTTTCCTGCTTTCCCTCGCCCCGCCCACGTTTCCTTTCTCCGCCCATGTCCACCGAGCTGACCCGAAATTTCTCCATCATCGCCCACATCGACCACGGGAAAACCACGCTTTCCGACCGTCTGATGGAAATGACCAGCACCGTGACGATGCGGGAAAGCAGCGCCCAGCAGCTCGATTCGATGGACCTGGAGCGCGAAAAAGGCATCACCATCAAGTCTCACCCGGTCGCCATGGAATACACGGCGAAGGACGGAAAAACCTACAAGCTCAACCTGCTGGACACCCCCGGCCACGTTGATTTCTCCTACGAAGTCTCCCGCGCCCTCGCCGCCTGCGAGGGTGCCATCCTGATGGTCGATGCCGCGCAAGGCGTTGAAGCCCAGACGGTCGCGAACCTCCACCTCGCCACCGAGCAGAACCTCCTCATCATCCCGGTCCTCAACAAGATCGACCTGCCAGCCGCCGACGTGGCGAAGTGTAAGAAACAGCTTGAGGAAATCCTCTGCATCCCCGCCGAGGATTGCATTCCCGCCTCCGCGAAGGCCGGCATCGGCATCGAGGAAATCCTCGAAGCCATCGTCGCCCGCGTCCCGGCTCCGAAGGAAAATCCGGACAAACTCTTGCGCTGCTCCGTTTTCGATTCCCTCTACGACACCTATCGCGGCGTCGTCTCCTATGTCCGCGTGTTTTCCGGCACGGTGAAAAAAGGCCAGCGCGTCAAACTGATGGCCACCGGCAAGACCTATGAGGTCAAGGAAGTCGGCGTTTTCACTCCGAAAATGAGTCCGCGCGATATTCTATCCGCGGGCGATGTCGGCTACGTCATCGCCAACATGAAGTCCGCCAGCGAGGTCAAGGTCGGCGATACGATGACCGACAACACGCACCCGTGCCCCGAGGCCCTGCCCGGCTACAAGGAAATCCAACCGATGGTGTTCTCCGGCATCTATCCGGTCGATTCGTCCGACTACGAGGCGCTCAAGATGGCGATGGGCAAGCTCCAGATCAACGACCCCGCGTTCACCTATTCGCCCGAAAGCTCCACCGCCCTCGGCTTCGGCTTCCGCTGCGGCTTCCTCGGCCTGCTGCACATGGAAATCATCCAGGAGCGCCTCCGCCGCGAGTTCGACATGGACGTCATCTCCACCTATCCATCTGTTATCTACAACGTCTCCATGACGGACGGCAGCGAGAGGATCATCGATAACCCGACGCTTTTCCCCGATCCGCAAGGCATCCAGGAAATCCGCGAACCCGTCGTGAATGTCTACATCATGGTCCCCGGCGAATACATCGGCGACATGATGCAGCTCGTCCTCGAAAAGCGCGGCGACGTCACCAACACCGAGACCATCGACGACACCCGCGTCATGCTTTCCTGCGTGCTTCCTCTATCGGAAATTCTGGTTGATTTCAACGATAAGCTCAAATCCATGACCCGCGGTTACGGCTCCATGGACTATGAACACTCCGGCTACCGCGCCGCGAAAATGGTCAAGATGGACATGCTCATCGCCGGCGATCCGGTGGAGGCCTTTTCCACCATCGTCCACCGCGACAAGGCGGAATCCTACGGCCGCGTGCTCGCCGCGAAGCTCAAGGAAGTCATCCCGTCGCACCTTTTCGTCGTCGCCATTCAAGCGGCCGTCGGCGGCAAGATCGTCGCCCGCGAATCCATCTCCGCCATGCGCAAGAACGTCACCGCCAAGTGCTATGGCGGCGACATTTCCCGCAAGCGCAAGCTGCTGGAAAAGCAGAAGGAAGGGAAAAAGAAGATGAAGATGTTCGGCAAGGTGAACATCCCGCAGGACGCCTTCATCAAGGTGCTCAAGAGCGGGGATTGACCTCAAGGAGAGTGGGCATCCTGCCCACCTGTGATTCGCTTTCCTCAGAAGCCTCTTTGAAACTGCCAAGTTGTTATCGGTTCTCATACGCGGTATCCTACCGCCATGATTCTGACATTACCTGACGACCCCGCTCTAGCGGAGATGTCCGAATCCGACATTCGCTTGGATTTGGCATGCGCGTTGTTCGCCGCCGGTCGCATCTCGCATTCGGTCGCTGCCAGAACGGCAGGCATGGAGCGATTTGACTTCGATCAGGAACTCGTCCGTCGCCGGATTCCCAGCTACACCGAGGAAATGCTCGATGAGGACATGACCACTCTGGAGAAGATTTTTCCGAAGTGATCATCGTTACGGATAGACTTGGTCAACGAGTAGCCGCTTGCCCCCAAGTGCCACGGCGGCGACATCACCCGGAAACGCAAGCTTCTGGAGAAGCAGAGAAAGTGCTTGAGAGCCCTCCCCACCCGTTTTGATTCGTTTTCGCCAAAACGCTCCCAAAACGATTATGAAACTTTCAAAACGATTACGAATCGCTGTTTTCTGAAAATTCCGATTACGGAAACGCAATTCAAGTGCGTTTGTCGGGATCGTCGTTCGAAATCAACGGCGAAGTTCGTCGAGGATCTGATTTCCATACCTCGGACCTCCCGAGATAAAGAATCCCAATGGATTCGACTCGGGATTTGGCGACTACCTGCCTTTTCACCTCTCCGATCAGCGAAGCGCGACCAAGTGCTTCTCCATGTCCGCCGGAACCGAGGTGCGGTCCACGACCTGCAAACTGCGGCCGTTTCCGTTCTTGAGGGTGGCGAGCGGTGTGAGGTCGGCGTTCACGGTGCTGTCGAGTTTCCACATCGCGCCCGTGAGCGGATCGACGATCACCATGCCGATCAGTCCGCCGAAGAGGATGTTGCCGAAATACCAGCCGTCGATGGCGGAGTTGACTTGGATCGTCTGCGGCGTGGAGCCTTTTTTGGTGAACTCCAGGGTGTAGCTGGCCGGCTTGAAGTAGCCGTAGGAGGCTGGAAGCGTGACCGTGGTGGGTGTGACGCCCTGATGCAGGATAGTGTTTTGCTTGTTTTCCTTGAGCGTGAATTTCGCTCCGGCGGGATTGCTGGTGATCTCGACGGGGTAGTTGCTCTTGCTGACGATGGTGGCGCAACTGGTGAGGAGGACGCAGGGAATCAGGAGGAGCGCGGTCGGTGTTTTCATGGGGCGGAGAAGCTGTTGGGCATCGGGGAGGTGGTCAATAATGGATTGTTAGGATTTCGCACGCCGTTTAACCGTGGAATTTCGCCGTCAATTCGTCCCAAACTGTAAGAAATGCCTTTACAAGCGGAGGCTGCTGGCTAATTTCCGCGCCCCGGCGGTTGGTGCCATCGGTCAATTTCAACAAATTCACGCCATGAAAGTTCTCTCCTCACTCGCCTCCGCAAAACGCCGTCACGCTGATTGCCAAGTCGTGAAACGCAAGGGCACGGTTTACGTTATCTGCAAATCGAACCCCAAGTTCAAGGCCCGCCAAGGCGCGACCGCAGGCACCCGTCTCTCGAAGAAGGGTCTGTAATCCGGATTCACTTCCGAAATCATTTTTGAAAAGCGGCCTCCGGGCCGCTTTTTTCATGCCCGGGTGGCGAGGTTTTCGAGCACCCGCCCGGCGGCGATCAGGCCGAAGCTGGCGATGATGTGGGTGGCGGAACCAAAGCCGGACGCGCAGTTCAGCCGCAGGGAAATTTCCTCCGGCGCGGTTTTGGAAACTGTGCCGTCGCAGTGCGAGTAGTAGGGCGCTTCGTCGGAATAGACGGCGTCGATGCCAAAGGGGACCGGCTCCGTATGACGAGGGGTTTTCGGGAATCCATAGTCATTGCGCAAGCCGCGGCGGAGCTGGAGCAGCAGGGGATCCATGCCGCTGTAGGCGAGGTCGGTCACCCGGATGCGCGTGGGATCACGCCGCCCGCCCGCGCCGCCGCAGGTGACAGCGTAGATTTTCCGCTTGTGGCACTCGGCGGCGAGCAACGACTTGTGGCGGGCGTAGTCGATGGCGTCGATCACGGCGTCGAAGCCGGCGTCGAGGATTTCGGTGGCGGATTTTTCATTGAAAAACTTCGGCACGATCACGACCTCGCAGTTCGGGTGGATGGCGATCGCGCGCTCGGCCATCGCTTCGGTTTTCTGGCGGCCGATCTGGCCGTCCATCGCATGGAGCTGGCGGTTCACGTTCGTCACGCAGATTTCATCGAGATCCACCAGCGTCAGGTGGCCGATGCCGGAGCGGGCCAGTGATTCCACGGCCCACGATCCCACGCCACCGACGCCGATCACCGCGACGCGGGCGGTCATGAAGCGGTCCAGCGCCGCCTGGCCGTAAAGCCGCGCGATTCCGCCGAAGCGATGGTTGAGTGATTCCGTGTCAGGCACGGCGGGAAGATGGATGCGCGCGGGAATCAGAGTCACGATCAAAAGTAGTGCAGGACTTCAGGACGTTCTTCGATTTTCAAGAAACCGACTGAAATCCGCGACTACTTTTAGGATGGCTCCCGCGGCGGCATGGTGATAATTGCTGGTTTCATGAACCGGAGAAAATTCATCGGGCTGTCCGCAGCGGCGGCTTCGGTCGCGGCAGTGCGGGGCGCGGGCGAGGAAGTGAAGCCAGTGCTCACGTTCGGCCTGATCACGGACGCGCAATACGCGGATGTGGACCCTAACGGAGAGCGGCATTACCGGGAATCCGTGCCGAAGCTGAAGGCCGCGGTGGAATCCCTGTCGAAGCAGAAACTGCCGTTCACGCTGCATCTCGGGGATTTCATCGACCGGGATTTCGCGGCGTTCGACGTGATGCTGCCCTTGCTCGTTCCGCTCGGCCACCCGGTCCGTCATCTGTTGGGAAACCACGACTACACGGTGAGCGATGGTGAGAAAGACAAGGTCAGGGCGAAACTCGGGATGCCGCACGACTACTACACGTTTCGCGAATCCGGTGTGCGTTTCGTGTTGATCGATACCAACGGGGTTTCGGTTTACAAATATCCTGCGGACAGCCCTCAGACCCGCGATGCGGACACAATTCTGAAAAAGCTCGCGGCGGAGGGCCTCAACGCCGCGAAAAAATGGAACGGCGGCGTTCCAGGATCCCAGATCGGGTGGCTGGAAAAGGAACTCACGGCGGCGGACGCGGCGAAGGAGCCGGTGATCCTCTGCGGCCACCACCCGCTGCTCCCGGCGGATGGCCATCAGGTGTGGAATAGTGAGGGGTTGTTAGAGGTGATCGACAAGCACCCGGCCGTCATCGCTTATTTCTGCGGTCACCAGCACGGCGGCGGGGAGGTCGTGCGGAACGGCATTCCCTACATCACCTTCAAGTCCATGCTCCACGAGCCGGGCGTGAACTCGTGGTCGGTGATCCACTTGTTCAAGGACAAGCTGCGGATCGAAGGCTACGGCCGCGAGGTGCCGCGCGAGATTCCGCTCAAGGCGTGAGGTGCTGGCCGCTTGGGCCGCCGGCGCCCCGAGCCTCGGACGAGACAGGGGGCGCCGGCCGCCCTCGGAGCGATCCAACACGGCGGATTCAAGCGCGCGGCGGCCCTCCCGCGAAGGTTTCCGAGGTGACAGTATTTTCACCCGGCCTTGCGGTGGGCGCATTGCCGTGCTAACCCCACAGTCACATGGGCTTGGCAGATCGAGATTATTACCGGGAGGACACCCGCGGCGGCCAGGGACCGTTCGCGCAGCTCACTCCTGTGGTGAAATGGCTGCTGATTCTGAATATCGGGATCTATCTGCTCGATACGGTTGTTTTGAAAGGCGACGGCATGCGGGACGGTCCGATACGGCATGAAGGGGCGTTTGCGATCCAGAGCGCGATTTTCGAGGGGAAGATCTGGGAGTTCGTCACGTTTCAGTTCATCCACCGCTTTATCGGCCACGTCCTGTTCAACTGCATGGGGATCTTTTTCTTCGGCCCGTGGATGGAGCGCTGGTGGGGATCGAAAAAATTCCTGCTTTTCTATCTGCTCTGCGGCGCGGCGGGCGCGGTGTTTTTCATACTGCTAACCTTCATTGGTGTTTTGCCCTCAGGAAACTATGAGGGAACACTGGTGGGTGCATCCGCCGGGCTTTGCGGAATCCTGATCGGGGTGGCGATAATTGCACCGAACCTGCGGGTAATGTTACTGTTTCCTCCGGTCGAACTCTCGATGCGCCAGCTTGCGATCGCGCTGATGGTGATCGCCCTCGGCTCGATCGTTTTGAAAATCGGTGGCAACGAAGGCGGCGAAGCCGGCCACCTCGGCGGGGCCATCCTCGGGTTTATTCTTGTGCGTTTCCCGCAACTGCTGGGACACCGGCAGGAGGTCGAGGTCGTCCGGCCCAAGGTGTCCTCCCGCTCACCCGAAGCGAAGCTCCGGCCGCGCAGTTCGGTGGAAAAGGATCAGGACACCGAGGTGGACCGCATTCTCGACAAGATTTCCGCGCAGGGTTTTCAAAGCCTGACCGATGCTGAAAAAGCCACCCTCCAGAAAGTTTCCGAATCCCATAAATCCCGACGATGACCGACGCTGAAATGATCGATTCCCCGGATGCCGGGAAACAACTCGACCGCCTGCGGGCCATCATGCACCGCCTGCGCGCGCCCGGCGGCTGCCCGTGGGATGCCGAGCAGACGCACGAATCCATCGTCCCGAATCTCATCGAGGAGGCCTACGAAACGGTCGATACCATCCAGCGCGGCGATTACGAGCACCTCAAGGAAGAGCTCGGTGATCTGCTGCTCCAAGTCGTTTTCCACAGCGAGATCGCCGAGGAGGCCGGGCGCTACAATCTGGACGACGTCGCCCGCGGGATCAGCGAAAAACTTGTCCGCCGCCACCCGCATGTGTTCGGCGAGAGCAACGCCGTCACCACGGACGCCGTGCTCCAACAATGGGACGAGATCAAGCGCGCTGAAAAAGGCGACGAGGAGAAATGCTACCTGCACGGCGTGGGCAAGGGATTGCCCGCCCTGATCCGCGCTTCGAAGCTGCAGAAAAAAGCGGCGAAAGTCGGCTTTGATTGGCCGGTCGAAACCGGCGTGATCGCGAAAATCCGCGAGGAGCTGCTCGAACTCGAAGCCGCCATCGATGCGCAGGACCTCAAGGGAGTTTCCGAAGAAATGGGTGATCTGATGTTTTCCGTCGTGAATCTGGCGCGCTTCCGCAAGGTCGACCCCGAAGTGATCATGGCCTCCGCGAATGCGAAATTCGAAGGCCGCTTTGGCGAAATGGAGCGCATCCTCGCCGCCGCCGGACTCACTCTGGAAGCGGCGACGCCCGCCCAGATGGAGGATGCGTGGGAGGAAGCGAAGCGCCGCCGGGTTCCGTGATCCGAGGGCGGGCGCATTCGGGGTGAACTAAATTCCTCGCCTTCCGGTATTTGGAAGTTAGACTGGCGCGGACAAACGATGCCGCCCTTCCTTCTTCCTTTCACACTGGTCATTCCGTTGCTGCAAGTGGCTTGCGCCGTTCACGCCTATCGAAGCGGCAAGGAGCATTTCTGGTTCTGGATCATCCTGATGTTCCCGTTGCTCGGGACGGTTGTTTATTTCATCGCGGAAATCCTGCCTGAATGGAAACGCACCGGCCAGCCGACCCGCGTGATGGATGGAATTCCCTTTCTCGCCAGCCGTGAGCTGGATCGCCTGGAGGAACAGCTCGAAGACGTGCCCACCACCGCGAACCAGCTCAACCTGGCGGAAGCCTGCATCCGCCGCGGCAGACCGGAGCGTGCGGCCGAACTCTATCGGGAGTGTCTGAAGGGGCCGCACGAGAACGACATCAATATTCTGCGCGGACTCGCGGAGGCACTGCTGGCCGCTGAAAAATGGTCCGATCTGTTGGACGTTTCCGATGATATGCGGCCGTTGTTGGGGGATAGGGAGATCAACGAGGTGCTCCGTCTGGAGGCGATCGCTCTCGACGGAATGGGACACACGGAGGACGCGGAGAAACGCTATCTGCATCTGATCGATTCGCTGCCCGGTGAGGAAATCCGCTGCCGCCTCGCCGCCATGCTCGCCCGCGAAGGCCGTGATGACGAAGCTCGCCGGCATTTCGACACCCTTCGGCGGCATTTGAAGCGTGGGAACAGGTATTACCGGAGCAAAAACAAACATTGGGCAAATTCCTGCGCCACTTGGCTGAAGCAGCTCGACGCCAAAAAAGCGAAACCCTGAGCCGGGGCTTTTCCGCTGATGCGGTGCTTGCCTGTTTCGCGAAGCGTCCTAACTTCAACGGCGTGAACGATTCATATCCAGTTTCCCCGCCGCGCGCCTGGGCGGAAATCGACCTCGGTGCGATGCGGAAAAACCTCGCCGTCGCCCGCGAAACCTTCGGCGACGGAGCATTGATGGCGGTGGTGAAGGCCGGGGCCTACGGTCATGGGCTGGAGGAAATCGCGAAGGCGCTGGAGAGCGAGCATATCGCGTTTTTCGGCGTCGCCAATGTCGGCGAAGCCCGCCGCATCCGGAAGGCGGGCGTGGAAACGCGGATCTATCTGCTGGGTGCGACCTGGTCCGAGGAGCGCGAGGAAATCGTCGCCCGCGATTGGACGCCGTGTATTTCCACCATCGAGGAAGCGGAGCAGTTCGACCGCCTCGCGGCGAAACACGGCAGGCGGCTCAAGGCCCACATCGCTGTCGACACCGGCATGGGCCGCGGTGGATTTGTGGCGGACCATCTGGTGGAATCACTGCGGAAACTGGAGCTGTTGGAAAATCTGGAGATCGAGGGCATCGGCTCGCACCTGCCGTCGGCGGACGAGGATGTGGAGTTCACGAAAAGCCAGTTCGCGAAGTTCCGGGCGATCGTGGACGAACTCGGCGGTCCCGCGCGTTTCAAGTGGATCCATCTTTCGAACAGCGCCGGCCTGCTAGGCTATGATCAGGGCGTTTGCAATCTCTCGCGTCCGGGGCTGATGCTCTACGGTGTCTCGCCGCTGCCGGGATTTCAGGAAAAACTGAGCACGGTGATGACGCTGAAATCCCGCGTCACGCTGGTGCGGACCCTGCCGGCGGGGCAC
>Ga0123337_10006271_pt1 | contig 11416 bp, 7 predicted proteins | sample frozenSSSSmetaG_FD_89792 | JGI IMG/M metagenome (GOLD analysis project Ga0123337, IMG submission 89792) | Glacier valley bacterial and archeal communities from Borup Fiord, Nunavut, Canada, to study Microbial Dark Matter (Phase II) -... | ecosystem: Environmental > Aquatic > Freshwater > Ice >...
ATCGATGACGGTGACGGGCTTGCCGCCGACGTACTCGATGTGGAACTTGCCCTGCTTCTTGTCGCTATCGTTGCCGTCGTCGGAGCAGCGCTCTGGCGAATCGGCAAACGCCGGAACAACCGTGGTGGTGAGCAGCGCCAGGGCAAGGATGGAACGTATGGGCATGAGACCTCTCACGGGGTGGGCTTCTTCTGCTTCTTGGTCGCCCGTTTGATCGCCTTGTTCACGTCTTTCAAACGCTCGTCGTAGAGCTTCGTATCTACGCCGGGCATGTCTTTGTACTTTTCGAGAAAATCCTTAGCAGCATTCAGGCGTTGCATGGTGTCCAGGGTGCCGCCCCCCGAGGGGAACGGATCGGCATCGAGGTACAGCATGGCGAGGTCGAAGTAGGCCGGCCCGTAGTTCGGGTTCGCCACGGTCGCCTTGCGATACGCCGCTTCGGCCTGGGTGATCAGCTGGTTGCGGTCGCCAGAGCCTGCCGGGTAGTCCGAGGCGTGGCCGCGATAGGCCGAGCCGAGCGACGTGAGCGTGATCGCATCGTTGCGATTGAACTCCCGGGTCAGGCGCTCGAACGCGCCTTGGGCCTCGGCGTACTGCTTGTTCTGGAGCTGGTGGACGCCGAGGTTCACGAGCGCGCTCGCGAAGTTCGGGTTGAGCTCGGTCGCCTTTTTGAAGGCGAGCACGGCCTGCTCGGGCCGGTTCGTGTGGTCGTAGACCAGGCCGTAGACATAATAGATACCGGCGTTCTTCTTCGCGGCGTCGCGCTTGAACACGTCGTCGAGCACGAGCTCGGCGGTATCGTATTGCTTCTTGTGGTAGTAGGCGAACGCGTAGTACGCGGCCGCGTCGATCGAGGTCGCGTCGATCTTGAGCGCTTCCTTTGCCTCGCGAAGCGCGGTGTCGGCATCGGGCGTCGGCGCCGAGAGTGCCTGGCGTGCGACCGCGAGGTGCTGATCGACTTGTGACTTGGCCTGGGTTGGATCGGGATCGAGGTTCGGGAACACGACCGGCGCGTCCGCAGCCGGCGTCGGGTCGGTGCCTCCGAACGCGCCGCCACCACCAGCCGCATCGCTGCCACCACCACCGGTCGCCGCGGGTCCCGCCGGATCGCCGTTGTCGGCCATCGATTGGCCGTTTGGATTCGCCGCACTGCCGCCACCGGCTTTCGGTGTGGTCGCTTGCTTGGCCGAACCGCCACAGGCGGCCAACACCACTGCGAGCAGGAGCTTCTTCATGGCGTGTCCGTCCCCTGGATGATCTCTTGGCGGAGCGCCTTGAACTCGTCGGGGAACTCGCGCGCGAGGTTTTCATTCGCGTGCTGGCTCCACTTGTTCGAGACGCCGCCCTTCTTCGCGAGGTCGACGACCTCCGCCCAGTCCTGCTTGGCTTCGTTGAGATCCTTCGCGAGGGCGGCATCGCGCTGCGATTCGAACTGCGCGACGACCGCGTCGTTCGCCGAGATGATCTTCGGCACCGGAATATTGCCGACCTTGGTCGCACGATCGTACTGGATATCGCCGAATCGGACCTTGGCGGCCATCGACTCCTCGAGCACGCCGTACTGATCGAGACCGATGTAATAGTCTTCCGCTTTCTTGCGGAGCGCCTCGATCGAATCGCGCTGGGCCGTGATCTGTTTCTTCGCGATGTTGATGTTCGTCGAGCTCGCCGGGTTCTTGATCTCGAACGGCGTCCACGTGTTCGTGTAATAGGTCTCGGCGTCCGCGAGCGCGAACTCGGCCGCATACTTCGCGCCGGTCGTGTTCTTCGGCGAGCCGGTCTTCCTCCACGCATCGAGCGTCGCTTGTTCGGCGAGCTTGGCCTGCGGTGTGCGGCCCTTCGCGCGCCACAGCTTCGCGGTATCGTAGAACGACTTCACGTAGTCATCGGCGTTGCCGGCATCCTTGCCGTACTTCGCGCGCCACCGATCGAGGTACTCGCTCATGTCGTTGACGTTGCCGGATTGGCGCGCCATGCCGGCGATCGACCACAGCGCGCGATCGTTCTTGCGACGATCCGGTTCGATCCTCATGTACTGCGTGTAGAGGTCGGTCGCGCGCTTGAAGTCGCGGCTGACCTCGGCGGCGTACGCGGCGTTGTAGATAGCGTCGAGGCCGATCTGATCGAGTGTCTTGGGCGCTTCACCCGGAATCGGATCCGGCGGCTTGATGCCGAGCTTCTTTGCCTTCTTCGTGACGTCGTAGAGCTCGAGGTCGGTCTTGATCGCTTCGTCGTACTGGAACGAGGCCTGCTGGCTCGCAGCGGTCAGCCGGATGGCGTCGAGATAGTACGGGCTCTCCTTGAACCGTTTGTCGGTCTTCGCGGTGAACTCTTTGAACAGGCCAATCGCGGTCTTCGGCCGGTCGCCGAGCTTGTACGCGACCGCGGCGTTGTAGAGCGCCGTCGGGAGATCCGGATCCGTCGCGGGAGCGTTCTTGTAGAACCGGTAGAACGCCTCGGCGGCCGGGACGTACTGCTCCTTCTTGTAGAGCTCCGCCGCGCGCGTGAAGTTTAGCGAGCGGTTCTGGCTGATCGCGAGATCGATCGCAGACTTGTCGCCGCAGCCGAGCGAGATGAACTTCTTGTTCGTTTGCTCGATCAGGTCGAAGTTGTTCTGCGCCTGATAGATCGCGAGGATGCCGTCTTTTGCCTTGGATGCCGGCGCGACCGATTTCGGATCGCGCGGATCCGCGGGCGGGGTGTGGCAGAAGTTTTCTTCGACCTTGGCGAACCGAAGAATCGCATCATCGGTATGGAGGTATGCGAGCGAGATCAACGCGGCGTTGATGCCTTGTTGTGGTGCGGCCGAGGGATCCGGCACGACGTTCTGATAGTTGTCGTATTCGGCCTGGAGCTCGACGTACGTCGGCGGGATCGGCTGCGGCTGCCACGGTTGCGGCTGCGCCTGGAGATCCGCGACCGTCGGGACCTTCAGCGGCTGGAGCTTGCCGGCGACGACTTCGGCTTGCGCCTCGGCCTCGAGCGACTGCAGCACCGAGCGTGCGGCATCGAGGTAGTACGTGGTGCCCATGTCCTTGTGGTCACGGACCCAGCGGTACTGCGCGATCGCTTCGGGATAGCGCTCGGCGTAGAACAGCGCCTCGCCCTCGAGGAAGTTGAACTCGTAGACGTAATCGGAGTCCGAGTACGTCTCGATGAACTGGCGATAGAGCTCGATCGCCTTGCCATACATGGCGAGGTACTCGGCCTTGGCCTGCGGATCCTTGGTCTTGGCGGCGTCGTAGTCCTTGCGAAGCTGGGTCGCTGCCGAGTGCGTGTTGCGCGACGCGGCGTACAACGCGCGCTCCGCGATCCGGCGCTGGTTCTCCATCGCCTCGCGGTCTTTCTCGTTCGCCGCGTACCACGCCGTGCCCGGCGCGTACTTGGTGGCGAGCTCCGCCGCGGCTTGATCGGCGGCGAACTTATCCCCCTTCGCTTCGAACGCGTTGACGATCTCCTGGTTGACGAGCGGGTTGTGCGGATCGAGCTCCCACGGCGGCCCGAGCGCGATCTTGTATGAATCGACTGCTTGGTCCCACGCCTGGAGATCCGAGAACGCGTGACCAAGCGCGACCCACACGTCGCGGACGTGCTTCTCGTTCTCGCGACCCTTGTAGAAGTTCTTCGCGCGATCGAAGGCCTTGGCCGGATCACTATCGGTCTCGCCTTCCCACGGATCGGTGAACGCGACAGAGATGTACTGGATCGATTCGTCACGGAGCTCGAGCGGCGGCTGGTTACCGGCGGCGACCGTGTCGTCGTACAGCTTCACGCTCTGATCGAAGCGCTTGATCGAGTCGAGCAAGAAATCGCGCTTGTAGAAGCTCCACGCGAGCTTGTAGAGCGACTCGGCGTAGAGCTTGGAGTCGTTGCCGCCGTTGGCGACCTTGAGGTACGCGGCGATCGCGTCGTCGAGCTCGCCGGCGACCGCGAAGTGCTCGTCGGCAACGCCGCGAACCCACGCGTGACGAACGAGCTCGGTCTCGGCGCCCGGAAACGCCGTGCAATCGGCGTACGGATCGCGGAGCTGCTTCTGCTCGACGCGCTTGATCGCATCGGCCTTGGTCGGCGTGACCGGGGCTTTATCGTTCCACTTGTATTTGTTCGAACACGCGAGCGCCAAGAAGATCTCGAGCGACTTCCGGTCGTCCTTGGTCTTCGTGTAGTACGCGAGCAAGTACATCGTCGCCGGGGTCTGACGATACGATGGGAACTTCGTGAGGATCTGTTCCCACAGGATCAGCGAAGGCGTGTAGTCCGCGACGATCGCGGCCTGGTCTTCCTTGGCACTGGTGGGTAGCGCTTCCTGAGCGGCCATCCGCTGGTCGACTTCTTCGTTCGCCTTGTCGAGATAGAGATCGGCGAGCCGGTACATCGCATCCGGCGTGAAGGTCTCGTGATCCGGATGATCGACGAGGAACTTCTCGAGCAGCGCGATGGTCTGGATGTGACGCTTGCTCTGATCGGATTCGGTCTTCGCGATCCGCTCGGCGTAGCGACGCTCGAGCTCGTTCGTGCGCTGGTCGTATTCGCGATGCGCGATCGTGCGCATCCGCTTGTCGTGATCGTCCGCGGCCTTGGCGAACTGGTCGTACTCGGACTCGACGTCCTTGAGCTCGTCCATGTCACGCTGATCGAGCCTGATCGGCGTCGTGTCGACGGCGTGGCCCCGGTTCGGCGCGGGCGCCGGCGTGGCAGGGACACCGACGCCCGGCGCATTCGCCGGTTCGTTTGGAACAGGCGTCGGCGCGGGTGCTGGAGCTGGTTGTGCGGGCGCCGGAACAGCGCCCGGCTGTGCCGAGGCAATGCCAAAGCTGCCGAGCAGCGCGATCGCGAGCAGCTTACGCATGACGCCCTTCACTTGGCTCCCGCCTTCTTCGAAGTCGGAGCTGGAGTCTTGGTCTCGTCGGGCTTCACCGACGGTGCGGTCGTCGACGGCGCCGGCTTCTCGCCCGGCTTCACACGATTATCGCCCGGCGCGGTCTGCTTGTCGGGGCTCGAGGTCGGTTGTCCCTCGGTGTTCGCCGGCGGCAGATCGGATTTGCGCGGCGTGCTCAGCTTCTTGGTGGTGTCTTCGAGCACGTCCTTGAACTCGTCCTTGAGCTGCTTGAGCTCGCGGCTGCGCGCAAGGTTCAGGCGCTTGAGATCGTCGTCGTTGTCTTCGCGCTGTGACCACGACACGTCGACCACACCGACATCAGTACGCACGACCACGTCGTAGAGCTTCGCTTTGACGTCCTTGAACGAATCGGCGAGCACTTGCGAACCGACGCTGCGACCTTCGCTCTCGTAGTCGCCGAGCTCGGCCTTGTACGCGGTGAGGTTGCCGCGCTCTTGCGCGAGCAGGCTCTTCACTTCTTCGAGGCCGGCCGCGACCGAGCGATCGATCGTCTGATCGGTGCTATCGAGGTTCGCCGCGAGCTGGGTCGCGCGATCGCCGAGCGCCACGAGGCTGCCGGTCTTACTGCGATCGCGGCTCGCCGAGGCGAACCCGTCGAGCAAGCGCTGCTCGTTATCCTGCGCGAGCTTGCACTGCGCGCGTAGGACACGCGCGGCCGCGATACCTTCATCGCCGACGCCCGCGAGGTCTTTCCCTAGCGCCGTCTCGTTGCGAATCGCCGATAGCTCGTCCTCGATGGACTGGGCTTCTTGCGCCGCCGAATCGAGATCCGTCTTGACGGTGTCCTTCATCGCTGCATCGACCGCCGGGGTCAGCGCGTACGTGCGCATCGCGACGGCCATCGCCTGGGTCGAATCGATCACGGCCGAGATCTCGGTGAGCGTGTTGTCGGTTTGCTCGTAGCTGCCACGCGTCTGCGCGATCCGGTCGGCATACGCTTTTTCCGGATCGCCCATCGCCGAGTACTGCTGCGCGAGCTGCTTGCGCGTTGCCGAGGCGCCGGCAAGATCGCCCGAGCTATCGACGAGGCGGAGCTGTTGATCGGCGATATCCGAGCGCACGCGCACGAGGTCGTCCTGGATCGCGGCGATCCGATGCCTGCGCGACGCGAGCTTCGGATACACGGTCGTGCGATCGCCCGTGGCGAGCACGCCTTCGAGGCGGTTGATGATGTCTTCGCTCTCGACGATGTTCGAATAGATCTCGCCGAGGTCGCTCTCGACACCGACGACACGCTGGACTTCTGGTTCTTCGCGAAGCCACGCCGCCGCGGCATCCGGAATCGGTGGCGCGGTCTGGAACACGTGCGAGCTACGACCCGCGATCTGCTCGACGAACGCGGCGGCATCGAGGTTGCCGGACACGAGCGCCGAGAGCGTCTGGTACGACGGGAAGTAGAGATCGTGGGTCTCGGAGAAGATCTTGGTGGCCTTGTCGTATTCGACACCCGGATCGGTCGTATCGCCGGTCGCCATCGTGCCGTTGACCTGTTGCAGCCGGATCGCCTGCGCCTTGCGGATGCGGAGGTTGCCCTCGAGGATCCGCGTGGTCGGGGTCTTCTCCGATTGCGGATCGCTCTGCTCGAGGAGCTCGAGCGCGCGCAGGGCCTTGTCGTACTGCTTGTTCTTCACGTAGACCCACGCGGTCTCGTAAAGCGCATCCGGAAACAGATCGCTGCGGCGATCGACGAGCAGGTACGAATCGATCGACTTCGACGGCTGCTCTCGTTCGTAGAACAAGCGGCCGAGAGCGAGCTGCGCGAGCTCGATCACGCGGCGATCCGTGGACGTCCGCGGCTTCTTGCTGATGAGATCGCTGTAGATGTCGCCCGCCTTTGCGAGATCCTTCTTTGCGACCTGCGCGGCGCCAGCGTAGTACAGCGCCTGGAGCTCGTACGGCGAGCCCTTGGGCACGTTGTTAAACTGCGCGAGCGCGTCGTCGAACTTGTCTTGCGCAAAGGCGAGCTTGCCTGCGACGTACGGAATCTGCGGCAACGATTGCCCCGACAGCTTGGTCAGCGCGTCCTGGCCTTCGTTATAGTCCCTCTGGACGATCGCGATCTCGACGAGGCGCACGAGCGCGAGCTGGTAATACTTGCTCGTCGGGATCGCGGCGATCTCGGCGAAGTAGGTGTGCGCGGCGCCCTTGTCACCCTTCTGGTAGAGCGCTTCGCCGAGGTAGTATGTCGCGGTCTCTTTATCGGGACCGGTCGCCTTCGACGCGATGTCGAACAGGCTCAGCGCGGCCTGGTCGTAGTCGCCGAGCTGGAACGAGACCTGCGCATCGACGAGGCGGCGTTGCCCTTGCGTGGCCTGCTCGTTCGGACGCGGAAGATCCGTGCCCAGGTTGCGAGCTTCTTGCTCGTAGCTCGAGAGCTTGTTGCCGACATCGTCGGCCATGGCGGAATGCGCGCTCAGCAGGAGCGCGAACGCCGTCGCGATCGTCCCGAACTGACGCATGGATTATTTCCCAGCCGGAGCAGCCGGAGTCTGCGCGGGCGATGCCGCTTGTGGTGTCTGCGCCGGCAGCGGGGTCGCGCCCGGCGTCTGCTGCGCGGGTGGAACGGCGGCCTTCTCCGGCGCTACGTCCGTGACCTTGCAGTCGATCGCGGCGCGCTTCTCCATCGGCGTCGCGGCGCCACCCTTCTCGAAGCCGTGGCACTCGACGCGCGAGATCTTGCCCTCGGTCGAGGTGAACGAGCTCGTGTTGCGCGCGGTGAACGTGAACTTCGAGAGGTACTCGAACACGCCATAGCCGTGACCCTTGTAGGTCGCGACCATCGCGAGCTGGTGGTTACCCGGCGAGATCGGGCCGGTGAAGATGTCGAACGACTTCGTCTTGTAGAGGTTCTCGCCGCTGTCGTCGGTCCGCGCGAACACCTGCGTGCCGTCGAGCGTGTACGTCAGCTTGACGAGATGGAACGAGCTGCCCATCTCGTTGTCGTGCGAGATCAGCGCCTGCGCTCCGACACCACCGCCGAGCATTTGCTCCTTGAGCGTCTGGACGCGCGCCTTTAACTGCCACGCGCGCTCTTTGAGCGCCTGCGTGCGCTGCTCGAGCCGGCGCATGCGCACGGCCGTCGGCATGTCTTCGGGCTTGACCGAGCTCGGGTCGATCGGCGGCTCGGCCGCGGATCCCGAACCTGCGCCGGCGGGGAGCGGTGCAGCAGCAGAACCAGATCCGGATCCAGTTGCGGCAACAGGGGTCGGCGTCTTCGCGGCGGGTGCTGGAGTCTTCGCCGCTGGCGTGGTTCCACCAGCAACAGCAACCGCAGCTAGCAGCAGCGATGACAGAACGACGACGTTCGAAAATGCTCGCATAGATCTCCAGCCGACTCTTTCGGCCACTGGCGTGCCCTCTTTGCGACAGGCGCTCCTGCCACAATTCCTTTTAGGAATGAAGCGGTTGTAACACCCGGCTAGGGGTGGTTCAAGCTGACGCGCCCGAGATGGAAAGGTCGAATTACTTCCGGTCGGGCCGGTTGGGGTGAAGCTTGGCCCAGATCGCTTCGAGTACGGCGGGCACGCCCTCACCCGTCGCGGCCGACATGGCGAGTAACGTCACACCCTGAGTAGCAAACTCGGCCTGGATCTCGGGGATGTCCTTCGGGTCGATCGCATCACACTTGTTCAGCACGACGATCTGCGGCTTGTCCGCGAGATCCGGAGCGTAGCTAACAAGCTCGCGATTGATCACGCCGAAGTCGTCGAACGGTGACCGATCGGGGCCGGTGGTGAACGTGGCTTCGACGATGTGGACGAGGACCCGGCAGCGCTCGACGTGGCGCAAGAACTGGTGGCCGAGACCGGCGCCTTCTGAAGCACCTTCGATGAGGCCCGGGATGTCGGCGACGATGAACGTTCGCTCGCCACCCGCGATCCGGACCACACCCAGGTTCGGGGTCAGGGTCGTGAATGGATAGTCCGCGATCTTCGGCCGCGCCCGCGAGATCGCCGCGATGAACGTCGACTTGCCGACACTCGGATAACCGAGCAGGCCAACATCGGCGAGCAGCTTGAGCTCGAGCCGGACCGTACGCTTCTCGCCGATCGTGCCCGGCTCGGCATGCGTGGGTGCTTGGTTCCACGGCGTAGCGAAGTGGCGATTGCCTTTGCCACCGATGCCGCCCTTGGCGATCACGTAGGTCGCGCCATCGCTATCGAGATCGACGATGAGGTCGTCCTGTTCGTAGACGACGGTGCCGATCGGAACCCGGATCGTGATGTCGCCCCCGGCGTGGCCGTACTGATCTTTATTGCGACCGTCTTCGCCACGATCGGCCTTGAAGTGGCGCTTGAACTTGAAGTCGAGCAGCGACGCCATGTGGAAATCAGCGACGAGGTGAATGCTGCCGCCGTCACCTCCATCGCCACCGGACGGACCGCCGTGCGGCACGTTGTCCTCGCGGCGCATGGCGGCGGAGCCATTGCCGCCATCCCCCGCTTTGAGCTCGATAACCGCTTCGTCGATGAACGTCATGGGAGGGAACTTCCGCGAACCTGGCGCGGGTATATACCAGGCTGTGAGCTGGCTGGCCGCCTGGATGCGCGCAGTGATCGTGCCGTCGGTGCGGCGAGCCCTGCCGGTCTGGATCGGAGCGGGCATCGTCGGCGCCGTGATTTTTGGCGGCACGGGAATGGCGCCGCGTGATCTGACCCAGTTAGCGCTGCGCACCCCGGGCCTGGCCCTCGGGCTGGGGCTGGCCTGGCTGCTCTTGTTCGTGCCCGTGGCGCGGCTGCTGGTGCGAGATGACGAGACGCGATTTCTGAGGTCGCTTCCGTTTCCGCAATGGGCGCCGAGGTTGATCGCGGCGGGTGCGCTGGTGGCTCTGCAAGTGCCGTGGTTGATATTGTGGCTCGTTGGAGAAGGCGGGTTCGGCGGCGCACTCGCGCTCGCCCTCACGCCGATCATCGCGGTGCTCGCGCTGGTGCGAGGCAGGCCGCCGCGCGGCGTGCCCGTGTGGCGTGGACCGATCACGGCGCTGCTCGGCGTGTACGCGCGTGCGCTGCGGCGGCGCGCGCGTGATGCGCTGCTTCGTGCGGCAGGGTTGGCGCTGGTGGCCGGTGGTGCCGCCGGCTTGTTCGTTCGCAATAACGGGCTCGCACCGGCCGATGCGAGCGTGTTGGCCGCGTCGGTGATCGCGGTGGTGCTCGTACCCGGCTGGGCGGGCACGCTGCTGCCGCTCTGCGAGGTGCACGGCCAGGCGCGTTGGTTGGCGAGCTCGCTCGGCGCGAGTGATCGGATGCGCGTGGGCGTGCTCGGCACGGCGATCGGCATGGTTTACGTCGGCGCGATGGTGATCGCCGTCGCGATCGCCGCAGTCGTGGTGGGTGAGCTAGCGGTTGCGCTGGTGCTCGTGCCGGTCGGCGTGGGCACGGCGCTCGGGCTCGCGCTGGTGGTCACGCGCGGCGTGGTCTGGGCGGAGGCGAGCGTGACACCTGCAGCGAAAGTGGTGCTCGCGAGCATGGTGGCCTCGGCGCTCGCGGTGGTGATGCTGGGCTGGTTCGGAGCCGTAGGGGTCGTAGCCCTCGTAACATTTGGATTGGCAGCCGTCCCTGTTGGCGGACGTGAGTCCGCGGAGTTGGCGAGCGTAAAGTGAGTGCCCCCTTTTTGCCGTCCCTCCTCCTGGAGGATCTGGTCGTGAAGCGCGGCGGCCGCACGATCATCGCGAAGCTCGGGCTCTCGGTCGCAGCCGGCGAGGTGGTTGGCATCGTCGGCAAGAATGGCGGCGGGAAGTCGACGTTGCTGATGGCGATCGCGGGCGTGCTCGCACCGACCGAAGGGCGGATCATGATCGCGGGCGCGAACGTGTGGGGATCGAGCACCCAGCGGCGCGCGAGCCGGCGCGCACTCGGTTACGTGCCCGAGAATGCGGACCCGCCGGGGTTCTTGCTCGGCGGCGAGCTGTGGGCGATGTGCGCCGCGAGCCGCGGCGTCGCCGGGCCGAGCGACGCGCTGGTGGAAGCCATGGGGCTCGACGAGCTACGTGATGTGGCGATCGAGCGGATGTCGCTCGGCCAGCGCCGACGCGCGTGCATCGCCGGGGCCCTGCTAGGTCCGCCGACGCTGCTCGTGCTCGACGAGCCCGACAACGGACTCGACGCGAAGCGCCTGACTGTGCTCGGCGACCTCGTGTCGGGTCACTGCGCCGAAAATAACAGTGCGATCGTAGCAACCCACGACCGCGATCTGCTCACGCGCATCGCCGCGCGTATCGTCGAGATTTAGTGGTTACGCTGCAGCGGCGACAGCCGGAGCCGCCGCGCCGACGGGATAGACCGCGACGCGTTGCTTCGTCTTGCCGTAGCGCTCGAACTTCACGATCCCGCCACACTTGGCGAACAGCGTGAAGTCGCGGCCGATGCCTACGTTCTCACCGGCGTGGAACTTGGTCCCAACCTGACGAACGAGCACGGCGCCGCCTTTGACGGTCTCGCCGCCGAAGCGCTTGACGCCGCGCATTTTCGGCTGCGAATCGCGGCCGTTACGAGTCGAACCTTGTCCTTTTTTATGAGC
>Ga0123337_10006272_pt1 | contig 11415 bp, 10 predicted proteins | sample frozenSSSSmetaG_FD_89792 | JGI IMG/M metagenome (GOLD analysis project Ga0123337, IMG submission 89792) | Glacier valley bacterial and archeal communities from Borup Fiord, Nunavut, Canada, to study Microbial Dark Matter (Phase II) -... | ecosystem: Environmental > Aquatic > Freshwater > Ice >...
ATGCCGACATGGCTATCAGTAACGTGGAAATGGTCAGTGCAGTTCGCAGTTTGTGCATTCGCATAGGTAGAGGCTTTCTTGTTCAGCCGACATTGCCGGGCCTAGGGGTAATTTGCGTGGACGCGTCGTGCGCGACTGCGGGTTCCGGCAACTCGCCGGTCCATTCGTATGCCTGGGTGCCAGGGGGATTTTCGTACCAGCCAGGGTCGCTGTAATCGTCGGCGCTTATGCCCTCGCGCACTTTGACCACTGAGAACATGCCGCCCATCTCTATGGGGCCGTACGGTCCCCATCCCGTCATCATCGGAATAGTGTTGTCTGGAAGGGGCATTTCCATCACGCCCATGTCAGCCATGCCTGCTGTCCCCATCGGCATATATTCCGGCTGCACGGCGCGCATTTTGGGGATCAGTGCCGATTGGTCCACGCCAATCAAAGTGGGGACGTCATGCCCCATGGCGTTCATGGTGTGATGGGACTTGTGGCAGTGGATGGCCCAGTCACCAAGGTGGTGTGCGTCGAACTCATAAGCACGCATTGCCCCAACCGGAATGTCGATCGACACTTCCGGCCAACGTGCCTCCGGGCGGACCCAGCCCCCGTCCGTGCAGGTCACTTCAAAGTCATAGCCGTGCATGTGGATGGGGTGATTGGTCATGGTAAGATTGCCGACCCGTACCCGGACACGATCATTTCTGGACACGACCAGCGGGTCGATATCTGGAAAAATACGACTGTTCCAAGTCCACAGGTTGAAGTCGTTCATCGTCATCACCCTGGGCACGTAGGATCCAGGATCAATGTCGAACGCGTTCAGCATGAAGACGAAGTCGCGATCCACCGGCATGAATGTGGGGTCTTTGGGATGGACGATAAACATCCCCATCATGCCCATGGCCATTTGCACCATTTCGTCAGCGTGCGGGTGGTACATAAACGTGCCGCTTTTGACGAGGTCGAATTCGTATACATAAGTCTTTCCCGGCGGAATGCCGGGGTGGCTGAGACCACCCACTCCATCCATGCCGGATGGCAGGATCAGCCCATGCCAGTGAACCGTGGTATGTTCAGGCAGTTTGTTGGTCACAAAGATTCGAACGCGGTCGCCTTCTACAGCTTCGATCGTCGGCCCAACCGATTGGCCGTTATAGCCCCATAGGTAGGCCGTCATCCCTTCGGCGAGCTCACGCTCCACGGGCTCAGCGACCAGGTGGAACTCTTTCACCCCATTGTTCATGCGGAACGGTAGGGTCCAGCCATTGAGGGTAACCACGGGTTGATAGGCCGGACCCGTTGTTGGATGGAGCGGCCCTTGCGTGGCGGCGTTGTCCACCAAGGCAGCTTCGGGCAGCCCCATATTGGTTGTTCGTGACCAGGCATTTGTCGAGACCAGCGCCGCGCCAGCGGCACCCGCCCCAAGAATTTGACGTCTATTGACCATCTCGGTTCCTTTCAATGCTCGCCAGAGCCGTTACCGGCCATGGCCGTTGTTTCGCCTGCGCTGGATGCCGAACCGCCGCCAAAAATGGCAGCAGACAAGTTGGCGTCAGCAAGCCAGAAGTCCCGCTTTGCGTTGACGGAATCGAGCAGGGTTCCAACCTTGGCGCGCGTGTCCGCTAGTAGTTCGAACGTGTTGGAAATCATGCCGTTGTATGTCAGAAGGGCCTCCTCCTCGATGGTGACGCGAAGGGGCAGAACGCTGTTGCGGTAGTGCAGAGCAATGTCGTAGGTGGCTCGATAAGCGGTATACGCTGAGCGAGCTTCTGAACGAATGTTGACCGCTTTTTCTGCCAGCAGGTTGGCGGCCTGCATGTAGGCCAACTCGGCCTTGCGAAGGCGAGCTTCCCCGCTGTCGAAGATAGGAATCACAAACTCGAATTCGATCTGCGGGGTAATTGTGGTTTCGACGGCGGTGGTTTTGGTCAGATCGCCGCCGACGAGTTCATAGTCGGTATCAATCTCGCGTTCGAGTTCGACGCCACTGATGACTTCGAGGTCGGTGACGTACTTGGTTGCGTCGGTCAAACCGAACGACTTTGCCGAGACTTCGAGCTCGACTTTGGCGATCTGCAAATCCACACGGTTCCGGAGGGCCTCTCGTTCAACGGCGCTTTTATTGACAAGTCCGCCTGGTAGGGCAGGCAGCTTATCTGGGATGAAGTAATCGACCTCGGCCCCCCAGAGCCCCATTAGGCGCGTCAGTTCTTCCTTGGCCAATTGAGCGGCCAGTTTGGCCTGCGCGGTTTGTCCGGTCAGTTCAGCGTAAAAGGCATGCTCGCGGGCTTGCTCACCCTTGGGCATCGCGCCGGTCTCGCCGAGTCTTTTCGCGAGTTCGGACGCTGCATCGGCCGTCGCTAGCCCCTGCTTGAGATAATAAACGGTCTCGAATGCTGAAACCGCATTGATCCAGGCGCGTCGGGTATCGACTGCCAGGGTCAGGGTCGCGTTGGCAGCCTTAAGTTGTGCCTGACGGAAACGAGCATCTGCGATATCGATGCGGCGATCGCGCGTTGCCAAGGCCAGGATATTGTTGGCAATAATACCTTCAATCGCGCGGAACAACCCAAGCCCAGGCGATGCTATGCCCAGCACGCCGATGGACACGGTCGGGTTTTCGAGCAGGGCTTGCTGCCAGACATCGGCGGCAGAGAGCCCAAGCTCTGCATAGGCGGCCTGCAGGCCCTTGTTGTTAAGTAGGGCCACCTGAACGGCGGTGTCAGCACTGATGGTTTTTTTGAACACCAGCAGGCGGACTTCATCGGCAAGAGCATTGGCCTGCTGCTGGTTTTGCACCCAAACGGTGGATTTGCCGGTCGCCGCAGTCGCGATCGTCGAGACGTTTGCAAATCCTGCGCCGCGCTCTGAATAACTGGCGGCGCCAGGAAAAGTAGAGCAACCGGCCAGTAGAGCAGTGGAGAGTAACGGTATAATCCGTAGAGTCTTGGTGAACTGCATCATGAGCTGCCCTTCGATTCAGGAGATTGCATCTCATTGAGCTCCCGCCAGGATTTGGGGTCGGTCACTTGTCGTGGGGTGTAACCACTGATGCCGCTTGGATTTGCGGTCCGGAGCAGACCTAGGTCGGCATTCATGGGCGAGGTAAAAGGCAGCACAGCTGGCAACGACGTTGCCGACGCGCAGCCGCCAAGCATTGCCGGCAAAAGCGCGGCAAGGGCGAGTTTCTTCATTTTGGGGTACCTGAATAGATAACGCTTTCTTGCCGGCACGCATGCTGACAAGGGTTAAGGGCTCAAGCGAGCGCCAGGATCGTTAGCTATTCGGTGGGCGGTAGGGCGTGAACCACTTGCTTGAGTTCAGTCCGTTCAGCGATGGCAGCAAGAAGATTTGTGCCGCAGGACGGTCCTGCACAGCCAGCCAAAGTATAGCCACCATATTTACGCAATTGCTCGCACAGCAGGATTCACCTGCGTGGTGAAGGCCACCGAACGCGCAGACGTCTGCTGCGGTTCCTGTCGTGATGGCGCAACTGAGATCAGCACCCACCGCAAACAGCTCATCGCCGTGTATAGCGTGTTCAATTAGTGATGACACTGAGACTTCACGATCGAAAGGCATCGCAAAGGATGGTGCAGCAAAAACCGCAGCCAGTGTGACCAGCAGGCCTACCAACTTGCAAATACGTCCGAAAAATTTCAGTCGGTTTTTGTTCACGATGAACAGATCGCTGAATCGTCAAATATTGTCAATTGGCTTCCTCTGTGGCAAACGCGACAATGGAGCTGGTGGCTGAAGGGAAGCTTTCAAGGCTGAACAATGAAGGCAGCGAGTGGCCTCAATCGTCACTTAAGGGAATGGTGTTTGTGGGCGCGCAGCTATCATTCCAGACCAATTCAAATAAGCTAGGCGGGTCACGGCGGCGGTCGTTGTCGGCTTCAAGAGCAACGTTTCGCGCCCTGCGGGATTCTGCAAAAAACTCATTGCGAACGCTTTGGGTAGGTCGTGTCCCGGGACGTGGTGTAACTGAGCGGCTGGGTGGTCATCGACGGATTTCCGCTAAGGTCGGGTTGCTCACACCTACCTGATACTGGAAGGACCACCGATGACCGACGATATGATGAACCTGCGCACGCTGGTAGAGAAGACCCCTGACGCCGATATTCTCCGTGAGATGATCGGCTTTGCCGCCGAACGGCTTATGGAGCTGGAGGTGGGTGCTGCCACCGGCGCCGACTATGGCGAAAAGAGTGCCGGGCGCCTGGCGCAGCGCAATGGCTACCGCGATCGGGACTGGCAGACCCGGGCTGGCACGGTCGAACTGCGCATCCCCAAGCTGCGCAAGGGCAGCTACTTCCCCGGGCTCCTTGAGCCGCGGCGGCTGGCCGAGAAGGCTCTGACTGCGGTGATCCAGGAGGCTTACATCCAGGGTATCTCCAATCGCTCGGTGGATGACCTGGTCAAGGCCATGGGCATGAGCGGCATCTCCAAAAGCCAGGTGAGCCGGCTGTGCGAGGAGATCGACGGGAAGGTCAATGCATTCCTCGATCGCCCCATTGAGGGCGATTGGCCATATCTGTGGATCGACGCCACCTACCTCAAGGTGCGCCAGGGTGGTCGGATCGTGTCGGTGGCCGCCATCATGGCTGTCGGGGTCAATGCCGACGGCCGGCGCGAGGTGCTGGGCATGCAGATCGGCGCGTCCGAAGCAGAGGCAATCTGGACCGAGTTCCTGCGCAAGCTGACGCGCCGTGGCCTGCGCGGCGTGAAGCTGGTGATCTCCGATGCCCATGAAGGCATCAAGGCGGCTGTAACCAAGGTCCTGTGCGCCACTTGGCAACGCTGCAGGGTTCACTTCATGCGCAATGTTCTGGCCCATGCCGGCAAGAGCGGCCGCCGGGTTGCCAGCGCCTTCATTGCCACGGCCTTCGCCCAGGAGACGCCGGAGGCCGCCAGCACTCAGTGGCGCGCCGTCGCCGACCAGATCCGACCGCGTGTGCCCAAGCTCGCCACCATCATGGACGAGGCCGAGCACGATGTTCTGGCCTACATGAGCTTCCCCAAGGAGCACCGGACCAAGCTCCACAGCAACAACCCGATCGAGCGCGTCAACGGCGAGGTAAAGCGTCGGACCGAGGTTGTGGGCATCTTCCCCAACGAGGACGCCATCGTCCGGCTGGTCGGCGCCATCCTGCTCGAGCAGAACGATGAGTGGGCCGTTCAGCGCGCCCGATACATGACACTGGAATCCGTCGCCCCATTGAGCGATGATCCCCTCGTCAGCCTGCCGGCAGTCCCCGCACGCTGACCAGCCCGGCCAAGCCGGAAATGCGTGGAGGCCAGGCCTCATTTACACCACGCTACGGGGCACGATCCTCCGTTGTGATAGGTGCGTTAAGAATACCGCATAGATAGTCTGTCTCGGCGTCGGTGCGCACAATGACGGAGGTGCAGGACGGCGGCGTCACAGGCCGGGGCTGGTCAGACCCTACTTCGAACCAGCCCAGGGTATTCTAGCACTAAGTGGTAGCAGTCGAATGCTGAGGGATAGTGCTTGCCGGGAGGAACGCTCCGGGTATGCTTCGAGTAGCGGTTTGGCCGCGCGTCGTGCTCGACAACCTCGTGAAGCTCGCAGCCGAGCTTGGTTGCAATCGAGGCCAACGCGTCCGTTGCGTCTCCGGAGATCAGGTATGCCAACATGGCGCCGGAGCTCGAAAATGGCGCGTAGCGGCACTTCAGAAACTCGTTCTCCACGTCGTGGGCGTAGGCTGCGCCACGGCACCGGGAGTTTCCAGAACCTTCGCCTCAAGGGGCCACATGATGCGCTCATCGGCTCTTAGGACGAAGGCAAGATCGTATTCTGGCGGCTGCGCAGGTGCTGGACGCCTGGTCTCTCTTTCAAAAGGCCCGTGCTGAACGTAGAAAGGTTCAAATCCTGTCATCGCTGCGGAAATTCGCGGCTCAAGAACTTGGGTGATGCTGCGCTCCAGATCGCCGCCGTCGATCAAGGGCATGGACTCATGCATCGCGTCGTAGGCAAGCCAGACGAGAGACAAGAACTGCCGCGCCGGCTCCGGTACCCGCCAGGAACGTGCCGAGGCAAAGCAGCGTCAGTGACGAGGTGAACATGCCTGCGGCCGCGATCAGGCCGCCCAGCGTCCCGAGGCTCGCGCCGGCGATGAACCCGATCCGGCGGCCGACCTGCGTCATCCACATCGAAGCCGGCACGGTCGACACCGCAGCGCAAGGAACATCGCCGCGATCGGCGCGGTTGCCCATTCTGGCGATGGCGCCAGTTTGGTCTGAACGGTGGTATATTCGCAATGCGTCTCGGTCGCCCCGACTCATCCCCCCGTTTGGCACCGTTCACTGTGTTGCAGAAAGTCAGTCGTATATTGGTGGCCCACCGCGCCGAGTTCTCAAGGCGGAGTGAAATTCCCCACTGCCGGCAATTGTGTTCTTGAGCACGTCCACACGCGAGCGCCTACGTCCGATCGGCTGCCATAGAAAGGCCGTCGTCAGCCGCCAGAGGCTATTTGTGATGAGGGGCCGCAGCCGGCCCTTTAGCAATCGTTAACCAGACCGGGGCAGACTGAGCGCATGCATCAAGGCCGGTTCACATGGCTTACGGCTGTCATCGCCGTGGTTTTCGCGTCGCTGCTCGCCGCCCCGGTGTTAGCAGCGAACGCCCATTCGCACGCCATCAGCGCCGTCGTTGAAGCGGTCGAAACCCATGGCCATGTCCATGACGATGTGGGCGGCGATGCCCATGACGCCATCGACCATGCCCATGACGTACCCCACCTGCAGCTGGCGCTGATCCTCTCCATTGACACCTGGCAGCCCCACTGGACAGCCAGTGTCGACTTGCGGATCGATAGCTCGCCGCGATCCAGTCCAGAGCGACCGCCCAGATCGATGCTGTGACTTGACCGGGGGCCAAGCGCCTCTCTCGTTCACATGCACGGACCCATATCATGATCCCCGACCTCTCGCGGGCGAGCTGGCTACTGAAGCCACTTGCGACCGCCTTGCTGGCGCTGACGGCCTTGCTGGCCTTTGGCGTCGCCGCCCATGCTCATGGCGTGGCCACTTCGGACGCTGGCTACATCGCCGAAATCACCGGTATTAACCCGCTGCCCTATGTCTATCTGGGCGCCAAGCATATGATCACCGGTTACGACCACATCCTGTTCCTGCTTGGCGTCATCTTCTTTCTCTACAAGATGGAGCATATCGGCATCTATGTGTCGCTGTTCGCCATCGGCCACTCCACCACCATGCTGTTGGGCGTCTATTTCAACTGGGCGATCAGCTCCTATTTCATCGACGCCATCATCGGGCTTTCGGTGGTCTACAAGGCGCTCGACAATATCGGCGCCTTCCAGCGCTGGCTCGGCTTCCAGCCCAATACCAAGGCGGCCACCCTGGTCTTCGGCCTGTTCCACGGCCTGGGCCTCGCCACCAAGGTGCTGGAATACGACATGTCCGAGGATGGCCTCTTGCCCAACCTCATCGCCTTCAATGTCGGGGTCGAAATCGGGCAGTTGCTGGCTCTGGCCGCCATTCTCATCGTCATGGGCTTCTGGCGCCGCACGCGCTCCTTCTGGAAACTCGCCTATTCTGCCAACGTCGCCATGATGTGCGCCGGTTTCGTGCTGTTCGGATATCAGCTCGTCGGCCTCGTGGTCGTGCCCTAAGGATCGACAGACATGTACAACACCGATTTTCCGGCCAAGGCCGACCTGCCCAGCACGGAGCGTCTCGTTCGCTCCACGATCCTCGCCGGCATCAGTGCGCTGGCCATTCTCCTCACCGTGGTCCTGCCGTCCGAATACGGCATCGACCCGACCGGTTTCGGTCGGCTGACCGGCCTCACGACGATGGGTCAGATCAAGATGCAACTTGCAGAGGAGGCGGCCGCGGATGAGGCCCTGAGCGCCGCAGTGGCCACCGGGACGGCCAATCCAAGCTCGGTTGCAATGGCGAGTTCGCCGGACACCCAGCAACTGGCGGCCCGCGTCGATGCCCTGGAAGCCCTTATCCTGGAGCTGCAGCCGGCTCAACTGCCACCCGTGGCCGCACCAATCGAAGCAGCGCCTGTACCGGCTGCACCGGTTCCGGTGGCACCGGTGCCCATGCAGCAGGCAGCGGCGCCGGCAGCTGTCGCAACCCCGGCACCGATTGCCGCACCGCAATGGCGCGACGAGGTCACCTTTACACTCACGCCTATGCAGGGGGCCGAATACAAGCTGGTCATGCAGGCCGGTGCCGTCGCCAACTATGAGTTTGTGGTCGACGGTGGCGTTATTAACTTCGATGCGCACGGCGAGGGCGAGGGACAGTCGCTGAGCTATGAAGAAGGTCGCGGAGTTATCGGAGACAGCGGACAGATGACACCGCCAGTTTCCGGTACTCACGGCTGGTTCTTCCGAAATCGTGGCGAGGAGGACGTCGTAGTGACCCTCCGCACCGGCGGGGATTACCAGGAGCTGCGCAAGCTCATCTGATGCCGGTCGGGCGGGAGCCGCCCTAGAATTGCGCGCCCGACCCTGAACTGGCCGGGTGCCTCAAACGAGCTATCGAAGCTTGCGCGGTATCCCCCAGGGGGGATACTAGTGTCATATGAACGATGTTGAATTGCACCCGCACCGCCACGCCACCCATCCCCAGATCGTCAAGCGCCTGAAGCGTGCTGGTGGACACCTAAAATCGGTGATCGACATGATCGAAGACGGGCGGTCCTGTCTCGACATCGCCCAGCAGTTGCACGCCGTGGAAAAAGCCATCGCCCAGGCCAAGAAGACGCTGATCCACGATCATCTCGACCATTGCCTTGCCGACGCTGTGGGACCGCTTGAAGACGCGGATCGCGCCCGTTTCGACCAGTTCCGCGACATCGCCAAATACCTTTAGGAAGCACTCATGCTCGCCGTTCTTCGCAATCGGACCTATCGTCATCTCTTCCTGGCGCAGGTTATTGCCCTCATCGGGACGGGGCTTGCCACCGTCGCCCTCGGCCTGCTCGCCTTCAACCTGGCCGGCGACAATGCCGGTGCGGTGCTCGGCACCGCCCTTGCCATCAAGATGATCGCCTATGTGGGCGTGGCGCCGATTGCGTCAGCATTTGCCGAGCGACTGCCGCGACGCGCCATGCTGGTCACGTTGGACCTGGTGCGGGCAGGCGTGGCCGTGATGCTGCCCTTCGTGACGGAAATCTGGCAGGTCTATATTCTGATCTTCCTTTTGCAATCGGCCTCTGCGGCGTTCACGCCGACCTTCCAAGCGACCATTCCCGACATCCTGCCCGATGAGCGCGACTATACTCGCGCCCTCTCGCTTTCCCGGCTGGCCTATGACCTCGAAAGCGTGGTGAGCCCGCTACTGGCCGCCGCGCTCCTGACGGTCATTTCCTTCAACAGCCTTTTTGCCGGAACCGTCATCGGCTTTGCCGCATCGGCCCTTTTGGTCGTATCGGTCGTGCTGCCCAGCCCCAAGCCCGCCGCGCCGCGGGGCATTTATGACCGCACTACTCGCGGACTGCGCATCTATCTCAAGACACCGCGCCTTCGGGGCCTGCTGGCGCTGACTTTTGCCGTGTCGGCAGCGGGAGCCATGGTCATCGTCAACACCGTCGTCCTCGTGCAGGCGGGGTTTGGCCTCGACCAGCAGTGGACAGCCATCGCACTTGCCGCCTTCGGCGCCGGATCGATGGGCGCAGCATTCGCCCTACCGTCGCTGCTTGACCGATTTCCCGACCGAGCGGTGATGCTGGTCGGTGCTGCCATCCTCGTCGCGGCGATGCTGCTGGGCAGCCTGCTTGTCGGCTATGCGAACTTGCTCGTTCTGTGGGCTGTCGTCGGCATTGGCTATTCGGTGACCCAGACCCCCGCGGGTCGCCTGATCCGCAGGTCATCCAATCCCGAGGACCGCCCGGCACTGTTCGCCGCCCAATTCGCTCTGTCGCATGCGACCTGGCTGGTGACCTATCCACTCGCCGGTTGGCTGGGCGTTGCTGCTGGCTTGCCGCCGACCTTCCTCGTCATGGCCGCCATTGCCGCATCGGGGCTTCTTGCCGCGCTGTATCTGTGGCCCGCTCACGATCCGGTCATCGTCGAACACACCCACGCCGACTTGCCGGCAGGTCATGCTCACATCGCTCAGGCTCGGCCTGCCGGCACCGGCTACATCCACGCCCACGACTTCGTCATCGATAACGAACACGTCTCCTGGCCAGGGCGGTGAGCGATATCCTGGGCTGGCTGGTTGCGCTGCAGGCGACGATCCATGGGGCCATCGCCCAGCATATCGAGGCTTTTGCAGCGTCGGGCGACTGGCTGACCCTGCTTGCGGTATTGCCCATGGGCATGCTGTTTGGCGCAGCGCATGGGCTGACGCCGGGCCATAACAAGCTGGTGCTTGCCAGCTATGTGGTGGGCGACAGCGTGCCGGCCTTACGGGCGAGCCTAATGGCCCTGGTTCTCACCGCCGTTCATGTCGGCTCCGCCGTGCTCATTGCTCTGTTCGCCGGTTTCCTGGTGTCCCGGACGATCACCAGCGCGGGACAGGCGCCCCTGCTCGAATCTGCCAGCCGCTTGCTACTTCTCGGTGTCGGGCTGTGGCTGGTACTTCGTGCCATCAAGTACCGCTCCCATCTGCACGGCGAAGGCTTCGGCGTCGCCATTATAGCTGGTCTCGTCCCTTGCCCACTGACCCTGTTCGTCATGGTCATGGCGTTGTCGCAAGGCGTACCGCAAGCGGGTCTGATATTCGCCGTAGCCATGCTGGCTGGTGTCGGATCAGTACTGGCGGTGGTCGCACTGGCAGCCTCGCTTGGCGCCAAGGCATTTGCAAAGTCACTGATCCGTCACGGTACTACGGTCAAGGCCGCTGCGAGGAGCCTGGAGTTCGTGGCGGGACTTGTTCTGATCGGACTGGCGATCGTCCGGCTCTTAGGCTGATGAGCGCTGGCTACGCCGCGGTTGGTGTTGGGACCCATGTTTGTGGGCAGTCGCCGACAACTCCATCTGGCCTCACCTACTTTGCGCTTTCCGGCTGAGATACCCTACGGTAACTCTAACCGTATATGGTTGTCGCACGTCAAATGGACTACCCCATGCTCAATCTCGTCCTTCGTTTCGCGGCTATGCTTTTGATCGCGGTGACCGTAGCGGCCTGTGGCCAATTCGTTGGCGACAACCGGCACAATGTCCCGTTGCCCAAAGCAATCATCGACCGGTTGTCCGAGATCGGTTCATCGCCAGGCGATCCGATGGTCATTCGCGTCTACAAGCAGAGTTCCGAGCTCGAGGTTTGGAAACGCACCCGCACGGGGGAATACGCGCTACTGAAGTCCTATCCTATCTGCAAATGGTCTGGGGAACTCGGTCCCAAGGTGCGTGAGGGCGACTACCAGTCGCCGGAGGGCTTCTACGACGTCACACCGGCGCTCATGAATCC
>Ga0123337_10006275_pt1 | contig 11409 bp, 9 predicted proteins | sample frozenSSSSmetaG_FD_89792 | JGI IMG/M metagenome (GOLD analysis project Ga0123337, IMG submission 89792) | Glacier valley bacterial and archeal communities from Borup Fiord, Nunavut, Canada, to study Microbial Dark Matter (Phase II) -... | ecosystem: Environmental > Aquatic > Freshwater > Ice >...
GAAAGCGGGCTGCTCGCCGATGGAGTGAAGTACAGATTGTCGACGAACAGCAGTGAAGCCTGCGAAGGCGTGGAGCAGGGTCTGGTTTGGAAGCCCGATAGGGGCAAAATCGGGTTCCATCCTTGACGGCGTTGTTATCAGCGCCGTTTTCGTTTTCTTCGGTGTAGAGCGAGGCACGCAGGACCAGAAAGCGGTCGACCCACGGCTTGAGTTTGAAGTGGACGATGCGTTGCGTGTCGAGGTCGTAAACGACATATTCAAAGAGCAGCCGTGCCAAGCCCTGCCTATCCTGGTCGGAAGCGTCATCCCAAAGCTGGGTGGCGTGTTCAAGGAAGGTGATGCAGGTCCGTAGCTCAATGGCAATCTTCTGTCGGTCGGTAGTGCGTGCTTCCCACGCCTGAATTTCTTCTTCTGCCTTCTGCTTGACGTTCAGGTACTCTTCACGACTGATAGTGCCGTCGCGGAACAGGTCGAGGTTGTTCTCGATGCGGCGTTTGCATTTGGCGATGGCGCGTTGCTTCTGCTTCTCGACTTCGTTCTCATCCTGCACGTTCAGGTCTGTGCCGTGTTTACTCTGCAAGGCGAGTTCAGTCATGTAGGGCAGCATGGAATCGCTGACGGTGAGTAGCCGCAGCAGGCGGGCGATGTCCCCATCGACCAGTTCCACAGAGACAGAACGGCTTTTGCCGGGACACTGGTGGTCGCCATGGCGGTAGCGGTACTTCTTTTTGTTGGCACTGTGTCCAACGATGCGGCTGCGGTACTTGGCGTCCTTGCGCTTTTCGGCTTCCGCTTCGCATTTGGCGCAGTACAGAATACCTGTCATGAGGTAGTGGTACTCGGCGTTCTTGATGCCTGGTGGCCGGGTAGTCACGCTGCGCGCGGATTGTGCCAGCGCGACGCCGCGCAGCAGGTCCATCGGGAAAACGGCGCGTTCGGGGTCAGCGTCATCCAGCACCTGCTCTGGGTGGTCCAGCACACTGGCATTCTGGTCTTTAGCGCGACCCTCCAGCGCCAGTCCCGCGTACTCGCGCCAGTTGCTTGTCACGCGGCGAATATCGTCCCCATTTATTGAACGCGGCTGCTTCTTGCCCGTCTGGAATGCCCAGCCTTCAACAGAAAGCTGAAAGGCGAGGTTCGGGTAGCCGTACTGTCGGGTAGCGTACAGGGTCAGGATGCGCCTCGCGCATTCGTAGTAGCTGTGCCAGATGGCAGCGTCGTCAGGTGGCGGTTCGCCTTCCAGCCCTGCCGTGTGTGAGCCGTCAGGCATGTACCACGCGCCGCGTTTGGAAGGGATGAGGTAGCCGTCCTCGTCGCGCATCGTGCCGAAGGGTGGCCGTCCACTCGTCTTGCCCTGCTTACGCCGATGCCGCGCCACATCCTTGTTCCGGCGCGATGAGTCGCTGACGTACATCTCGTTGAACAGGCTCTCCAGCATGACCCAACTGCTGACCGTCGAGTCTTTGATGTTCATGCTTTCTTTGGAGACTGCCTTACACAGTTCGATGTCGTGTTCGCGGCAGAAGTCCATCAGTTCACCCATGCGATACATCTTGCGATGCACGCGCGAGAAGTCGTTGGCGACCACCGCCACAATAGCGGGACTGTCCAGCCGTTTCTTGAGCGCCAGCCAGCCGGGGCGGTTGTTCTCTAATGCGCCAGACTTGTGACCTTCGGCATCCTGATACCATTCAGCAACCCAGCCGCGCTCGGCGCAATATTCTTCAATATTCGCGCGCTGGCGTTCGGGGCTGTCGGTGTCGTTTTCGTCGCGGGTGATGGACTGACGGATGTAGCAGAGGGCAATGTTCCGAGGAACACGCGACATGGGGGTGAGTTTTTTGACCATCGGTAGACTTCCTTATCGAATGGGTAGCACAAGCACCCACGACAAGCTAGAGTCTGTCGAAGGTCGCTGCGCTAGACTAAGTAGTGCATCGGCCAGAGTAGCGGGGTGTTGACGCACTCCGTTACTCGCTTATGCACCAGATTATCCGCTGTTCAGCGGACCTGTCAAGCAACTGGGGTGGTTATTTGCCTGGGCTGGAATTCTGAATAGAAATGCCCTTTGGACTTTTCATTTTCTTTGACGCTCGTGCTCAAGTTGTAGGTTCTTTTGGCTTGCATTCGGGCTGTGTCGCCTGAACCGACGCATTTATCTTCGATGCTTTCACTTTCTTTGCTGCTTGCACTAACGTTGTAGGGTCATCCAGCTTGCCTTGATCTGGTGTTGACTCAGCCGACGCATTCATCTTCTGTGTCGCCACTTTCGCCAACAGTTTCAGATAGCTACTGAGACCGCTGCGCACCTCGAAGTCGCGGTAGGCGGGGTCCTGCTGCGCCAGTGACTCGCAGAGCGAACGCACGTACTCGTCAATCTGCTCATCCGGGGGCGGGACATATTCCACCTCGCGAGGCGCAGTGTTGGTTTGTACGTTCTTATCGCGCGTTGTTGACTTCGCCTGCTTCATTGAGCAACCATCGGATAAGTAAACGTTGCACTCTGCCCCTTCGCGTACTGCGTTGAGGCAGGTCATATTGTTTCCCTGCGGCGTGCTGAACTCAAACTGCATCAGGACAGCCAGCGTCCAGATTGGGTACAGATATTCAAAAAGCAGGGTTCGTGTAGATGAAGCGCATTTCCTCGCATTTCAGCACGTTCTTTTAAGCGATAAAACGGATTACTGCGTTCCTAGGCGCGGAAGAGCGACATCCAAAAAACTAATAGGACAGGCAAGGTCCAGAAACGGTGTAGAAACGCGCTGGGGTCTGGTGTTTTGTGGTTTTTGGATTCATCATCAGCACGTAGGATAGGTGCAGAGATGAGCAAGCCGATTTGTATGGCAACCTGGCGTTACAAAAAGCCAGACAGTCACGGGAGTGGGGGATTGAAAGCGCTGCTGAAATACGTCACGTTTCGCGAAGACGCACAGCACATCGTGCCGGAAGACGGCTATGAGCGTTGGCACGATTGTGGATTGGGTAAGTCATGGCGTGAGGTGTACCAGCACAGTCGTGAACTGGCAGGGCGATACATTCTTGCGCATCACTTCGTCGTCGCACCCGATCCAGATTTGCTCAAGTTGCTGCCACAAGAAAGCCGCCGCGAGGCGGTTGCCGAACTCACCGTTCAGACCATTGCAGACTGGTATCAGGCACGCGATTACGCTGTACCTGAGCTGAGTTTCGTCATTCACAACCGCGAGACGACTGACGCAAACGCACCGGGACGGCAGATGCTGCACACGCATGTATTCTGCGCAGGAACTATCCCGACGCTCGCAGGTCGCGAGTGTCCGATGGTCAAAGAACGCGATGTGGTCCGCAACAAGGGTGGCCTAGAACGAGAGACCAATCTGAACCGCATTGCCGAGCAAAGTCTCGCTTCTATTCTGGATCGCGAGATTGGCTTGGAGTGGCGCATCGGACGCGAGTTGGAGCGTCATATTGACAACGGACTCGCGATCTCAATCCGTCAGGAACAAGCACCAGAAACGTTGCCGGAACCCACACTTGAACTGCCCAAGATCGATATGGCGCTCATGGTTCCACCACCGCGCGAGCGCGAGGTCACACGTAAACAGCGCGACCGTTCCATCGGCTTCGATATTTCATAGGAGAAATGAGTGATGAAGTTTCTGTATTTTTCCACTTTTCACAAGCTCACCGTGACTGCGGACGCCCTGGCAGGCGTCCGCCCCGCACGCTTGGCGTGCGGTCAACGGTCTGCGTTAGCAGCCGTTGCGAGGTTAACACCTCGCCCCTCACGCGCCGGGGCGGCTCACTCCCGCGCTGACCGCGCGGCGTGTTGTCACCTTCCACATCACATAACCACGTCCCGCCGCCCGCGCTATGGCGCTCGTGCATCCGGGGTTCTTCGGCAGGTCAGGTGCTGCGTGTCCAGCATGACACCTATGCAGATCTCTGGTTCGCGCAGAGTCGCACGAGAGGCACGGCACGAGTCGCAAAAGGTAATCAGGACCGTTGCAGGAAAAGGAGGATTGTCATGACCGACCACAAGCGTTTTGAGGCGCGGTTGAATGTCTACGTTAGTAGCGAGTTACAGCGCAAGCTGGAACAACTCCGCGACCAGCGCGGACCCAAAGTAACCGTACCTGACCTGGTGCGCGAGGCGATACGCCTGTACATCGACAACGAGGAGGAGATTATCGGCTCGCGTCGCCACTTCCAGCGTGGCTTGCGTGAGACGATTGCAGACGCCAAAGCCGAACTCTTCTGGAACCATCTGGTCATGCTTGGTTTCTTCTGGCAGTTGCAAAGCCCGGTACTGGCCGCGACTGCACACCAGCAGCCGACCTTCAAGGAGATTTATGACAAAGCACTCGCCTTTGCGAACAGGAACGGAGAATTCTATCTGAAAGCACTCGAAGCAGCACTCGAACAGGGACTCGTCGGCAGCAGCAACGCCAGCAACAAGGAGAAGCCATGAACCACACGGAACGTATCGCACACATCTCGCGGCAGGTACGCGGTCTCACCCGTGAACACGCCCGGCAAGCGGTCGAGTTATACCTTGCCAGTGTCGCAGAAGAAGCGGCACAGGGTGGATGGGTCGCGCTGCCGGGTCTCGGACGGCTGCGCATCGGCTGCTACAAGAACGGTGGCAAGCTCAAGAACCGCATCTCGGACAGCGCGCTCCCGATCCATGATGCAGGCTTCCGCATTCAAGCACGGCTGCACCTGAACGACGAGTTCAAGGTTACGTGTCGGGAACACCTGCTACCGCTGGCGAAGGTGAATGCGGCAATCGCCCGCTACACGGCTTCAACCCGGCTCCAACCCGGACAGACAGGCACTAACCGGATTAGCTCGAAGAAAGAACGCTGAAATGAGCAATGCACCGAAGATAAATGGATGTGCCTTCGGTGCTTGTTCTTCTCAAATCAAAAGGAATACCGATGTTTCCGCTCAACGATTGTGAACTGTATGCCATTGCTCGCGCAGCGGCGGGACTGTCGTGGCAGGATGTGCCGACAGGTCCGGTGCTGCGCCTGATGCTCATGAATTTGCAACCGAAGGATGCGACCAGCCTGTTACGGCTGCTCGGACCTGAGTTGAGTACGCGCGTTCTCACGATTGACCCATCGGCTCCCGCACCAGCAAACCCTTATAGATCGGTGGAGGCGGAACCTATTTTTGTGCCAGCGCTGCCGAGTGAAGCGCAACTCGATGATGTTGCGTTGCAAGCTGCGGAAATGGTCGGCGGCTGGCTGAAGGAGATACTGGCGTGGTCAACCCGCCGGTCGCCAATGACCCCGCCTGATTTTCTGACAGCGGGGTTGGTCTGGACACTTGGGCTGGCAATTGCCCGGCGCTGTGCGGTGTCTCTGCACAAACCTATTTTCCCGCATCTGTACGTGCTGTGGGTCGCGCCAACATCTCTTTTCAAGAAGACGACAGGTATGGATGCCATCATTGATTTGGTGCAAGCAGCAATGCCGCACATGCTGCTCCCCGAAGAAAATACACCGGAGTCGTTCATCGGGGCGTTGGGTGGCAAGCGTCCCACGAACTACGATGCGCTTTCCGAATATGAAAAGCGATTGGAAGATGCGGGACGTACCTTCGCTGCACAACGAGGGATGCTCATCGACGAGGCGAGCAGTCTGTTTGGAGCAAGCAAGAAGGACTACATGCAAGGTCATACCGAGATGCTCATGCGCTTGTACGATGCACCTCAGCGATACACGCGTAACGTGCGCAGCGAAGGCAAGGTCGTCGTCTATGAAGCGTCCTTGTGCATTCTGGGTGCAACCACCCCCGTATCGCTGCTACGGAACATCTCTGCACAATCTTGGGAAACAGGCGAACTTGCGCGGTACGTGCTGCTCTACCCTGAGCATGAGATGCCCTATCTTACCAGTGTAAATGGGACCGACTACAAACCACCTGCAAATCTGGTCAAGCGGCTGGCAACACTTCACACCACGCTTCCGATGCCACCCGATCCCACCTCACGTCTCCCTGAGGATCAGACTGCAATGCAAGAACCGATTGTGGTTTATATGACGCCCGAAGCACACAGCGCCTATAACGCATATACGAAAGCCGTCACCTACGACCTGCTGCGCGGCACGCACACGCCCGACAGCCGCTTACACCCGAACTATGCGCGGTTGCACATTCAGGCCGCAAAAGTTGCGCTCAGTCTGGCCGTCATGGACTGGAGCGAACAGGGCGCAGCGGGCGCACCACAAATCCAATTAGGACACTGGGCGCAGGCCCAACAGATAGCGGAAACCTGGCGAGCCGCGGCACATCATCTACTGGATGCTCTCAATCGTGGTGAGGACAGCCGTGCAGAAGCGCGTATTCACGACTTACTACTGAGTGCTGCTGATGGCCTGACCCTGCGCGATCTCACCCGCAAAACGGGGCTGCGTCGCAAGTCGATTGAAGACGCGCTGCGCTCATTACAGGAAGCAGGCGTTATCTATGCTGCCAGGCAGCGCCGTGGTGAGCGCGGTCCAGAAACGATCCTCTACCGCGCCGATCCATGAAAACCCGTCAGCGGTATCGACGGGTTTCAGGTTGACAGGTTTCAAAACGTGTCTGGCGTGCTGTGTATAAATGCGTGTCGTTTGGATAGCTTACTTCTATTGAGCAGAAGCATTTCACATGTCGGGTCAGGGTGATGCTTTCCCGATACGGTAAGCGCGCACCGTATCATCTGCAACGAACAACAGATACAAACAGCGCTTCTGCATCGAACGCACTTTCGCATGGCTCGATAAATTCCGCGCCCTGCTCATCCGCCTCGACCGCTCCGATACCCTTTTTCTCGCTGCTTTTCAACTCGCCTTTGCTCTACTTAACCTCCGCCATCTCTTCAACTCGAAAGTCTGAATCAGTTCAAGGGCTAAATGTCCAGAAACTGCGATGAAGCGCCACGCTTTCTCACTACTTTTCCAATCCTTTTTCTAAAGGTTTATGTCCTGCGCTGTTGTGAACTCGTTCAATGGCATTCCGCACAAGGTCAACCAGTTCATCGACACCCTTGGGCGAGGTGGGAACATCCTTGAGCCGTTCGAGATCGTGCAGGAAAGTTTCCAACGGGCCGACGTGCCGAACGTGCTGAGCAGCAAGATTAAACTGCCGCCTAGCTTGTTCCAGGTTCCCAAGGACAAGTTGCGCCGCGCTCAGATCAAAACGTGTCCAATAGTCGAACGGATTATGATCCAGCATACGAGAGGATATTGTCGCAGAACGCTCGTAGTATTGTTTAGCTTGCTCCAGATCGCCGCGCAGGTAATATAATGTTGCCAAATTGACGATAGGGTAAGAGTTTTGTGGCGTGACTAATTCAGCCGCTTTATAGGCTTCAATTGCCTCATCCATGCGGTTCAGGCGTTTGTACAGGCCACCTAGTACGGCTTGGAAAGATTCGCCATTAATATCACGCACGGCAGGGTCTTGTGACAGTGCCCGAAGAAACATCTGCTCCGATTCCGAGTAACGCAGTTTCTTCTCCACAGGATCGGTTATCTTATCTGCCTGTAAGCGCAACGCATACGCCAGCGCAGCCTCGGCAGGTGGATATTGTTCATTTTGTATTAGGGCGCGTTTCAGGTGTTCAATCGCCTTTTCAATCTGGCGAGTCTCTGCATAAAGGTAGCCCAAGAAGTAATTCGTGGCGGGATTGTCAGGATCGAGTGCGTAGGCTTCCTGGTAAGTACGCAGCGCCGATTGGATATTCTTAGCTTCTAGCTGCTGTTCTCCGAGTTGGAGCAGCGACAGCGCACGGATGGCAAGCAATGTTTCATGATCGCTTTTAGCGCGGGCATCGTTTTCTGCCGCTTGGACATTCTGACCGACGATGATGATGGGCAGTAACACCAACTGCAAGAATGTTTGCGCTATCCAAGAAACAATAATAATTGGATCACGCGAGTTGATAGCAGCAGGGAACGAGACAAAAGCAAGCAGCGCGAACGCATAGGCGCACCACATGGAGCCAACTGACCTGGTAATGAGTATAGCTAGGCGGCTGTTAAAACGACCAGTTGGGCGTTCACCATGCCCTGCTTTGTGAAAATCCTGGCTTAAGACCAACTTGGGGACGCGAGTTCTTGATTTGGCGCTCTGTGATTCATTTTCCATGATTACTTCTTGTAATTGCTCGAAGGTGGGGCATCAGCGGAAAAGCAGGAGCCATACTGGTAAAGTTGGAGTAACGACGCAACAATCAACTAGTGAGGCTCAAGGGAATGATAGCGCAAGCGACGAGCGTGGTCGAATTGCTAGAACTGGTAGATGAGATGTGGAACGCAGAAGCAGCAGAGGCTATCGACTTGGGCAATAAATTTTGAAGGACGAAGCCGCACTCGAACAATCTTTTCGAGGTCAGTCTATCGACGATAAAACTCTTGAAACTCACTTGGCTGAATTGGGCAGTCTCCAAGCCAAATTGCGTTGTACACTTGCGAACGCACTTGGCAACACTGAAAGTCCTCACTACAAAGCAAGTGATGCAGTACAACATGCTGCGGGGCTATGGTACGATGGGAACGAGCATCAGATGCGACCCACCGCTTCTCCGTAGGCTAAAAATCACTTACCACGCCGCGTGGCGTATTTATGGGACTGAACGAGACATTTTTGACAGGTGGATCTGTCAGTTCGGTCAAGCTGCCGCCTGTAACGACGATATGTGCCAATATTATGCCGAGTGGATGAGCGCCAATCCGCACACTGCGCCGCCAAATTGTGATCTTTTGGGTCGGACTTGCGGAAGTTATTAATAGGCAACGTATGAGCAAATATTCAAGTGTTCGTCTTTGATACCTTGTCTCATCTCACAAAGTATGGCATATTGGATACTTGACATTCGCGAAAACGGATTATAATAGTGAATATATGAGCATTCGTTCATATGTTGAGACTAAATCTCAACTCGTAGAGGGTGAAGCTGCAACGACCATCGCATTACAAACAGCCAAAGACGTTGCAGAAATTTTTGCGGCTATGTCCGACCCGACGCGAGTGCGGATTCTGGCAGCACTGATCAGTAATGAACTCAACGTGCAGCAGATCGCGCAAGCAATTGAATTGACTGAGTCCGCTACATCGCATCAACTGCGGTTACTGCGAAACCTGCATATCGTGCGAACACGCAAGGCGGGTCGTCAGGTATTCTACGCGCTGGATGACGATCATATCCGCGATCTGATGCAGCGCGTGATTGAGCATATCGAACACAGATAGCACCGTCCATCCTTTTTCAGAGTGGGCGGCCCGGAGAGAGCAACCCATGTCTGAAGCGAAAGTCCTCGAAACACCTACTCCTGTTCCACCCGCCGCAGAGGTATTAGAGCCGAGAGATCAGGTACGTGAGGGTCAGGAACTAGGACCAGCATTCCTGCCGCGCTGGATGCAAGAGCGCTGGATACTCATCCTTGTCGGCATGGCAGGAGTTTTCTACCTGATTGGATGGATTGGTGGCAGCTACCTGGGAATGTCACCCGCGCTGGCAACCATCTTCTTCATTCTGGCCTATATTGCAGGCGGCTATGATGTCGCGCTGGAAGCCATTCCTGAACTCCTCAAAGGCAAGTTCAACACCGATTTGCTAATGCTGCTTGCCGCCGCAGGCGCGGCAGCACTCGGCGAACTGCGCGAAGGTGCATTTCTACTGCTTCTATTCAGCATCGGTCACGCAGGTGAGCATTACGCGCTCGAGCGTGCGCGCAACTCGGTTCGGGCGCTTGGTTCGCTCACACCAAAGACAGCGCTCACCCGGCGCGACGGGAAAGAAGCGGAACTCCCTGTCGAGCAACTCCAGGTTGGCGATGTAGTGATCGTCAAGCCCGGTGCGCGGTTGCCGGTTGATGGAGAAATCCTCGTCGGACGTTCAGGAATTGACCAATCCCCAATTACAGGTGAGTCCGTCCCCATCGATAAGGAGCCGGGCAATGCAGTCTACGCCGGGTCAATCAATGGCGAAGGCGCACTCGAAGTCAAGGTCACGAAGCTGGCGAAGGACAATACCCTTGCGCGTGTGATGCGAATGGTCGAGGAAGCCGAGTCGCAGCAATCACCAACACAGCAAGCGGTGGACAAGTTCGAGCGTATATTCGTGCCGCTTGTGCTGATCACTACCGGACTGGTGATTGTCGTACCGCCGTTAGTGTTCGCTGTACCATTTGCCGCTTCGTTTACCCGCGCGATGACCTTGCTGGTAGCGGCTTCGCCCTGTGCGCTGGCACTTGGAACCCCGGCAGCAGTATTGGCCGGGATTGCGCAGGCAGCTCGCAATGGTATCCTGATCAAGGGCGGCGCGCACCTAGAAAACCTCGGACAGATGAAAGCAATTGCGTTTGACAAAACCGGGACGATTACACATGGACGCCCTGAAGTGACTAATGTTATCCGACTGGCCGATCAGCCAGAAAACGACGTATTGGCGCTTGCCGCAGCAATGGAAACACGCTCCGGGCATCCGCTGGCACAGGCCGTCGTTCGCGCGGCACAGGACAAACAGCTCTCACTGCCCACATTGGGCGAGGTCGAGTCTTTGACCGGACGCGGCTTAAAAACAAGCTATAACGGTCAGACCGCATACCTCGGTAATTTGCGCTTGATGGATGAAGCGAAAGTGAATGTGACTCCCGACCTTCGCAAGCAAATCGAAGCGATGGAGAGTAGCGGCAAGACCAGCGTTGTTCTAGCGATGGGAACACAAGCTGTTGGGATCGTCGGATTGGCAGACACTATTCGTGCCAATGCTCCGAAAGCGATGGCCGCGCTAAAGCAACTCGGCGTCCTGGAGACGATCATGCTCACGGGCGATAATCCACGCGCTGCGGCAGCTATTGCGAAACAAGCTGGATTGACCGATGTACGTGCTGATCTGATGCCTGAAAACAAGGTTGATGCGATCAAAGCGTTGAACGCGAAGTACAAGATCACCGGGATGATTGGTGACGGGGTGAACGATGCTCCGGCGCTGGCCTATGCAATTGTCGGCATTGCAATGGGCGGTGCAGGGACGGATGTTGCCCTCGAAACTGCCGATGTTGCCCTGATGGGTGATGATCTCTCTAAGCTGGCCTTCGCGGTTGGGCTGGGGCGCGCGACACGCACTATCATCATTCAAAATCTGGCAATCTCGTTGGGCGTGATTGCCATCCTGATCATTACATCGCTGTTGGGGTTCGCAAACCTTGCAATTGCCATCGTGTTTCACGAAGGCAGCACGATTGTCGTGGTCCTGAATGCACTGCGGCTGCTTGGCTATCGACCTGCAAGCCCATAAACCCACTGTGCGGGGTGTGAGCAAAGGTTGACATAGAAAAAGTGGCGAAAAGGCCAGGAGAGAGGTAAAGCCAGATAACCACATCAACTTTTCCCACAATCGAGGCCGAGATGGAGTTTAGCGCGTATTTGCAA
>Ga0123337_10006277_pt1 | contig 11408 bp, 4 predicted proteins | sample frozenSSSSmetaG_FD_89792 | JGI IMG/M metagenome (GOLD analysis project Ga0123337, IMG submission 89792) | Glacier valley bacterial and archeal communities from Borup Fiord, Nunavut, Canada, to study Microbial Dark Matter (Phase II) -... | ecosystem: Environmental > Aquatic > Freshwater > Ice >...
CGCCACCTGCGCCCGCGTCACGTTCTGGTTGGGGCGGAAGGTGCTGTCGCTGAAGCCGGTGATTGCGCCCGCGTGGGCGGCTGCTTCCACGAACTGGTAGAAGACGTTGTTTGATGGCACATCATTGAAGGTGGGTGTGGTTGGGGTGAAGGCTGGTAGAGCAAAGCCGAGCGTGGCTATCTTCGCGAACTGACCGCGAGTGGTGTTGCTGTTCGGCTCAAACCGGAACGTACCGTCGCCATTGGGGAAGCCGCTGATCGCCCCACGACAGGCGAGGAACAGGATGTCGTTGTAGAAGATGTTGCTCGTACCAACGTCGGTGAACGAGGTCGTGCAATTAGGGGTGGCGGTCGCACCGCCGGGAGTCTGGGTCGCGGCGGCAGTGTTGGTCGGCTGGGTGGTAGCGGTTGAAGCAACCGCCGTGCTGCTCGGTAGGCTGGTGGCGGTCGCGCCCATCGGGGTGCGGGTCGGCGTGTTGGTAGCAGCTGGCGCAGGCGTGTTGGTCAGCGTCACGCAGGTGTTCAGCAGCACCACTACGCTGTTCGTACCTATGCTTGTGGATGCAAGATCGAGCCTGCCATCACCATTAAAGTCGCCAACCGCCACTGAGTAGGGTCCGTTCACGCTGAAGTTGAGTGCGGTCTGGAAAGTGCCATCACCGTTGCCGCGCAACACCGACAGGTTGTTCGAGCCGTAGTTTGCCGTTACCAGGTCAGGGTTGCCATCGTCGTTGAGGTCGCCAACCGCGATTGAGGCGGGGTTGGTACCCACCCCAAAATTGACCGCTGCCTGAAAAAGGCCGCTGCCATTACCCAGCAGCACCGACACGTTGTTTGAGCTATTGTTCGCAACAGCAAGGTCGAGGTTGCCATCACGATTGAAGTCAGCAATTGCCAACGAGTAAGGTTCAATGCCTACGCCAAAGTTGACCGGGTTCTGGAAGGTGCCGTTTCCATTGCCAAGCAGCACCGACACGTTGCTGGGGCTAGTGTTCGCGGTGGCGAGATCGGGATTGCCGTCGTTGTTGAGGTCGCCAACCACGACTGATTTTGGATGACTATTTACGCCGTAGTTGATGGCAGGCAGGAAGCCCATGTCACTGTTCATCAGTACCGATACGCTGTTAGAATTGGAGTTCGCAGCCACCACATCGAGGTAGTTGTCACGGTTGAAGTCACCAACTGTCACTGAACGGGGGCTAACGCCAACACTGTAGGCGTAAGGTAGCGCGAAAGTGCCATTACCATAGTTCTGCAACTGCGCAACTGTACTCGGATCAGAATTGGCTACCATGAGGTCGTCATAGCGGTCACCGTCAAAATCGCCAATCGCCACCGAGCGGAGATCGAGACCAGCAGCATAGGAAACCGCGTTCTGGAAAGTGCCGTTGCCAACCCCGCGTAGCACCGACACATTGTTCGAAACGTTGTTTGCGCTTACCAGATCAAGGGGGGCATCGTTGTTGAACTCACCGACGGCAAGCGACACGGGGGATGAGCCTACGGAGTAGCTGGTATTGCTGAAGCCGATGGGGTTGCAGATGGTAGGGGCAGCGGGGGCGGCTTGCTGCTGGGCAGCGAACTGGGCGGCTGGGTTGATAGTGGGCTGGCTCTGCTGGGCCACGACCGAGCGGCTGCTGCCGCTGAGGGCCGTCCCCAGCAAGCTGATTAGTAGCAGCATGATAGCTACTCCAGTCTGCGGCCAAAGTCGCTTGCGTTTGTTCACTTGCATCGTTGTGTCCTTTCCTAATGCGATAGTATCTACTGCTTACCAGGGTCAGGTTCAGCCGCTGGTTTGCTGGCTGAGGTTGAAGGGTTGAGCAGCGTGTCCGTGAGCAGGTGGTTCAGTTGGGGTAGGTCGGCGAAGTAGCGCACCCCCACCGAAGGGATCGTCTCGACCGAGCCGCGCCAGATTGCCTCTGCTGCCGGTTCGCGCCAAAGGCGTACGATAAAGACGTAGTGTTCGCGCTCATCCTGCTTGCCTGCCACTGCCCACCCTCCTGTCGCTCATGTCTGCTTCCAGCATAGCGCATTGGCGTTCCGCCAGCGTCCACCCAGCAGTCGCGAATGAGAGATGCAATTTTGGGCGTGAACTGCGCGGCGGGCCTGACAAAACAAGCCTCCACCTGCTAAAAGGGTAGAGGTTTGAGCTTTGAGCAAGACTATCGACCGCTAGCGTAGCTGGGTGTGCTAAAAGGGTAGAGATAGAAGGCTAACTTTGCCTCTTGCTCGTGCAGCCAGTTGGCTACGCTCTGACGGTTGACACCGAGGCTGCGAGCGATAGCACTGAGGCTCTGACCCTCGCGGCGCAGGCGGCCAGCTTCGGCGTGCAAATCGGGCTGATGGCCCATCGGCTTGCGGTCAGGGGTGAAGTAGCGGTCGCAAGACTGGCACTGATAACGCTGGCTGCCGCTAGGGTTGAGGCCTGCCTTGACCGTGTTCGTACTCTGGCAATGGGTGCAGGCGGGGGTAGGGCTGGGCCGCTGGTAGCCGGGGTTGGCGTAGGCAGGCCACTCGTCCCGTTCGTAGGCAGCCAGCAGTTCGCGGTGGAAGTGAATGTTCAGGTAGTAGTCGCGCCACTGTGCGTCGGCGTACTCAGCCAGCTTGGTCTCGCTCTCGGTCAGGGCCGCACTGAAGTAGCGGTGCGCTTCGGCCAGGTAGTGCTGGGCCAACTGCCGTTCACCAGCGGCCCGCTGGTAGCAGGCCAGTAGCCAACAGAGGCGTTGAGGATAGCTGTTGCTGCCCTGCTCAGTCCAGAGTTGTTCGCGCCTACAGCGGGCCGCGATAACACGGGCGGTTCGTAGGTCGCCCAGTTGCAGCGCGATCAGCAGCAGATAGGAGCTGGTCTCCTCCAACTCGCTCTTGCTGCCAGCCAGTTTGAGCCGCAGGCTCGCTTGCAGGTTGGTGCGGGCGAGGGTCAACTCGCCCAGCATCGTCTCCAGCGCACCCAGAGTAGAGTGAAGGAACTCTTGATACCAACTGCTGCCGATAGCCTGCGCCAGCCGCAAACCCTCGCTGGCTGCCCGTTTAGCCTCGACGAAGCGACCAGCCCACAGCCCATGCAGGGCCAGTTGCATCAACGCTGCCGCCTGACCGCGCTGGTTGCCACAGGCCGCATACAGGTCGGCACTCTCTTGCAGCAAGGTTAGCCCCCGCTCATTCTGCCCAACGATACAGTAGACGATCCCGAAGCGGGCCAGCACCGCCGCCTCACCCATCCGTTTGCCGATTGCCACGTAGATGCGCCGAGCCTGTTCGCAATGATCGAGGGCCGCCTGCACCTGCTGCTGGTCGTAGGTGGCGGTTGCCAGCATAGCGTAGGCATCCGCTTCGCCATTTACATCGTGGATCGTCTGGCAGAGAGACAGCATTTCGCTAGCGAAGGTGTGGACGGCGGCGTAGTCCGCTTGGGCATGTGCAGCGACGATGCTGGCCTGCACTATCCGCCGCAATGCAGGCCAATTGTCAGGGGTAATGCAGGCACGCGCAGCCACAAGCAACGCGCTGGCCCTTTCATACTGAAGCGCACCACTGGCGGCTTGACTGAGCCAGCAATAACACATCACCTGATTATCTGTCTCGCCAAGCGTGCTAAAGAGCGCAAGGGCCGCTTCAAGATGCTGGTTACCCGCAATATCACCCCTAACCACTTCACTGCTGCCTTGCTGAAGGAGGGCAACCGCCTGCCAGTGCTGATTACCGCTGGTCGTTGCTAGAGAGAACAGAGCCGCGATCAGGCTGTCGCGTTCATCACGCCTGTCCATCACCGCTGCGCGCTTAAGCCTACGGTGCAGCACTTCGGCCTGCAAGTCGGCCTCGCCAAGCTCCTCGGCGATGGCGGTTAGCCGCGCTAGAACCAATTCCTGCTGCTCACGTTGCCCCAGCCGATGGTAGACCCCCTCTTGCAAGGCCAGAGCCGCGAAGCAGCGGTAGGGGTCGTTGCCAAGCAGCAAAGCGCGGTCGGCAGCCACCAACGCTTCATTGTCGGCGTACAGGCTCACCGCCTGCTCCGCCGCCTTTAGATACCATGCCTGCGCCTGCTCCCCCTCACCTCCCGCCGCAAAGTGGGCCGCGATCTCTGCCGCCTGCTGCTGCGCCGCTTCCTCCAACAAGAGACCGATGCGTCGGTGTCGTCGCTGCCGACTGCCCGCCTCGACCCTCTGATAGAACGCCTCGCGGATCAGATGGTGGTTGAAGCCGTACTCTCCTCCCGCGCCCTCGCGCACCAGCCGTTGGTCGAGCAACTGATCTAGCGCACTGAGTACCTGCCCCTCGCTCAAGCCAGCCGCTTCGCCAACCAGTTCCAGGCTGAAGCTAGCACCGACGACGCTGGCGACTTCGGCTACCAACTGCGTGTTGGTTGATAGCGATGCAATCCGGTGGGCGAGTAGCTGTTGCACCTTGAGCGGCAACGGCCCTGCCTCTATCATGTTCATCCTCTGTTCATCGCCCAGCCAGCTATAGATTAGTTCGCCGAGGAAGAAGGGGTTGCCTTCGCTCATCCGATACCAGGCTGCTGCCACTTCCTCGTCCGGCGCGCGTCCTGGCAATTGTGCTACCAACTCGTCTACAGCCTCGCCGCTCAATCGTTCAAGGGCTAGCTGACGACTAATGGTGGTGACCTGACGGCGGAACTCACGTAGGGGATGATCGCGCCCGGTTTCTTCCTCGCGGTGGGTGGCAACTATCAGGATTGCACTACCGCCGATGCGCCCAACCAGAGATTGTAGCAGGCTGATGCAGGCCTGCCCCGCCCAGTGCATATCTTCGAGGATCAGCAGCAGGGGGCGGCTGGCCGCCAGGGTGGTGAGGCATTCGGCCACCGCTTGATAAAGACGGTCACGCTCTCGTTCTGGCTCTAGTGGCGGCAGTGGCATAGTCTGCTGGCTTACCAGTTCGGGTAGTAGGGGTAGGATGGCCCGCAAAGTAGGAACAGCTATCTTACCCGCCTTGAGTAGCGGCACAGCCTCACGCAGAATTGCAGCCACCGCCTGGTACGGTCGGCTCTCACCCTTGGCGGTGCCACCGCGTAGTACCCATCCACCCTGTCCCACCACTACTGCGGCCAATTCAGCGCACAGCCGCGACTTGCCCACGCCTGCTTCCCCAGTGAGGAAGTAGAGCGCACCTTGCCCACCTGCTGCCCACTGCCAAGCCTGGGTCAGCAGATCAAGCTCTGGCTGGCGACCAACAAAGGGCAGGCCCGCAGGCAACGGCCCTTCGGTGGGTGGTTGCACCGTTGCGGCGAAGCTGGGGAGTGGCTGGTCAGTGCGGATCGCCTCATACAGGGCGGTGGTCGCAACCATTGGCACAGTGGCTAGCTCGGCGGCGAGGCGGTTGGCAAATTGGCTGTAAGCTGCCAACGCAGCGGCCCGATCTCCCATCTCGTAGCGGATCGTCATCAACTGACGAGTGGCTTGCTCGTGGAGGGGGTCGCGGGCGAGTAGTTGCGCGGCGTAGTGGCTGGCAACAGGGTAATTACGTAGGCGGTGCTGCTCGACGACCAGGCGTTCCAGGCAGGCTTGATAGCGGTAGCGCAGCCACTCGCGGGCATAGAGCAGCCACTCAGCATCGATGTCTGGCAGCAAGTCACCCTGATAGAGGGCTACAGCCTCGGCCAGATGCTCTGGGAAATCGGCCAGCCGCTCAAAGTCGGCCACATCAAGCCAGTAGTCGCTGTTGGGGTTCCACTGCACAGTGTCGGCGGTACTCGTTAGCCAGTCCTCAGCGGGTGGCAGGCTGCGCCGCAACTGGTGCAGGGTGCGGCGCAGGTTAAGTCGAGCGAGGGTTTCGGGGCTGTCAGGCCAGAGACTGAAGGCGATGGTATCACGTTGCACTGGGGCATGACGGTTGAGCAGCAGGTAAGTCAGCAGTGGGCTGGTCTTGCCCAACATAGCTAGTGGCTGATCCTGCCAGGTTAGTTCAAGGTGACCGAATAGCTGGATTCGCAACATCCACCGCCTCCTTAGTTGTCCGCCGCCCAACGCATAGCCTCAACTCTACTAACGGGAACAGCCGGACATGAGCATGACTAGAACTGGAGCTACCACGAAGTCGCGCGTTGTGCTGCCAGGGAGCGGGCTGTATGCATTTGCAGTGTTATGCAGCAAGGGCTATCTATGTGTTTGTGGAAGCTAGTGCTGATTCAGTTCTGATATTTTACGAATTGCTTCTCCAACGCTAACGTTCGTTCGGTAGTCCAGATATTTCTTTTGCGCTTCCATCAGAGCTGGCAGAGCTTGCACATCGGCAAGCTCACCTAGTGCCTTGGCCGCCGATGATCGTACAGATTTTTCCTTGTCATCCAGTGCTAGCAAAAGGTAGCTTGTACTTGGTACATTGTTCATTGTACCAAGAGCTTCGGCGACGGTACGTCTAACCAAAGCACTGCTATCATCAAACGCAGATACAAGCAATGGAAAGGCTTGCTCTCCATAGTTTCTAGCTAGCGTGGTCACTGCCGCACTACGTACTTCTTCACTACTGTCAGTCTTTACAATCAACGACAACTCATAACCACTGGTACTCCAAGCTCCCACCACAATACTAACACAGGCTTCTCGAACACGCCAATCCACATCATTCAGTAGCTCAGCAAAAAAATAGTTGATGGAGGGAGAACCGACGATCTCATGTACAGCCGTAATCACAGCAACTTTAACTCGGCTTTTCTCATCATGCAGTCTGTTCAGGAGATAAGGTATTGCTCTCGCATCCCCCAGGGAACCAAGAAACAGGCACGCTCGTTCACGGATGTCTGCATTATAGTGGGTAGTTAGTTTAACGAGATTGTCGAAGGCTGGCATAAAGTCGTGATTTTCGAAGCTAGTAGACATTGCTCCTAGCCTGCCCAGTGCCGCAAGACAAACTAGTTCATCAGCATCATCCAATTTGGCAACAAGCTCTAGCATACGTGTGTCGCTCATTATTAGCTACTCTCCATCAGCGATATCCTATTTGAAGGGACCAGGGACTCTGGCTCCTCTAACTATGTAGTAGGTTGGTTGCGACGGATTCAGCAAATATGGTCAAAGCAGACAAGGTGCAAGTCCTCGCGCTGCAACTGCGTATGGTGCTGGCTGCTGGCTGTTGGGCGGGCCTGCTGACTGACGATGCGGTTGACTTCAGCTAGCAATGCGGCCACATCCTGCTCATTGGCGTAGCTGTTGTAGGCTTGCTTCAGTTCCTTAAGGTAGACGTTGGCTAGCGGCTGGCTGAGGTTGGTGATGGCCGCAATCACCGCGGCGCGGCGCAGGGCGGGGTTGCTCATCGCCAAGCGTAGAGTCGCTATGATGTTGTTCTGCACAGCGTCAATCTTCTTGGGGGCTTCCTCCAACGCCACCTGCCGCTCTGCCGAGCGCAGGATGTCGGCGATCACCTTCTCCTGCACTGCGAAGGGGTCTTGGTCGTCGGCCTGGCGCGGCGTGTCGAGCGCACACTGGATCAGGTCGGCAATTTGATAGCGGTTATCGGTGATCCTGTCGGTTTGTGCGTCGTAGTACCGCCAGTAGTGCTGCCTGCTCTCGCCGTCGGGGTTGTCTGCCGTAAAGTAGAAGAACATACCGCGTGCGCCGCGCCCGTCCTTGCCGCTGTGGATGCCGTCGGGTAGCTGCTCCAACGCCTCGCGTCCCTGCGCTGCCACCCACTCGCGGATTTGGCGCAGCATGAACTCGCTAGTCGCTAGTTCAGCGAACTGCTCCTGCTCCTCAAGCACATCGCTGTCTTCGGCTTGAATCCGCTTGAGCGTGTTGAAGTTTTGCGGATGCACCACTTCGCCGAGGATGCTGGTGTCGAGGAAGCCGCTGTTGTCTATCTGGCTGATCTTGTCGTTCAGGCTCTTGACCAGCCCCAGTAGTTCTTCAAGCCCCTCCTCTGGAAAGACGTTGGCGATCTCCAGCGTGTCGAATGGGCTGCCGATGCGGTCAATGCGCCCCGCTCGCTGCACCATGCGAGTCGGGTTCCAGTGCAGGTCGTAGTTGATCAGGATGCCGCACTCTTGCAAGTTCTGGCCCTCGCTCAACACGTCGGTGGCGATCAGGATGTTGATCTCCTTCTCCGTGCCGACCCACTCCGGGTGGCCGTTGCGCGTTGGGGTGAAGGCGGCGACGATTGCACCGCGATCCTGCACGTTGTTGCCGCTGTCCATCCGTCGGACGTGCGGGTTGCCCGCCGCCGCCCGCCACTGCTCGGTAGCTTCGCTTCCGCCGCATAGCTGCTGGTAAACATAGCGCACCGTATCCTTGTAGTAGCTGAAGATTAGCACCTTCTGGCCGCGCATCTCGCCCGCCAGCAAGTCTTTGAGCGCGTTGAGTTTAGCGTCCTGCTCTGGGTTGATGCCCTTGATCTGCTGCCAGATGCGTTCAAGGATGCCGATGTCGGTTTGTAGGGCGCGGTCAATTGCCCGCAGATCGTACTGGTTCATGTCCAGCGTCGGCAGGCTGTCCAGATACTTGCGGGCTTCGGCGTGCGCGTCTATCTCGTCGGCGCGGCTCTGTGGGGTTGCGTCGTCCTCGTCGTTCTCGGCAGCAATGTAGCTGGTCAGCTTGCGGAAGTCGCGGCTGCTGACCAGCTTGCCCCCCAGCAGGTACTCGCGGAAGGTCTGGCTGAACTGCAACGCTCGCCGCACGCTGATGCGGAAGGCCGCCACGCTCGACTCGAACCGCTTGAGGTAGCGCGTCTTGAAGATACCGACCAACGCCTGTTCGCGGCCAAGCTCGAACACGTCGGTCTGCCCCTTCTTGTATTGTTCCAGATTGTAGGGGGCAAGGGTTAGTTGACTAACCCCCCCTACGATGTCGGCGTAGATGCCGGGGTAGGTCGCTTCCAGATTGTAGGGGATCGTCCGCAGCCTGCGCTCCGGCCAGCGCACTGTCTCGCCCTCGATCACCGCTTCGGGGTAGGCTTTGCGGATGAAGGGGCGGGTGCGGCGGATCACCACTTCTTCCAGCAGATTGAACAGCGCAACCGCTTCTCCATGTGTGCTGGGCTGACGACGGGCGGCGAGGAAGTAGTTCTTGAGGTCGCCGATGCCCGCCCCGGCGAAGTAGCTGAGATCGTTGCCAGTAAAGAGGTTGATCTGGCTGTAGAGGTCGAAGATCGTGTTGTTGATCGGGGTGGCAGACAGCATGATCAGCTTCTTGCGCTCCCCCGCCCGCCCGCGCCTGCCGTTGCCGCCCAGCAGCCGCTCAAGGTTCTGGTAGCGTCCACTGCTGCCGTTGCGGAAGTTGTGGCTTTCGTCAATCAGCACCACGTCGGTGTCCATGTGGGCGGTTGCGTCGAACTCGTCGCGGCCTAGCTCCTCCTGACTGATCACCTCGGCGGCAATGGTCGCCTCCTTCAATTCGTGCTGCCACATCGGGCGCAGGGCCGCCGGGCAGATCACGACCGCCTTCTGCCGCTGGTGGTAGGCGTAATCTTCGAGCAGCTTCTTGCCAATCCAGGTCTTGCCCAGGCCCACCGAGTCGGCAACCAGTACGCCGTCGTAGCGGGCGAGGATGCGCCGCGCCTTCTTGACCGCATCCTCTTGGAACTCGGCGAGGTTGACGACGGAGCGGGTGTTGCCGATCTCCTGCTGCTCTAGCTCGTCGCGGAAATACTCGAACAGGGCTTTGGTGTAAATCTGGTAGGGGGTGTATTCGTTGCTGACGAACTGCGAACCGACAAGCAGTTGGATTAGCTCAGCCTTGTAGTCGTGGCTGGCGGCCCAGTTGCGCTCGAACCAGCCGCTAAGTTCTTGCATGGCGGTTGCCCCGACGCTGGACATGGCCTGCCTGCGCTGGGCTAGCTGCTGCGGCGTGCTGCTAGCTGGGTCGCTGGCGGCGGCGTTGATGTCGAAGAAGGCTAGCTGACCGACCTGCTCCGCGAGGTTGAGTTCGTCGTCGCTGAGCATCGATTTGTGGGCGAGGTTGAGTTCGCGGTTGCTGGTCAGGCCGGGCGTGGTCAGGTTGCTGCTGCCGACGATGGCCGCGCTGGGGTTGAGACGGTCGCGGCTACCCGGCTTGTCGCCGTAGAAGATGTAGCTCTTGGCGTGCAGGAAGCCGCTGCCGTACAGCCGCACCTCCACTTCGGGACGGCTGAGGAAGACGATCAGCGACTTGACCGCCGCCTGCGTGGTGGCGTTGAAGGGGCTGGTCTGCAACTCGTAGCCGAGGCTCTCCGACTCAAGCAGGTTGGCGGCGTGGCGGGGCTGCTTCCTTGCGCGCAGGCCGAGGTCAACCGCCGTCTTGGGTTCAGCCCCCAGCAGCAGGCGCAGGCTGCCCAGCCCCTGCAACCCGCTTTGCAGCAGGCGGAAGCCGCCGACGTTGAAGTAGGCCGTCGCCACGTCGAGGCTGCGGCCTGTATGGTCGGCCAGCAACTCGGCCAGCACCGCCTGCATCTTGTGCTGCTGGTTGTCTATGACGTAGGGGATGGATTTCATGCTGCACCTTTCCTTTGCTAGAAAAGACGTGGCTGGTTGCGTTCGGTGATCGGTGTTGGACAGTCATAGAACCCACCATACTTGTCAGGGTAGCATTGCACATTGAGCTTCCTGTGCAAGCCTTGTTCTTGCAACCAGGGTGGCAGGTTGGTATCTTGCCACTCTACCACCCTCCTCCACTCTACCAACTCTACTCCGCCGCTGGTTCGCGTTCGTTCGTCCCTTCCACCACCGCGATCTCTGCCGCCGTCAGGCCGTAGAGTTGGTAGACTAGCTGATCGATCAGGCGGTCGGTTGCTTGCAGGGCGGCGGTGATTGGCGCGAGGGCGGCGAGGCTGGCGGCGTGTTCCGCTTGCAGCTTGCTGCTGATCGTCGTCAGGCGCAGCCGTGCTACGCGATCCTTCGCCAGCACCTTGTCAATTGCCGCCCACGCTGCGGTTGGCTTGCCGCGCTGATAGTTGCCCGCGTACTCCTGTATCGTCGTCTTGCCGCTCAGGTTGTCCAGGTCTACGCCGGTCTGCGCTGTCAGGCTGGCGAGGTAGCGGCGTATCTCGGCCTGGCGTGCTTTGTTGAGGTCGAGCATCCGCCCGGCTAGCTGGCCCAGCAACTCGGCGATCACGTCCTGCTGAGCGGCGGCGATGCGCTGCCCAGCCCAGCCCAGCACCGCCGCCTCGTCGCCTACCAGCCGCTCCCCCTCGGCCAGCAGCCGCGCTTTGTCGGGGGCGGGGGTAGTTTGCGGCGGGGCGTAGATCGGGACGCGCTCCATGTAGCTGCTAAAGAGTCTCAACCTTCCACCTTCAGCAGCATCACCCATTACTTGGCAGAGTTGGGTCAAATAAAACCATATCAGTTGTGAGTTTAGCAGAGGCAGCAGGTACTTGTTACCAGTGGGGATGATGTACGACGTATTCCCGCTGTACCGTCCTTCCTCGTCAAAGGTAAATCTGCTACTCATAGCCATATCAGGGTAGATGATCTTCGGCTGCTCAAAG
>Ga0123337_10006279_pt1 | contig 11405 bp, 11 predicted proteins | sample frozenSSSSmetaG_FD_89792 | JGI IMG/M metagenome (GOLD analysis project Ga0123337, IMG submission 89792) | Glacier valley bacterial and archeal communities from Borup Fiord, Nunavut, Canada, to study Microbial Dark Matter (Phase II) -... | ecosystem: Environmental > Aquatic > Freshwater > Ice >...
CAGAACTGACTTGACGGTGACGTAGCGTAGCGAGCTAAAGCTCGCCACCTTTCGCTGCCGCTCAGGTGGATACGGTGCGCGCCACCGCGCACCGTGCAGCGGCTCGGTTGCACCTCGCGCTGCGTTGTGGCAGGCTAACCGCCCTGCCACCGCACAACGTGCAAGGAACGCCCATTTCCGACTGGCTGACACACTGCTCCAGTGTGTGCTGTGCCATGAGTGCATGTTTAGCCATCCAGCGCACACCTTATTGAGCAAAGCACCTTGCAGGGATGTGTTAGCACATTTCTACTCAACTCAGTCTCTATCCATGAGTGATCCTAAATTGGGAGATTGCCACTTCATAATCCATTACCCACAAGTGTTACTTGGATATCGACAAGACAATCATCTCTAAAATAGAAGTACATTAACCATACCCAGCCATTCGATAATGAAAACCATGACCACGGCCATCTTTCTTCAGGTGCTTGTGCTGTGCAGAGGACCCTGTAGTCAAAAGTGACATTTGCCTCAGTTATTTGACGAGGAAATAAATCTGTGACGACTTGTCCTGAGTAGGTAAGCGCTTGTTCCTTTGCAAACGCTTGTAGCTTTTCAATAGATATACCAAGTGGCAGATAGGTAAACAGAGCTTGCCGTAAAGCCATTGGCTGCCTATAAGATTTGAAATTCAGCATTGCATTAATCCCTTTTAACTGCTTCCGAATTGTACTTCAGGTTAACTAGGACGGATCAATGAAGGTGACTTTTTTAAACAACGCCTCTTCTCGGAAAAAGAGGCGTCGTCAGAAAGAATTATTCAGTACAGATCAGGTCTGTTCCAACCGATTGCGAATGACGGAGGTTTCACATGAGGTATACCGCATTTATTGAGCATGGTGCTTGCTGCTGTGTTGCTGTTGTCACCCCAATAGCTATAGGGCTTACATGCACCACTGATTAGCGGTATCTGTGCCTCCAGCAGAGGTATCTTGCCACATGCTGTACTGCCTTGCATCGCAATTACGGACTGGTAGGACTGTGGTGGATTAAAGAGTTCGGGGTGATCAAACCTTGAACCGCCATAGAGTTCTCCTATTGCTGTTACTGCTCCGCGTCCCGATATACCACATCTATTTGGCTCGGGTTGATCTCCGTACCGTTCTGCTCCTCCCCTGTATATGTGTTCAACACCATTTTGGTCAGTTGCAATGATATACACGTGAGAGGCATTAAACACTTTCTGTATACCTCTTCCAGCGACATAGCTTCGCACCTCAATCTTGCAGTTGTTATCATCTCGTGGTCGGCAAGGATCAGGAGGCATTGGCGGCAAGTACGGTAAACGTTCAGGCTCAATTTGAGGTTCAGGCTCAGGGTCATCCATAGGTTGACCAAATAACTTCTCAATGTATTTCTCAGCCTCACGTGCTGCGTAGTCAGCATCTTGCTCAATCGCAGGTCCGATTGTGCCTATAAGCTCCTCCTGCTGTCTCAATGTGTAGTCGCCTTCACATGAACTGCGCAGTTTGCCAGGTGGCAACCTCGAGCATACTTTACTCTTCTCATCCTCCAAAATCCTGAACTTCGTAGTGAATTGCTTGAGAGCCTGATCAAAAGTCAATCCAGATCCCACGCTAGTACCATTTGAGTAGAACCGTATGGGTGCTGCGTGCTGCGCCGCTTGAGAAGCAAGATAACCAAACACTAATGCACCAACCGTGACAGCGCCTGCTGCTAGTGCACATGTGAGTCCTACTGCCGGAGCTGCCGGTCCAGCAGCTAGAGCAGCTAGGCATAACTCTGGACCATAGCCTAGTGGATCGGTCCAGTTGACTACATTCCCCTGTACATACGCATGGCGATTGAGACTCAGAGGGTTGTTAAAATCTCCCTCAAAAGGATCAGTACTTGGGAAGACACCAAGAGCCGGGTTGTAGTACCTTGCCCTTAGATACACCAGTCCGTTGCCGTCAGTCGGCTCACCAGTGTAGCCGAAGCTGGTCTGGTTCGTACCCGTCGTGCCGAAGACTTCACCGTAGGTGGTATAGAGTGGTCTTTATTGTATAAACCGCAAAAAAGGTCGGTTTCAGAGTTCTAGAGGGATATCAGGTGGCATGGCGCGGGCAAGGATGGCTTGAAGGATGGATGCAATGTCAGTTAATGGCGGGATGCTGGCGAACTCGAAACGACCATAGAAGTTGATATGCTGCCAGGCGACGGGCGAGACGTGTCTGAGCAAGGCGACTGGGTCTTCGTCGCCTTTTTCCTGATTGCGTAAGAGTCAAGCCGAGACGATGGACGCATTGTAAAAGATGATGCAGTTCGCCATCACGCGGCTGCACTCACTCCAGAGATGCTGATCATACTCGGTTTTGAAACGCAGCTTACCGAAGTTGGCATAGGACACTGCGCGGTGGAGATGGTGATAACTTTCGCCCCGGTTAAGGGCTTGCTGGACACCTCGACGCATCGGCGCGGAGTCAATGTACTTGAGCAGGTAGAGACTGGCGAGGATGTTGTCATATTCCCACAATGCTTGGCGGGTATCGTTGCGGCGGATATGGGAACTCAGCTTGCTGACGATGATGGATTGGGTGGTGGTTTTCAGAGCTAACGAGACAATGATGCGTTGGATAGTGTCCCACTCGCGGATTACCAAGTCTTCATTGAGCTTACGAATGGGCTTGAGCAGCCACTCTTGGGGATATTGAGACGGATGCTGGAAGCCATACAGGGAATTTTGCACCTTACCGCGAATATTCTGGTAACGGGGCGCAATCTGCTTGCCGAAAAAATCCAGGATGGCAAAGTTGACCTGATTGGTGCCGTGTGTATCCGTCGAATGCACGGTAGGCTGCACGTCGCTGAGATTGTTGTATATCAGGTCGAAGACATAATGACTTTCATGTTCGTTGGCACCAATGATATCGGCATTGACCGGAATATGGTTGGCAACCAGGGTAATGACCACAATGCCTTTCTTCAAGCCGAAGTATTTGGAGGAGTGACGCGCATTGAGGGTATGAATGAGGGTCTCAAACTTCTGCCCATCACTGCTGGAATGCAGGTGTTCAGCAATGTCGTAGTAGCGAAAGATAGGCAGTTCGGCGATGGCATTGGTTACCAGATCGTTGGCTGCCTTGAGGGTCTGTGGGCGCAGGAAGTTATCCGAGGCAGTCGTCAGGGTCTGGAAGTCGATATCCGAAATGGCTCCCAAGCGCCGCAAGCCCATATTCGTTCCCCAAGCCACCAGACAGGCTAGAATGACCTGCGCCTCGGCGCTATGCTTGGCGTAGCGCGGCAGGATGTGATCAAAGGCATCTAGAAACCGACACTGCTGATGAACAAAATACAGCAGGGTGTGGATGTCGATCTGCTCGACCTCATCAAAGAACAAATCATTGACCCCTTCCTCGGAGCGCGGATAGGGGAGCGTCCAAGTTGTGTGCTGGCCGCGCTTCTTCACGCGCACATGGCTATTCTCGCCGGAGAGAATCCGCGCATTGACCCGACGCAGTTCCCCCTCAAGCTCCCTGTTGAGCAAAGCCAACAGTTCTTTGACCGGAGTTTGTAAGCGGGAGAGACCCGTTTGGGCAATCAGTTCATCCTTCTCTCTAGCCCACCGCTCCTCGCTGATCAGGTCGTCGTCCAGCCTGCGGAAGCGCAAACTATCCAGACAAAAGATATGGCCCGCGTCAATGGCTTGCCACAGGCGACGGTAGGTCAGAAATTCATAGCGATCCACCAGCAGGCGGCGGTGTCCCTCAGCGTCCGTCTGGTACAGATAGCGTAGGCTGCGGTCAGGCACAAAACTCAAGGGAAATTCTTCCTCGTCGATTTGGCTGAGCGGTTTTCCTTTTTGAACCGCATCTTTCAGAAAAGTAACGGCTTCCAGCAAGGGCGCATGACTGCCACTGGCTTGAAAATCCACTGCCAGCACAATCGGACGCAGGCGCAGCTTAAAGGAGCGGGACAGCGTATCCAGATGTTCCCAGCGAAAGGCGGTTTCATCAAAAGTCAGCTTGCCAATCAGGGAATCGGCAACATGGGTCAATGACTTGCGTGGCAGAATTTGAAATGCCTTTTGCTGTGTGTCGGCAAACGTGGATTCCGGTGATAGGCTGTCATCGGTGAACAACTTTAAGACCCGACCAGCCTTTTTAAGCTGGCTGTTGTATTCAAGACGAGCGACATAGACCTTTTCCTTGGCGGCTGCTTTGGCAGCATCCCAATACTGCCGGATATTGTAAATGAGCGCATTGATCAGGTTGTCATATAGCTTCTGGTAGCGAAAGTGGACATAGCATAGCAGGTAGATACGCGCCAAGTCCTCGTCACGCTGTTTGAGCCTGGAGACCGTATAATAGCTGATCAGCGAGGCATAGTATTTGATACTTTCGTTGGAAATGGCGAGCAGGGGAAGGATGCGCCGAGCAACCTGATACAGGTCACGGATCTGTTGGCCTCGCCGAACCTCAGCATTGATTTCGCTGAGAGTGAAATCCTTCGGCTCCCGCTTGAGGTGGGTGATCTCATACAAGCGGGCGGGGTTCTGCAAGAGGGCTTGCAAGGCTATCACGGTCTCGGCGTCGAGATGAGTCTGGGCCAGATCGATCAGACGATCTTCTTCAAAGGACACCGCCTGGCTGATTATGTCTCGCAAAACCGTATAGCCTGGGGCAATCAGCCGACGCTCTTTCAGATATGCCATCACTTCGCGGAACACGTAGACCGGGTGGCTGGACAGACGAGCGACTTGCCGCGCTTTCTGTGCCAACTGCTCCCGGTCATACCTGTTGCAACGCCGATAGTCATATAAGGTGAGGATCAGCTCATGGTGTTTGAGACGAGTCTCCTTGTTGACTGTGAAGTCCGTCAGTCTCAGATCAGGCCAGTAGAGCGCCTGAACATAGTTGCCATCTGCTTCGGCCTCTCCTGTCCGAAATTTGAAGAAGCGGCGGTGTGCTTTGAAGTATCCCATCTGAAGCACGCAATACAACCGGGATTTTTTGCTACCTAACACTTCCAATGCTGCTCTTTCAGCGGGCGTCAGTGCAAAATACTGTTCTCGCTCGTCCTGGGTAAAACGGGGCAATCCGTACAGTGCCTCAATCTCAGCCGGACCGAGAATCTTCAGGTGTTCCTTGTCATCAGTGTTGGGCATCTCCGTTCCTCTCCCGTTCGAAGTGTGCCTAAAAGTATACTTCCTGAGATGTTGCCTCTTGCTGCGTCGCAGATTATGTCTCATGATAGCGTTCTTGGGATATTTTAGACTTTGTGAGACGCGGAGCATAGACCATGAGTCTGGTAGGTTACGCTAGAGTCAGTTCGCGCGGGCAGTCCCTGGAAGTTCAACTCGAGAAGTTAGGGCACTGTGATCGGATTTTCCAAGAACACATCAGTGGGTTCTCTTCTCAGCAGCCCCGTCTCAAAGCGTGTCTGGAGTACGTGCGTGAAGGCGACACACTGATTGTTACTCGATTAGATCGGCTCGCCCGTTCCACTCTGCATCTCTGCCAAATTGCCGCAGACTTGGAGCGCAAACAGGTAGCGCTCCAAGTGCTGGATCAGAGTATCAATACCGCCGATGCCACAGGCCGCTTGCTGTTTCATATGTTGGCGGCGATTGCCCAATTTGAGACAGAACTCCGGGCGGAACGGCAATATGAGGGGATTCAGAAAGCCAAGCGGCAGGGTATCAAATTTGGTCAAACCAAGCGCTTAAACCCAACCCAAATTGCGGAGCTTCAAGCACGACGACAACAAGGCACACTCATCAAAATCTTGATGCACGATTATCAACTCTCCAAAGCCAGTGTTTATCGTTACCTCAGTCAGATACCCCTAGAACCGCGTGAGGCTCAGGAATAGTTTTTCAAATTTACCTTTTCGAGGGGAATTGCAAAACCCCCGAACCTGGATTGTCTCACCCGACCCAGCCAAAATGAGGCACATTCCACGCGAATATTGGGAACGTGGGATTTTTGAGAGTGCGATCCAGGCTATTCAGGACTACCGCGACGAAACCTATGGCGAGGGTAATCAGGTCATCGCTGCGGGTTGGTATCATGACAAAAAGACTGCCGACGGCCAGGAGCAACCGCATGTGCATTTGCTGGTCAACACCCGTGTTCAGGATGATGTGCGCGGGGCAATGACTGAGGATTTCAACGTCCCGCAACTTGAGACGTTCAACAAAATGGCCTCTCAATCGCTTGACCGGTGGATGGAGCGTGAACTGGGTCATGAGCGCTACACCGAAATCCTGGGTCTGTACCATGCCGAACAAGTCGAGCGCGACAACGCGGCTCAAGAGGAGCGCAATCGTGAGCAGCGGGAACGCCGCGCCCGAATGAAAAAAGAGCGCGAGGACGCCAAACGAGCCGAACGCGAGTTGCTGGAAATCGTTTTCGACAGACCACCGACACACTCTCAACCCGTCATCGAGGTCGTAGCTCCCCCCGGCATAGCAGTTGCAACCATTCTTGTGGTCGAACCGAGAGCAGATGAGGTATCGCCGGAACTGCTGCAATCGCCAGCGATTGCGATTCCTGTCGAACCGATACCTATCAAGCCAACGCAGCTATCCCAAACCCCATCATCCATATCCACGTTGTCATCTATCGAACATCAACCCTCTCCACGAAAGCGCGTACTGCCTCCGCAAAGAGGCAGTATGAACAACCCGATGACGTTGGAAGAAGTGGCGCGTGAGCAGGTCCGGGAACGCCGTCGCGCCAATCCTTGGTGGAAGCAACTACTTCATCGTTTTCAGCCCACTCCCAACGCACCAGACGTGTCTGAACCTATCCTCTTGAAACAGGCTTTTACAAAAGAACAGGAGAGCCTCGCAACCGCCGCTGGTTTTGATTTGAGCGACTCACTCTATGGACAACCACAACCCACGCGAGTTGTCCCGTTACTAGGCTTGCCCAAAACGTTCGAAATCACTCAGCTACGCTCGCTACCCGAACCTGTGCCAGAGCCAGATATCGAGGAGGATGAGGACATTACAGACAAGCAGGAGATGGAGGATGAATACGATTGGGACATCGACTTTTAGCCTGTTGGCGCGGTAACTGGCACTGGTAACCGTTACCATCGTGCCTGCTACGAAGTAGAGCAGTGAGCTGTTAGAAATGCGCTGGCCAACGGACCGAAACGGTCAATAACAGCTCAGTCTACTCATTCATTGGTATAATACTTCGCCAATACTTGTAGGCAAGATTTACAGGATGGTTTTCATCTTCTAAATCCCAAGGATCTAACCAATTCTGCTGAGCATATTCAAAAAATGTTACAACAATTTTCTTTTGCTCAGAAGTCAAGTAACTTATAATATATTCCAATCGAGAGTTATGCTTCGGATTATCATAGACAAGAGTGAGGTTGCGCGCAAATGTGTGATACATGATGTCACCATGATCCCTATCGTTAAGCATAAAAGTCATAAAAGCGGGCATGTAGTAATAAAATGCATGTGCTGTTAAAAAATAAATATCAAGTCTTATGTCCCAAATTTGTTCAGGAAGAAGATCGAGCCACCGTGTGCCTGTCAGAAGAATTCTAATTCTTTCTATAGTAAGAAACTTACGGGAATTGTCTACTACAATCTGATTGTCAGCAGGAATTGAATTCGCTGAGAATTGTTCTTGAATATAGCTTATTAAAAGTGCTTTAGTATCATTGTTCATAATAATGTTATTCCTTATTGTGAGATTTAGACGTTCAGGTGTAGTGGAAGGCAGTGTGATTCTGTACCTCGGATGTGATCAGGTGAGAAGTAGCCCAGATTTCCGTGTCGTCATGTCTGTCAACGCTCTGGAAGACCTTGACCAAACAATACCCGGTCAGGTACAGCGCGCAACTCTCAGGTAGGATGTTGTCGGCAGCCGATATGGTTTGCTGCTTACCAGATGTAGGGCTGACGGTGTGGTTATGCTTGAGGCGCGAGCCCGTCCTAGCTAAGCTGCATACACGCTCGATGTTGTCCAGTGCTGTAACAACTGTCGAAACTACCAGCCAAGGCTGGCATCCGCGAGCGTACACTACTTCTAGTATCTCTCAAAAGTGGTCGTTCTTGCCAGCTCATCATTGGCTTTGTTGTAGATGCAATAATCTACCGACAAACTGCTCACTCCCTATCCGTCCAGACCAGCGAGAAAGGTTTATCCCATGCGCCACCACTTGGTGCTTGTTCAAACAATGATTGCTCATCAGCGCCATTTAGCTGGTATACAGCTTGTCCAAGATGTTATCATCAACCATGAATATCCCGTACTCCCATGCGATGTACCTCTTTACCTCTGCCCACAACTCGTGACTATCCCGCAGTGGGATTTTTAGCTAATGGGGAAGCGGGTTAAGGTTATCCAAGATAATACTGGTGAAAGATGAGCGATCTTGCGTGTTGAATGTGCCTTTCATCATTCTATCCCGGTTACTTCTGCTGCGCTTCCCCATAAAGATATACGGAACCTAAAGCAAATGTCTGTAAAGCATAAGCTATCAGGAAGAAGGCCACTATCCGGTAGAAGTAAGATTATATCAGACAGTGGCTTGTTTGCTGTTGAGGTTTGTTATCTACAATGATGAGATAAATCTATAGATATTTTATTATATTTTTCATTACTGCACTAATTCTATGCTCTTGTTGATTAAAACGTCTCCACGCTGCCAGTATTCAGGAGGTATTTGATCGTACCCTAAACATAGACCGCGATCTATAGCCCTACTATACTTATCTGAGCAAGCCTTTAAGGATTTTATCACATCTTGATAAGCTTGAAGGTGATCACCCCATACTCCACCCCAGCATTCATTATTCATCTGTTCACGTGTTGCTTTACAAGCAAGGCCGTTCGAAATTCTTTCTGTAAAACCATCGCAGTTCGCGGACTTCTGATCACCAGCTATTAGCCCGTCGCAGTTAAACTTTTTATCACAGTCATTTTTAACCTGTAGTTCAAGGTTATATTCTCTTTCACCAGTACAAGTTCTTCCTTCCTTTGAGCGTGATTGAGAGCTGCTACCACTACCAACTATATTCAAAATTCGCCATATGTTGAGTGAGTCGCGAAGAAATTCAGCGATCTTTTCTGCGGGAATGCATATTTGTCTATTACGGAAGTAAGCATGATATACAATTCCTTGCTCATTAATAGTAACATTAGCTTTTACGAGCTCGGATGGTAAGGAAAAACAAAGATCTCCTGGTAGTTGAAGTGCGTTTAAGAAATTGAACGATGAACTGCCATAACGAGGATTGAAAGAAGACATATAGGTCTGCTGTCTCCGAGGAATGTTTTGCAAAGGCATATTGGATGCAAAAACATCACTGTTTGAAAAAGAGGAACTGCCTACACCAGAATCTTGTGATAGAGAGTATGCAGATATTGAGCGCGGTATGATCGTCCGTACTCGGACCGGATCATATATGGGTCAGTATACGTAGTCATTCTCGCGATGAAACAGCCTGAATGACGACCTTTTTGAGCGCTGCCAACCGTCGCCTTTGAAAGCTGCACGGTCCACCCGTCGCCACCGTTACCCTTTGACTTCACGCCGACAGTTATCTGGGCAACCGCTCTGCAAAGCACAGAAGCCTATCCACCGACGTCCGTACAGGAACAGGTGAGCAAGCGTCTGTTTTGCGGCCTGATCACCGCTCAGACAACGTTCACACCACGCTACTCAAAAATGTTCAAAAGTTTGTTCAAGGTTTATTGACTTTATTATACATCTGTTCTGTGATGCTCATAGCTTTTAGCGTGCTGCGTAAAACGATGGTGCAGCCATGAAAGTCGAGCAGTCTCAGCACAGCGGATGCAACGTATCCACACCTTTTTGCGGAGTGACTCAAGCAGCTCCTGATCCGCGTGTCGCACCGCCACATCCGCGCTCGTGCTGAGCAACCGCGCTCCGTTTGCACTGAGGTAAACGACTACTGAAGGAGCCGAACAACCTCAGCTTTGTTGCGCAGTCGCCACTCTCAGGCATTTTCGACTCGTGAGCCTCTCTGCTGCCCCAATACGCTGCTCACAGTCAGTTCGTGTTCATTCGTCCAGTGCAGCGCCTTTCAACCTGACATCGCTACCGATGCTCACTGAGCTCGGCGTCTCTATCGCTCATCCATATCAGGAGTACCCCTATGTCAATCGCAGATCTCAAAATCATCGGGCTGGATGCCCAAAAGACCCATCGTGCAGACGAATATACCGACCTGTACGACATGCACTTGATCCTCTCCGACACGCCCCACCCGGTCTGGCGCTCGTGCTTCGAGCGGGCGCATCGGCTGCGTACCAACGCGACTTGGCGTCGCGCGCACATCGACGAGAAATACCTGGTCATTAAGTGTATTCCAGAAGAATTGCCGCAGTGCTACTTGCAAGACCTCAAAGAAGATGTTGAACTAGCCAATCTCGTCTGTCGCAATTTTCTTCAACGACCGCTTCAGTTGACGCAATACATGCAGCATCCAGAGGACACCGCCGAAGAGCGGGTGCTGCGTGTACAGGCCACTCTACGCTTTGAGTGAGCCTCTTGCTCGCGAATGTCAGAGCGCAGAAAGAAGCCTGGCTGAAGTCTGTAACGCAACAGACCTCACAAAGCCACAGGCCTCGGTGTCGGCATCCCTTTCGGACGGCAGACGCAACATCGTTGTCGCGAATGATGAAATAAATCGCTGTAGAGACGCAACACTGCACAGGGAGGGAGGCACAAGGATGAGAAGAATAACCGCTTTGAATGACGCTGAGGATGAGCTGCTGGATGCTTATCGCCAGTTGGATACGCTGGCCTGGCTTTCAGTACGCCGCTTTATCTGGTCGGGCGACAGTCGTCTGGTCACCTGTCTCTTCGATCAGTGGTTCCTCGGCCTGCCCCCGCCCGCCCCGGCTGAGGATGAGCGTCTGGACGAGGTCGGGGAGTTGGCCGGCACGGTAGAGTTCCAGCAACTGCCGCTCGTCTGGGGTTAGCTCGACTGCCCTGCGCTGCGTTCCATTTTCTGCGTCGATGCCGAGCAACCAATCCGTTGTGCAGTCGAAGACCCGCGCCAGCTCGGCGAGATGCACTTTGGCCGGAGAGATCAAGCCCTTCTCCCAACGGGTGATCTGTTCCTGACGAACGCCTATCGCCTGCGCCAGTTCTGCTTGTGTCAATCGCCGCGTTTTGCGTGCCTGCTTGATCCGTTCACCGATGGTCATTGCCCGACCTGTACCTCAATCTGAAAACTGGTTCAATTTGGGGGCTTGACAACATGCTTATACTAGCATAAAATAGAATATGTGTTCGGGAGCCGAGGTAGGCAACCTATAAGAATGTACTCGACCTGAATGCGTAGATAGTATAACACTTAGTTCCCTTTTTTACTGTCACGGCTGCTTGTTCGGCCTGGCTGCTGGCGCGCGGTACACCCG
>Ga0123337_10006283_pt1 | contig 11403 bp, 13 predicted proteins | sample frozenSSSSmetaG_FD_89792 | JGI IMG/M metagenome (GOLD analysis project Ga0123337, IMG submission 89792) | Glacier valley bacterial and archeal communities from Borup Fiord, Nunavut, Canada, to study Microbial Dark Matter (Phase II) -... | ecosystem: Environmental > Aquatic > Freshwater > Ice >...
AGGATTCTCGGTGTTATCTGAGTATTACTTATTTCACCAACAATGGTGATTCCGAGTGAGGATTCTCCTTGATACTACTCACACAAAAACTAATGTGGGAGCGGATAGCTCGCTCATAAACTTCAGTCTGGTGAGTACGTACCCCTACAGCCTGATAGATTAAGTTAACTTCTGGGAATTCCGACCAATACATTAAAAAAATGTCTTTCGCTGGAGTAATAATTTCATAATTATTCTCTTGTCTTTTCTTTCTGAGTTTACAATTGTTTAGTTGTAATTTTTCTCTGAATAGTTTTTCAAATTCTAGAATTAAATCTGAAGTAATTTTCATGGTTTATACACGTTAAAACGTGTTAAGGATGCAAAGACCATCTGGTGATATTAGAAAGTATGACACTTCAGATACCTCTTACAATATAGTGTATCAGTTATCCGGTATTTTAGAAGCGGATTCAGACGCAGGGTCACTTGTTGGCGCAGCCCAAGGTAGAGAATCAGTCCGTGCGATCGCTACAACCTGTTGATCACGATTTTACCTAGCACAAGTCGGCGATTTATTAACTTATACTTACTAAAAGTTTGGTTGCTTGTGATCTTACTGTCAGTGTAGCTAGTACAGACGCAAGTTTGCCTACCTTTAATCAGTTGCTGTGAGCAAGTTGTCTATCCCGTGTCTGGTTAATTGAAATGGTAGCTGGATTTACGCGCCCACTGTACTAGTTAGCAGAGACACCCTGTATAGTTACACCGCTAAATCATCTTTTCTTTAGAGCCTTGTGGGGCAATCAGTACCTAGATGCTACAGCCTGGGCCTTCAAGACCCTCGGTAAAGCTGATTAATTCCAAGTACTCTGGATTTTCTAGGAACTGTTTAGCAGCTAGCAATCCGGCAATGCTCCAAGTTTGATAAATTCTCGCTTCTTTGCCAATCAACCGACCATTGTTGCCATCGTAGTATTCCGGGAATTGATCCTTAAATAAACGCCTTTCGGCAATGGCGATCGCTGCTTGGGCAAGTTCTGTTCGATCTGTTTTCAGTGCCGCAGCAGTAAATAACCACAGTAAAACCGGCCAGTTACCGCCGTTGTGATAAGACCAAGCGCTGTTCTTGGAATCACATCCTGTAACAATTCTCCACTCTAAACCTTCCAAAGCTGGAAAGCAGATTTTAACAGGCATATAGCCGATCAAGTCTTGCCAGCGTTGGGCAAATAAATTCATAATGCTTTGAGATTCTGTGTCACTGGCTAAGGAAACTAAGATTGACATCAGATTTCCCAGAGCAAAAAAGCGAAAATCTATCCGTCCCGGCCCCAAATTTCCCGCTAAATATCCTCCGGTTTCCGGCAACCAATCGGTTAACCAATTGGGGATTGATTCTGAGTGGATGTTGAATTTATTAACAATTTCTTTACCAAATTCGTTACCCTTGTAACGATAGATTTCCCCCAATCGCTTCAGATCCAGCCAATAATAGTTGCGGATATGATATTTCAAAGATCCCAATCGCCTATTGACTTTACTAAGATAGCTCTCGCCATCCCCATCTGGTAAAAGCAATTCACTAGTAGCCCTGAGGGACGCATAGAATAACACCTGAATTTCTAGAGGATGTTCGTAGACTCCCATGCGACGGTCAATCATAAACGCGCCATCGGGAACTAACATTGTTGGGTACATGGAAAAGCGATGTACCAGACAAAGATCCAAAATTAGCTTGATTCCTTGTTGAAAATCTGGCTGACGTGCTAGAGCCAAATCGCCTGTAGCTTTTTCATAAGCCCGTAGCAGGAGAATCCACCACATACAGGAATCAATTGGGGGAACGCGAGCGATCGCCTGCTCACCAAAATCAGCGACCAAAAATTCCTCATTCCCATTAAAATGTACTTTGAAACTTGCAGGCATTAATCCCGCTCCCGGTTCAAAGCAGTCTATCTGCTTTTCATGACTTTGTAATTTCAGTGTTTCTACTAAAAAGTTACGGACAATCTCTGGTTTGCCCTGCATCAGAAACACCAAGGCAGAAGGGACAAAATCGCGGAGGAAGCACTGATCATAATTGAGTGCATCTAACTCCGGATCTTGGGCGGCTACAGTCCCAATGGGTTTTCCCTGGTAATAAATTATGGACTTTTCCAACAATTTCCAGGCTTCTGCTGACAGCAGACTGTTATTATCGATCGCGCTAGTCATGGACGTCTAATTCCACTAATGGTATGTATCGGCTCTCTTGTGGAAAATACGCAACCCTTACCTCAAACTGACCTGTTTTCCCGGAAGTCAGCATCCAAAGTCAATCTACCATTTACAAACAACGTTTATCCGGTGATGTAGGCGGCTTCATCCGAACTAAAAAAGCTACTGCGGCTGCCATTTCCTCAGAGAAACCAGCACGCCCCATTGGATGGCGATATTGCACCCTTGTTGAGCAAGTCTGATCGCGATCGCCTGACCGATACGTGATGTTGCACCTGTAATTAAGACCTTCTTTCATTCTAACCCTATCATATTTCTTTGCGAAGTTTCCTTTACTTGAATTTACACTCAGTTAAACAATTTTGGATTTTAGATTATTCCTTTAATCTAAAATTGGCATTGTCAACCCCAAGGGAGGGAATTCAAAATTTTAAAATAGTCTTTTATGATTTGGAATTCCTTAAAGCAATTCTCAAAAATCAGGCTACAGATCCAAATGGAAACTCAACTTGAATCTGACACCTCTTAATTACAAATTACGTTTCCTTAATTATTTAGTATCTGGTACTGGGAAAAAGTAGAATATCTATTGCTTCGCCCACTACCAATCCCAATACCGCTATGACTGTTAAAACCCAAAAGGAATCTAGCTTAGTGAAGCCAGAAAAGCGCATTTCCAAATCACCTAAAAGCGTAGTTGCTAAGGGTATGAGAAAAAGGCTGAATAATAATGACCAAGTTGCTACTAAAGCAATTGATATACTTAAAAATAATATGACAATTAAAGTTTGAGAGCCAAATTCAACTAAACGCTCCAACCAAGAAATACTCTTTCGCACTACAGCTATAACCATAGCAGCAACAAAAGCCCCCACTAACCAAATAATATGATTAGTTGCAAGATACCATCCCAAGAGAGTGTAAGCCAATAAGAGTAATATTAAAGGCATCAAAGGCATCCTGTTAAAAAATTCCACATTCATATTGCCAAGGCTTGTAAAAATACAAAGTTAATCTCTTAATTTTAGTCAAAAATTGTTACTAATCAGACTTTTAAATATACCAGCTTTGCTCAGGATATTCCTCTATCTACAGAGCAATTTTAAGGACATACTCTTTAGTCGTGACAATATATAGCCCTACTTAATCATTTGTGAACAATACTTAGACAAGTCGGGAATCTGAGTCTTAGACGCTTATAAAGTCTGTGGCAACAACGACTTGCTAAATCAGAAATTTTATACTTAGTACACGTCACCGTAAAAGGGGTTCGGAAATATTCAGACTTGATGTTGAGTTTCACTTCCCTACAGGACACGAACCTTCTACCCAATTTACGAATGATTAAATTCCATAGCCTTTTGGGGTGTTCTGTACTTAGTAATCTAATTTAACTTCATTTTATGCGATCGCTTGTAGCTTAAAATTCAGACAATCACGCTTATCCAGCTATAGTAAGATATTTTTGTCCGTAGTTACATTAGTCCTAAAAGTTATATTTATGACATTTTAGCACTGAGCTAATCACAATAGTATTAGGTTCTAAAATACTATCAATGTGTGAATAAATTGACTTGGACTCTCGTCTATTTTCCATAAAATTTAATCAAGAGGTGGTTGTAATTCACCGTGTACAAGTTTGACAACTGTCCACAATACTGTTGCATACCTCAAGCTCATGGTAATATTATTTTATTCTCAGGAAATATTATTTTATACATCAAGTTTTAACCATGCTGAAACAGCTAGTTAGGTGTGCTACCTCCAAAAAACAAAAAATTATTCAACCCGCCCCGGAAATCAACAAAAGCCCGAATGTGCAAAGCACAGAGCTTTTGAAACTTTGCTTATACAAAGATACTAAAGAGCCAAAAAAGCCCTTTTTTAGGAATCATGACAGCCAGCTATGAAGGCATAAAACCCTCTGATAATGGCAAAAAATTAGACAATAGTAAATAGAAAAGTTTTGGCACAGTGTCAATTGTTTTTTGTATATCTAAAAATATCAAAAAGCCGACTTTGTGTTGTGAAGAAGACATTCATATTGTGTATTGTCTTGAGATATTGTTTCTCTTGGTAGTTAGTTACCTATATAAAAGTCCTATTTGATTGGTGGAAACTTAGCTTACCATCGACCAAATGAGGCAACCTCTTAAATTTAAAAGATGATTTAGGACTGCTAGATCAATCCTGATTTAGTAACGACTCGATTATTAACAACGTAAGCAAGAGTAACAGGAAAAATATGAATATCATTGTTCATTTGTTTGGAGCGATCGTTCTCCAAGTATCTGCATTGGCTACGATGTCTAACATGGCAATATCTGATGATAAGCCTTTACGTGTCTATACTCAGGAAGCTGCTGCTGCTTCTCAACAGAAAATAACGCAGAGGATTTGCTCTTTAGATCCCATTGATAATTTATTACCTCCACCACAAATTAAGGCAAGTAATTCTTTGCTTTCTTACCTTGCTGAACAGGGTTTTACACAGAATAAAGAGGGTTCTTGGGTCTGTTATGCGAACGATTCTAAAAAAGAAGGCCGTTACTTTACTCTGTTTAAGGTTAAACAAGTTGATGGCAGACTCATCGCAAGTTCTTTCTTAGATGAAGGCAATCTGATTCAGGGGCAGGAAAATCGGAGCTTGGATTTCTTTATGATGCTGATTGAGCATCATCTGAATACTAGTCAAGAGAACCGTCAAGGTATACGTAGGTATTTAGAAGCCTTCGTTTCTTTAGTAAAGCAAGGCAAGATCAAACCTACGCGTCGTGGGTTTCTTTTCGACCAACCAAACCGGGCATTGGTCTTATATCACACACTCTCATCAGGAAATCTCAAAGGTACGGGAATCACGATCAACATTTCTTTACCTAAGAGTTGAATTGGGGAGTAGGGAAGCAGAGGGAAATAACCAGTGCCCAATGCCCAATTAAATTGCTGTTGTTTAGTGGAGGTGCATTTTGCCTAAATCAATTGTTCAAAGAATTGCGATGCCATTCGCAGAGCCTCTCGTAGAGAAAGTGGTTCGCTTTGCCACCATCGGATTTTCATCTGTTGCAATAGTACTCACTACATATCAATCTGCTTTTGCACAGCTCAATATTGGACGCTATGGTATCCAACAAGGACTGGAGTCTGAGTATCTCCAGTACCAAATCAATAACCAGAATTTGAGCCAGATGCGAGTAATTCCTGCATGTAATGTAGGATTTGGTTTGAGCTGCAATAAAACTGGATCGGTAGTTCAGCAATTAGTTGATTTAAACGGCGGGACTAACTATCAAAACCTCCTGATACAAGCAGCTGGTGGGGAGAAAAACTTCCAGAATTTCGCTAGCTTTTACGGTAACAATCCCAATCTCTCTGCGGTGCCTTTCGCCTCATTTTGGAGAAACCAATCCCCCGCAATCATGGATGGTTCTCAATACCTTCTTGGACAAAGTTTTAGTCGCAACCCAGTAGAAGGACTCGGACTTGTAACCAAGCAGTTCTACTGGTCTCCGTACTCAGGAGTCAATAACTCGGTCAGCCTCCGTAATGGATTAATAGACTTGAAATTGTCATACGGACGACTGCTGTTTGAGGAAGCCTCAAAAATTTCCAACATTAAAGAGCAGATTCAATCTCTTGGTCTGTCGCCAGAGATGAGGAATTTTTATTTAAATAAAATCTCTACAGGCTTGGATGCATTGAGTTCTGGAGATCAAAAGCAACTCCAACAGAGGATTTTTGAAGTACTATCCTTTCCATACTCCGAAGATGGTGGAGAACTCGGACGCCCCAATAATGCGATTCCAGGGGAATTCAATCACATATTGGGAGAAGATATCGCCGGAGATATTTTGCTGAGTGACAATCCACTAGCCTTGGACGGAGAAGGAATGAACCTCGATACTTTCCCTGACTCGGTGGGAGATGTTTTGGTACAAGACAGTTCTGATTCTTTTCCACTCTGGCCAATAATCGGAATTGGGGGTCTTGCTTTAATTCTGCTTCTACTACTGAATGGCGATAGTTCTTCAGCTCAACCATCTGTTTCTTCAGGAAATATACCTATACCTACACCTATACATACACCTTTGTCTCTCACCAGCAAAGGCGAATGCGATCTGACTCCCACTGGTAATGGTTCTGATCACACACAGATCATTGAGATTCCATGTAATGTTACTCCTAAAACCCCTACGGAAGTGAAGAGGGTAGTGGAGCCATCAATGATCAAAGCGCTTGTATTGCTAATTGTTCTACTATGCATAGTCCGTTACAAACATCGGTCTTTAAAAATCCGTAATTCGTAATTATTACAGCAGTTTTCATTTATTTAAACCACATCTGTGCTATGAGAATTCCACCCAAGTTCTATCTGAGTTAATCCGCGTACCAAGCCAAAGGCCAGCACACCGCCAGCTTTAAGTTGCGGATTTTTATCTGAGCGGATGAGATAGCGGTAGGTGACACCAAATAGCAAGCCTGAGAAAAAAGCGATCGCACCACTCACACACAAGTGCCAGTTAATACAGTAGATTGCAGACTTGCCAGTGTCTGAAAATACTTTGCGAGTACTACAGTATTCAAAAAACTAGCGATTACAAAACCGGAACACAGAGATAAACCCCCAATTATTCCAGCTTTCAGGGATTCTAGGCGTTCTGCCATCAGTTGAATGTCTGAAGTTTCGTTCACTTTATATTTTGATTGGGGAGTAGGGATTGGGCAAAACAGTTCCGAGTTAAAAGTTATGAGTAAAGAAGTGAGATTCCCCACTTCTTTACTACTACTTTCCACTCCCCAATGCCCACTTCCCAGTATGATAAATATTAGAAACCTTTTGTAATTATTTTAAAAGTGGGAGTATGGAGATTTTGACACTAGGTTGGGTATCACTGTTAGTTGTGTTCACTTGGTCAATTGCAATGGTAGTCTGGGGACGTAACGGACTGTAGAGGCATGGTGGAAAGTCCATTTTTGAGTATTTTGACTTTAGTTGCTGTAGTGCTGCTGGTAGTAGTCACTGGTGGTATTGGTTATTTAACCCTGGCAGATTGGCGCGATCGCCGTCGTCGAGAAGAAGAGAAACGCACCACCCGCAGCGCCCCTCCTAAGCGGCGGTAATTTTCTCGTGGTTGAAAATTCTTTTGTAGGGACACGATAATATCGTGTCCCTACACTATTTTATCTGGCATTTAAAGGAAATAATTGTTACCTTTCCACTGTCTAGGGGAATTATAAGATAGAAGACTTTCAATATTTAAAATCTGACTGGAAATGGAAAACGCCTCTAGTATTCAACCTATACAACCAAATTCAGAGCAGCAAGAATCTGATTCAGATATGACATTCTCCCTGCGTCAGAATGAGCAACAAAAAGCCTTGTCTGGCGTTATTGCCCGCATTCGTGAGTCTCTAGACATAGAAACTATCTTCAAAATTACAGTCACTGAAGTACGCAACCTTCTGAAAACTGATCGGGTTGGTGTGTTTCGTTTTTATCCCGAATTGGGATGGGAAGGGGAATTTATCTATGAAGATGTGGGAGCAGAATGGGGTTCGGCACTAGCAGAGAAAGTGGACGACCACTGCTTTGCTGCGGAGTTTGCAGCATTATATCAGCAAGGTCGGATTAAAGCAATTGCTGATATATATCAAGCTAGTATCAATGATTGTCACGTCCAAATGCTAGAAAGATTCCAGGTACGTGCCAATATAACTGCCCCTTTAATGAAAGGTAAAGATTTATGGGGATTGCTGTGTATTCATCAATGTAGTAGTCCTCGTGAATGGGAAGGATCAGAAATTGAGTTTGTGCAATTAATCGCCGAACATCTGGGAGTTGCCTTGCAGCAAGCAGATTACCTGGAACAAGTGAAATTACAATCAGCACAACTAGCACAAGCAAAAGCCAGAGAAAAAGCAGCAGTATGGCAGAAAAGCATAGCGATAACCATTGAGAAAATTCGTCAATTCTTAGACTTGGAAAGCATTTTCCACACAAGCACCGCAGAACTTAGGCAGATGCTAAATGCTGACCGCGTGGCTATTTATCGCTTCAATCCCGATTGGAGTGGTGAATTCGTGTTTGAATCAGTGGCAGAGGGTTGGATCTCCCTGATGGAACAGCAGTTACAGCGCCCGGAATTGAAAGAAAATGTCAGCGAATGTAGTGTCAAAGATTTAGCTAAACCCCCACTCACTGATACCTACTTACAAGATACAGAGGGTGGTAGCTTCAGTCGGTGTGAAATTTACCGTGTTTGTAATGATATTTACAGTGCAGGCTTTAGCGACTGCTACATTAAAACTTTAGAGATATATCAAGCAAGAGCTTATGTAATCATTGCCATTTACCACGGTCAGACGCTCTGGGGCTTGCTAGCAGTGTACCAGAACGCCCGAAGCCGTGATTGGGAAAAAGATGAGGTTTACTTTCTTACCCAAGTTAGCACCCAATTGGGGGTAGCATTACAGCAAGCTGAGTCATTGAAACAGGTGCAGGTGCAAGCCCAAAAACTGGCTAAAGCCGCCGAACGAGAACGGAAAGCAGCCCAAAGGGAGAAGGCGTTAGCTGCAACGGTGGAGAAAATTCGCCAGTCTCTTGATATTGACACCATCTTTGCGACCAGTACAGAAGAAGTGCGACGGCTATTGGAAGTTTCTCGAGTCACAATCTATCGATTCGGGGCTGATTGGAGTGGGGAATTTGTTGCTGAGTCTTTAGCCCCAGGTTGGACACCAGTAAAAGAAATTATATCTGCGATGTCTACGACGGGCTACGCCGGAGCAGATGATTATTTGCAAAAAAACCAAGTGGGAGACTTTGCTAATGGTAAAACTCTTGTCATTAAGGATATTTACAGCACTGATTATTCTATTCCATATATTGCGCTAATCGAGCCAATGGAGGCTAGGGCATATATGATTGTGCCGATTTTTCAGGGCGAGAAACTCTGGGGATTACTAGCAGCTTATCAAAATATCAAACCCCGTGATTGGCAAGAAGATGAGGTAGATTTGCTGATGCAGATTGGTACTCAGTTAGGGGTAGGACTCCAGCAAGCGGAATTACTCGAACAAACTCAACGTCAAAAAGAAGAAATCACCCAGACTCTTAAAGAATTGCAGAACACTCAGAGCCAGTTGATTCAAAGTGAGAAAATGGCAGGCTTAGGGCAGTTAGTTGCTGGTGTAGCACATGAAATTAACAATCCGATTAGTTTTATTTATGGCAACATTACTTATGTTACTGAATATGCCAAAAATTTACTTAAATTACTGCGCCTCTATCAGAAAGAGTATCCTAAGGCAACAGAAGAAATTCAAAAGCAAGCAGCAGCACTGGATTTAGATTTCATTAGTGATGACTTGCCCAAAATTCTGACTTCAATGAAAATGGGGGCAGATCGGATCTCTCAATTAGTCTTGTCGTTGCGAACTTTTTCTCATCTTGACGAAGCAGGAATGAAGCCAGTTGACCTTCATGAAGGCATCGAAAGTACTTTGCTAATTTTACAACATCGACTGCAAGCACAGACTAATTCTTTTGCTATTGAGGTAGTTAAGCAATATGGTGAATTGCCCCTGTTAGTCTGCTATGCAGCCCAGATGAATCAGGTATTTATGAATATTCTTAACAATGCGATCGATGCACTGCAAAACTCAGAGAAAGCTGGAAAAATAATTGATCATCCTAAAATTTGGATTCGTACAGAAGTCACAGAAGGGAATACTATTCTAATTTGGATTGCTAACAATGGTTATGAGATTTCAGAGATGATGCGATCGCGCATTTTTGAACCTTTCTTTACCACCAAACAACCTGGACAAGGTACTGGTTTGGGGTTATCTATTAGCTACCAAATTATTGTGGAAAAACACGGCGGTAATATCAAGTGTGTTTCTGAACCTGGTAACGGCTGTGAGTTCTGGATAGAAATTCCAATGAAACGGACAGTCAGTTAAAAAACAGGCGATGCCTTCTCTACCAGACGCTAGGCATAGCTTGCTTGTCTAGTAGGGATACAGATGGCAACTCTTGCAGAGGCTACGCCAACGCTCTTGGGGAGTTTCGGATATCGCTTTTTTGTTTCACGCAAAGTCGCAGCGAAGCGATCGCTTACTCTAAATCTTCTATACTTATACTATGTAAAGGTAATCAAATTCTCTATGAGTACAAACAATAATACCCAAATGAAAACCAATCAATACCCATTTGCTCAAGAATTAATCACAGATACTCAAGGTAACATTCGTAAAGTAATTATAGATTTTCAAGACTATCTACGTTTATTAGAAGCGATTGAAGATGAAGGGTTGATATTAGCAATCAAGGAAGTACAACAAGAAACACCATTAAATATTAATGAAGCATTAGCCGAATTAGAAAGAGAGTGAATACCCAGTATCTATCCAGTTTTATTAAAGATTTAAAAGCACTCAAAAGTACACCTTACTACGAGACGATTAAAATACTGGCTTTTGAAGAAATACCACAAATAGCTAACTTTGAAGAAATTACTAATATCAAAAAGCTGCAAGGATATGATGATATTTATCGTATTCGTATAGGTGATTATCGGATCGGGATTATATTTGACGGTGAAACACTAATATTTCAGCGTGTGCTACATCGTAAAGATATTTATCGCTATTTTCCAAACTAAGTCAAATTAGTTATTTTGTGGAATTGTGCGATCGCTTTTTTATTTCACGCAGAGGCGCAAAGAAAGAAGAGAGCGATCGCTTAATTGATTACCTCGATTAGGAACCGATTTTTGCTCCATTGGATACCATGTAAGCGTCAGGACTTGATAGGAAACTAAAATAGCCATTCACGCTAAAATATAATATAACTACCAATACTAAAACTAAAACCAATTAATATCTACTTGTGTTATTAAATTATGTACTGGGAAGGTTTTTATATAGTTTTATACGCTTGTTGAGAGAGGATCTAAAGTAATTTTACCATAAATTATAGATTATGAAATCAGATGTGGATTTTAAGGGCAAATAAAAGACTTAGGAGACAATAAATGACCATACAGCTACAATTGAAACCAGAAATAGAGGCTCGTCTCATTGCTGAAGCTGCTGCACAAGGTTTATCGGTAGAAGCTTATCTTACATCTCTGATTGAAAACAGTTTAACCAGCCATGAAGCAAAATTTTTTTATCAAGTATCAACTCAGGAAGAATGGGAAG
>Ga0123337_10006288_pt1 | contig 11400 bp, 8 predicted proteins | sample frozenSSSSmetaG_FD_89792 | JGI IMG/M metagenome (GOLD analysis project Ga0123337, IMG submission 89792) | Glacier valley bacterial and archeal communities from Borup Fiord, Nunavut, Canada, to study Microbial Dark Matter (Phase II) -... | ecosystem: Environmental > Aquatic > Freshwater > Ice >...
CGAGGTGGCTTCGGTAAGGATCATCCCGAAGGAACTACGCTGCACGTAGTATTCAGCCATCATCGCGTTCGGCACGCGCCCGGCGGATGCGCGGCAACGGGTGAGCGGCGCCATGACGAGGCGGTTCGGCAGCGTAAAAGCTCCGGCTTGCAGAGGTTGGAAGAGTGGATCAGACATGATGTGTGTTTGTTGTTAAATCAGCCTTGTGGCTTGGCTTCAAGCTTGAGTTCGATGACCACCTGGTCGCGAATGAGGTCATCGGCCTTTCCTGCATAAACGATCGCGAAATCCCTGCGGTTGATGTCGAAGGTGGCATCGATTTTAACCGTATCGCCGTTCTGGCTGACGGATGCCGGGAAACTGATATTCTTGGTCTTGCCGTGAAGCGTAAAGTTGCCGGAAACGGTGTAGGACGTATCGGACTCTTTCTTGAAACCAGTGGCGTCGAAGGTGGCCTCAGGGAATTTCTCGATGTCGAAGAAATCAGGACTTTTCAGGTGACCGGTTAGTTTTTCGTTATCTGCGTAGGTGGACTTCATATCGATCACGACCTTGTGATCGTTGCCGACAGGAGCACCGTCTTTGATCGTGAAATATCCTGTGAAAGCCTTGAATCCGCCGTGGTGACTTCCCGTCACCTTGGAGCCGATGAAATTCACCTGCGATTCCGGAGTGAAGACGTATTTGGTGCCACCTTCCGAGACGGTTGCGGATTTTTCCACAGCCGCGGAGACCTTGGCGTCCGTGGTTTTGTCGGCGGGATTCTCACAGGCCACGAAGATCAGGGGGGCGGCGAGAGCGAAGTATTTGGCTTTCATGATATTGTTTGAGTGTTGGTTAAGTTAGCGAGATTTACTTGAGGTCAAAGAGAATCGCCTCGGAGCCTTCCGTGGTGGAGCTTATTTCCAGGGTTCCCGGTTGTTCAAGGGAGGCGGCGTCACCAGCTTGCAGATCGAGGCCATTTACAGTGATCGATCCATTTGCGACATGCAGCCAGAGCCCTCGGTCGGCGAGAAGTTCGTGTTCCGCCTTCTTGCCTGGCGCAAGTTTCAGCAGATAAATCGATGCATCCTGCGCGATCTTTGCGGAACCGTCGCGACCATCGGCAGAGATGACGAGCGTTTTGGCATCATTTCCACGGCCCGGGGCGGGCGTCCACTCGGTGTAAGCGGGTGCGAGGCCCCGCGTGTCGGGAGTGATCCAGATTTGCAACAAGTGGGCGGGTTCGGTGGACGAGGGATTGAATTCGGAATGCTGCACCCCGGTGCCTGCCCGCATCATTTGAATTTCTCCGGGCTTGAGCACCCGGCTGTTTCCCATCGAATCCTTATGAGCCAGACTTCCGGCGAGCAAATAGGAGAAAATCTCCATATCGCGGTGGGGATGCGTCGGAAATCCACCCCCTGCGGCGATTCGGTCGTCGTTGATCACCCGAAGCGAGCGGAAGCCCATGTGGGCAGGGTCATAGTAATCCGCAAAGGAAAACGTATGCCAGCTGTTCAGCCAGCCGTGGTTCGCGTGACCACGCTCACCAGCGCGGCGGACATTCAGTTTCAAGTGTGTCGTCATGCCGTGATCATAACGCTTTTGGACCAGCCGCCTAATGCCATTTCGTCAGTCTCAGCATGTCTCAGGCCACAGTCTGGAAATGGGCGTCAGTCTAGCAACTCCGGATAATGCTTGCGGGCCAGCGACATCGATAGATCCAGGATGCCCTGGCTGCGCGAATGGCGGAGCGCTTCATCCGCCATCGCGGCACAGGCAGCATGACTGAGTGAGCGAATCGCTTGGCCGACCCGGGGCACTTGCTGCGGCCCCACGGACAGCTCCTCAACACCCAGCCCGAGTAAGAGCGGTGTTAGCCGTATATCTCCCGCCATTTCTCCGCAGACACCGGTCCAGATCCCATTTTCCGTGCCGGCATCGATCGTGCGCTTGATCAAGCGAATGACGGCCGGGTGAGTGGGTCGATACAGATCGGCGACATGTGGATTCACTCGGTCGGCAGCGACGGTGTATTGGATCAAATCGTTGGTGCCGATCGAGAAAAAGTCCACTTCTGGAGCGAGCAAATCCGCACAGAGAGCGGCGGCGGGCACCTCGATCATGATGCCGACGGGAAGTTCCCGGTCGAACGGAACCCCTTCAAGCTCTAACTCATCCATGCACCGGCGCACCATGTCCTTGCTGCGCCATACCTCGGAAAGCCCGGAAATCATCGGAAACATCACGGCCACCTTGCCAAACGCACTGGCCCGGAGCACCGCCCGGATTTGCTCACGAAACATCGCAGGACGCGCCAAGGATACCCGGATCCCGCGCCATCCGAGGAAGGGGTTCGGCTCAACATCAGTCAGCGGTTCCACCGGCAGCTTGTCGCCCCCGGCATCAAGCGTCCGGATGATTACGCTGTGAGGCGCCATCTCGCGGGCCACCTTGGAATAGACTTCGGCCTGATGCTTTTCATCCGGCATTTCCTCGCCGTTGAGCAGAAGAAACTCCGTTCGATAGAGCCCGATGCCTTTTGCCCCGCTCCGCTTGACGAGGGGCAGGTCATCGACCAGCTCGATATTCGCCGAGACTGTTAGCGGACGCCCGTCAATGGTTTGCGTAGCGGCTCCCCGCATCGCGTCCAGCGAGCTGCGGACTTTCTCCTTCGCCAGCATCAGATTGCGGTAGCGTTCGAGCGTTTCAGCCGTCGGATGCAGGATCAGCTTGCCCGTATAGCCATCGAGAATCGACGGCGTCAGCGCGATGATGTCAATCACAGCACCATCCAAGCCCACGACGGCAGGAATACCGAAAGCGCGGGCAAGAATCGCCGTATGCGAGTTCACGCTCCCCTGTTCGGTAGCAAACCCTAATACATGCCGTCGGTTCATGGACGCCGTGTCCGACGGTGCCAGATCGTAAGCCACGAGCACGTGTTGGACCTCCGGCCCTTGCGGACGAGTGTCCCCCTCGGTGCTGAAATTCCTCAATACCCGCTGAGCCACGTCCTCGATGTCCGCGGTGCGCTCCCGCAAATAGGGATCAGGAATGCGCCGCATGGCTTCGAGAAAATTCTGCATCACCGCGTAGAACGCATACTCGGCGTTCTGTTGGCGCTTCGCAATGGTGAGCAGCACGCGGTCCACCACCGAGCGATCCTCGAGTATCATCACGTGCGCTTCGAAGATTCCGCTCTCGTTATTTCCGGATAGATCCTCAAGGCGGCTTTGGAGCTCGATCAGCTGCCGTTTCGTGACCTCGAGGGCCAACTTGAAACGCTCCTGCTCCCGGGCAACATCGGACTCCGCGATCTCATACACCTCCGGTGCGGAAAACCCGCGGGCGACCACATGCACCGGAGCGATGGCGATACCCGGAGAGGCTGGGATTCCCTCGTAGATGGTTTCTTGCTCGGCTCCGGTTTTCGGCATGATCTGTGGGCATCATGATTCCAACGGGGGCCAGGGTTCAAGACACAATTTCCCGCCAGAAAAATCGCCAGGCTCGCGGAAACGTTCCCAGCTTGGGCCCATTCCTGCCCAAGTTCCTCTCGGATGGCCCGAAAACTCTGCGTAACTCGCGGTTGCCATTTCGAAAACTGGTGTAAAGTTCGCCCTGATGAAAAAAATCACCCAGATCCTCACCGCCGTCACCACCACCCTTTTCGCCAGCAACGCGCTGGCCGAACCACTCGCCGTGGGGTCCCCGCTCCCCGTCGTCGAGCAGAAGAACCAGGACGACCACGTCGTGAAACTGGCGGAAGCAGGAGCCAAGGGCTTCACCCTCGTCTATTTCTACCCCAAGGCGGACACACCGGGCTGCACCAAACAGGCATGCAGCCTGCGCGACTCCTACGCCGCATTAACCGACAAGAACGTGAAAATCTTCGGCGTGAGCGCCGACAAGGTGGCGGCCCAGAAAGCCTTCAAGGACAAATACAAGCTTCCCTTCGATCTACTCGCCGACTCGGACGCCAAAGTCATCGACGCCTTCGGGGTGCCGAAAACTCTTGGCTTTGCCAAACGCCAGGCCTTCCTCTTCAAGGACGGCAAGCTCGTGTGGAGCGACCTTACTGCCTCAACCGAAAAGCAAGCCGAGGATGTGCTGAAATTCCTCGCCAGCCAGTAAAACCGGCGGACACGTTCCATCCGATCAAACCGATGCGGCAATCGCCTCTGCGCGTTTGCTTAAATGCGTGCGCCATTCTACTTTGGCATTGAACGCCGTCAGCAAGGGGACGGCCTAACTGAATGAATCAGATGCACGTCGGGAAACCTCCGCGACGCTGAAATACCATCCGTAAATCTGCTACCACAGTGCCACGATCACCCACGTATTGGCACACTGGGCCTCGGAAGCGTCCGCTGAATCCCCCCTCGGAATTGCAGCGTTTTAAAACCCCGGATTCCAGAGCTGGTAGCGAGTCGCAAGATTTCCTTGGCCCGATCATCTCCCAACACCAATGACCCGGGGAAGATACGCACTCGTGCGTCATGTCTTCTCGCGTCGGTTACATTCACTCGATCACCCGGGTCCTAGGCAATCTGGAGTTTGGCTCCAAGATGTGATCGAAATTCCTGAACCCAAAAAGTGGTTAGTCCGGCATCGAAGCGTGAAGCGGCGTGAGAATTCATTCGTTAGATCGACCGCAGCCGTCTCCTCACCGCCTCCAGCGCCGCCTGACTCACCGCCAACTTGAAGTCCTTGCGATTGCGGGGATGGAAAACACGAAATGCTTCCGTGGGCCCGCCTTTTTGAGCAACGGCGATCCATGCAGTGCCGACCGGCTTCTCGTCCGTGCCGCCGCCGGGACCGGCGATGCCCGTGACCGCCACCGCAATACCCCCCGCACTTGCGCGGAGCGCGCCTTCCGCCATTTCACGCGCAACCACTTCACTCACCGCGCCGTACGTTTCGATGTCCCGTGGCGAAACCCCCAGCATCCCCGACTTCGCTTCATTCGCATAGGTGACGAACCCATGGGTGAAAACCTCGCTCGCTCCGGGCACGTTGGTGATCCGGTTAGCGATGAGGCCACCGGTGCAACTCTCCGCCGTCGCAAACTTCATTCCACGCTGCTTGAGCAGTCTCACGACGGTCTTTTCCAAGGAGCTTTCGTCATCACTGATCAGATAGGAATCAAACCGATCAAGCGCGATCCGCCGACCTTCTGCCAGAGCGGGGGCATCGCCGATCAAGCGCAAGTCCACCTCTCCTATGTGCGCGCAGTATCCGTATTCCAAACCTGCCACCGCCGCTAACTGCGCATCGATTCCCTGGTGGAAATCACTCTCGCCAATTCCGGTAAATTTCAACACCAGGGCTTGATGAAGTTCCTCGACTCCTGCCAGGGCGCGCAAGCGGGGCATCACCTCGGCATGGTACATCGGATAGAGCTCGCGCGGCGGTCCGGGCAACAAAAACACCGCGCAATTCGACTGCCCGTTGATCCGCGGCGGAACGTAGATGCCCGGCGCGGTGCCATTCGCATTCGGCAGGATATCCGCACCGACGGGACAAAGCGCCTGTTTGAGATTCGCATCCACCATCGGCTTTCCCCGCAGGGCGAAAAAGCCCTCCAGCGAACGCAGCGCCGATTCGTCGGTGATCAACTCCAGCCCGAGAACCTCAGCGGTGATTTCGCGAGTCAGATCGTCACTGGTTGGCCCAAGGCCGCCAGTCACGATCACGGCATCCGCCCGACCCAGCGCTTCTAGCAATGACTCGCGGATCGCCTCGCCGTCCGGCACCGTCGTTTGCCGGGAAATCCGCAGCCCGAGCTTGAACAACTCACGGCCAAACCAGGCGGCATGGGTATTGAGAGTATTTCCCAGCAGCAGCTCGGTTCCGGTGTTGATGATTTCAATTTGCACAGCGGGACTTTGCGACATCCCGGCAACGCTTCAAGGCCTGATATTCCAGCGCTGAATCCGGTTGGCAATCCCCCACAACACGGCTGGTACCCCCAAGTTCAGGCCGAATGCCCAACCCGGCGACTCATGCCCGGCCCTGCCGATCGCAGCAAACACAAAACCCATCGGCAGACTCCCGCAGATCAAAGCGACCACAAAGCGCTTGAATGGCATCCGCACCAAGCCCGCCGTGCATGCGACGACCTCGGGAAGAATGGGCAGCGTTTTCGACAATGCGACCACCCAGCCACCACCGCTTGTGAACAGTTGCTGGCCCCTTTCATAGTCACGCTCGCCCAGCCAGCGCCGCGCGAACCTCGCGCCGAACAACCGCCCCGCACCATAGCCTAGCAGACCGGAGGCCGTCAGCCCCAGCGCCGCAATCGTTCCGCCCAGGAGTGTTCCATAAATGTAGCCGAGCGCCGAGATCACGATGGTGCTGGGGACGGGCAAGGCGAGATCCACCACCAATAGAAAAATCCCCGCCGCCCACGCCCACGGCCCGGCACTTTCGAGCCATTTCACACTGCCCGCCATGGTGAACTGATCGTCCCACCGACCGCCCCAGATCAACCAAGTGCCCAACACAAGGGCGGCAAGCACCACAAACCACAAAGCCAATCGCATGTTCGGAGCATGGGTAAATTTCTCCTCAGTCCAAGAAAAAGCATCGCCCCGGCGAACCCGGGCGATGCGGAGAATTTTCCACCGTCCCAACAATCATTTCACTTCGGCGGGCACGGCGGTGGCGGGAGTGCTCTTGTCCTTCTCAAGTTGTTGCTTGAGTTGATCGATATCCGCTGCCATCGGGCTATCAGGAGCAAAGGCCTTGGCCTCGTCCACGGCTTTGATCGCGTCATCCCAACGCTTCAACTGTGCAAGAACCTGCGCCCGGGTCACCATCATCTTCTGGGTGATCTCACGACCGAAGCCTCCCCCCTTTAGCGATTTTTCGAGGAAAGCCAGCGCCCCGTCAAAGTCGTCCTTTTTTACCCATTCCATAAACTCGGCTTCAAAGGCGGCATTGCGTGCCTTTTCCGCCTCCGCCTTGGCAAAGCCGGTTTCATCCTTGGGATCGGCGGCTTTGATTTCAGTGGCGATATCGCCATAGAATTTTCCAACCATAACATCGTCCAACCCCATGGCGGCAAGTGCCGCGACCAGAGCCTTGGCTTTCTCCACGCCTTGTGCTTTGGCCGCTGTCTGGAACGATTCATCGCGCACGGCTTTTCTGGTCCGGAGGTCATCGAGGTGTTTTACATAGGCTTCCGGTCCGCCGGCTTGGTATCCAGTGACGCCGAATGGATTCCCATCCGCATCACACAACAGAATCGTGGGATACCCCTTGATGTCGTATAATTTGCCCAGCTCTTCGTTCTGTTTCAGCGTTTCCGCGGAAAGCTTTGTCTTGTCCTGCGGGAAATCGATCTCGACTAAAACGAACTTGTCCTTCACCCCGTTCTTGAATGCGTCGTGGCTGAAAACCTCCTTGTTCAGCTTAATGCACCATCCGCACCAGTCCGAACCGGTGAAGTCGACTAACAAGTCTCTCTTCGATTCTGCAGCTTCCTTTTTGGCGGCGGCAAAATCCGAGATCCAGCCTTCACCGCCAGCCACAGCGATTCCCGAGCAGCCTAGCGCCATGAGCGCGGCACAAGTTTTGATGAATTGTTTCATGAGAGTGGTTTTCGAGGGGTTTGCGAAACTACTCCCGCTTCCATTGAAGTCCATGGGAAATTCACTCCCACATTCACGCGTATCCCAGCCACGGCCCCAGCCAACGCTCCGCCTCCAGCAGACTGATGCCCTTGCGCCGGGCGTAGTCCTCGATCTGGTCCTTCTGCAGCTCGGAAATCGCGAAATAGTGACTCTCCGGATGGGAAAAATACAATCCGCACACCGCCGCACCGGGATGCATCGCGCAGCTTTCCGTCAACGTGACTCCGGTTTCGGCAGAGGCACCTAGCAGCTCGAAAAGCGGGGGTTTCTCCGTGTGATCCGGCTGTGCCGGGTAGCCCGGCGCCGGTCGAATTCCCTGATAGTTCTCGTGGATGAGTTGGTCGTGCGTCAGCTCGTCCTCGGTCTCGTATCCCCACTCGACGCGGGCCTTGTGATGCAGAAATTCCGCGAAGGCCTCGGCAAAGCGGTCGGCGATCGCCTTGACCATGATCGAGCCATAAGGGTCGATCTGCTTGTCCAGTTCCTCGGCAAATTCATGCGCCCCGTGAATCCCGACAACGAAGCCACCGATGTAGTCCGGCGTAGCGGCGACCACCGGTCGCCGCGAGCCATGTTCCCCAACAAACTCCCAGTCCGCCAATCCAGCCGCCTGCGGATTCCCTAAAATATAACTCCGCTGGTTCCAATAATCCTCCGCATCCCGGACAATGTGGTCGTATGACTCCTTCTGCCACAGCGAGCCCTCCCGCCCCAACAGAATGTTGATTTCCTTCGCCGAAGCGGCCTTCATCCCCTGCAGGATTCGTGACAGCGAAAAACCTTCCCTTGGCCGGATCAGGAAATGCACATGATTCGGCATCACACACCACGGTCCAAGATCGTAGTGACTACCGTCGAAGTGAAACAACGCATCGCGAACCACGCGCGCGATGTCAGGTCGCTTCATCCAACATTCGCCATACCCCGCATGAAGCGCGGTTTCCATCCGCTCGCTGTAAACACCCTCGAGTTCGACTTTGAGTTGCGCTGAAAGCACCGCGTCTCCCGCTTCCTCAGCCTGCCGGATTTTGAGAAGCGCCTGCTGCTTTTCCTGTTGATATTCAGTGAGGACCGATTGCGGGAGCGAATCGGCAAGGCGGAAGGTGACCGCGTAGGTAGCTCCGTCTTGGTGCCAGTGTGGGAGGTGGCCGGTGTCGTTACGATTGATAGCTTTGTCGGCGTTGAGGAAAGACGGGTCCATTCGCGGCGACCGGTGATCGCCGCTACATGGCGCCACCCAATCCGCCAAAGCGACGTTGGGCTTGCCGGAGTCTTTCTTCAGCTGCTGGCGAAGACTGTGGAAGCGCATCCGTTCTTTCGTCCGCGTCTCGTCGGTCCAGACGATGATATCGTCTCCTTCGGAGTTGGCGGGGAAGAATCCATAGATGCCCTCGGCGTGGCATCGATCCTCCGCGATGATGCGGTCCACCCAGGCGAGCGCATCCTGATAGAGCTTACCGGCTTCCACCGCGCCCTCGACATTTTTGGTTTTGAGGGTGAGGGTTTTCCGGTCCCATACGCCGCGCAGTTCCCAGGCATGGAAGAACGGCGTCCAGTCGATGAATCTGGCGAGCTCGCGCAGGGACGGGCTTTTGATCGTCCGCGTGCCGGTGAATGACGGCACCGGCGGTGTATAACTTGCCCAATCGATCTTCGGGCCGGCCGCACGTGCCTCGGCGAGAGTGAGGGTTTCCTTTTTGGGTCCACCGAGGAAGTTGTCGCGAAGCTTCTGCTGCTTTTCGCGATTCTCCAATGCAAACCCTTCACGTTGGTCTTTCGAGAGCAGCGAGGTGGTGACGGGCACCGAGCGCGAGGCATCGAGCACGTGGACCACCGAGCCGGAATAATGTTGGGCAATCTTGATCGCGGTGTGAGCGGCGGAGGTCGTAGCCCCGCCGATCAGCAGCGGCACCTTGAAACCAAGCCGCTCCATCTCCTTCGCTACGTGGACCATTTCATCGAGCGACGGCGTGATCAATCCGGATAGACCGATGACGTCAGCACCCAGCTCGACGGCCTTGGCGAGGATTTTGTCGCACGAAACCATGACTCCCATGTCCGTGACTTCGAAGCCATTGCACGAAAGCACCACGCCCACGATGTTCTTGCCGATGTCGTGCACGTCGCCCTTGACGGTGGCGATCAGGAAGCGGCCCGCCGAACGACCACGTTCTGCGAGTTTCAAAGCCTCATCATCCGTCAGCGCGGGATTTTCCGCCATCAGTGCGGCAATGTCCCCGGCGAGATATTCCGCCTTGTCCGCCTCCATGAACGGGAACAGCCACGCGACGGCTTTCTTCATCACCCGTGCGGATTTCACCACCTGCGGCAGGAACATTTTCCCGGCGCCGAACAAGTCACCGACCACCCCCATGCCATCCATCAGCGGGCCTTCGATCACCTTGAGCGGGCGCACATACTTGACGCGCGCCTCCTCGGTGTCCTCGTCGATGTATTTGTCGATGCCCCGGAGCAGCGCGTGCTCGAGGCGCTTTTCCACCGGCTCATCGCGCCAAGATAGATCTTCTTCGATCTTCTTGCCGCCGACGTTCTTGTAGCTCTCGGCAAGTTCGAGCAGCCGCTCGGTGGAGTCCGGCCGGCGGTTCAGGAGCACGTCCTCGACGCATTCCAACAGATCCTTCGGGATCTCATCGTAAACTTCGAGCATCCCGGCGTTGACGATTCCCATGTCCATGCCCGCCAGGCCGGCGTGATAGAGAAACGCCGAGTGCATCGCTTCCCGGACCTTGTTGTTTCCGCGGAAGGAGAAGGAAATATTGGACACGCCGCCGGAGACCATCGCGCCGGGCAGATTTTCTTTGATCCAGCGCGTCGCGTTGATAAAATCCAGCGCGTAGTTGTTATGCTCCTCGATGCCGGTGGCAACCGTCAGAATGTTAGGATCGAAAATAATATCGTCCTGACTGAATCCGACTTCATCGACCAGGATCAGGTATGCCCGCTCGCAAATCCGGATCTTCTCCTCATAGGATGCCGCCTGGCCGTTCTCATCGAAGGCCATGACGACCACGGCCGCACCGTAACGCATGATGTGCTGCGCCTGCTTCTTGAAATTTTCCTCGCCTTCCTTGAGTGAGATCGAGTTCACGATTCCCTTCCCTTGAAGGTATTTCAGGCCTTCCTCGAGGATTTCCCACTTCGAGGAATCCACCATGATCGGCACCTTCGCGACATCCGGCTCGCCTTGGAGCAACTGGAGGAACCGACTCATCATCGCCTTGCCGTCGATGAGTCCATCGTCGAAGCAGATATCGATGACGTTCGCTCCGTTAGCAACTTGTTGGCGGGCGACCTCGACCGCAGCTTCGAGATCACCGGCACGCACGAGTTTCGCGAACTGAGGGGAGCCCGCGACATTGGCGCGCTCGCCGATCATCAGAAAGCGCTTGTCGGCGGTGTGATTGTAGGCCTCAGTGCCGGACAGGCGGAGGGCGTGGGGAATGGTTTTCATTTGGATGAAGCGAAACGCAGAGGACGCGGAGGAAGAGGAGGAAGACGCGAAGGGTTTATTGGGGAAAATTGATGACGTGGCGTTTGATGCCATCTCGAAGAAGGATGACATTGAAGTTAATCAACAAGCCTAGTTTTTTCTGAGAGAGACGCATGTAGGTGTGAAGCTGGGCTTCGTGGATGGGAACGATGGCGGTGACGGTCTTGATTTCAACGACGACAGATTCTTCAACCAAAAGGTCGATTCGATAGGCATCTTCGTCCAAGATTTCGCCCTTGTAAAAATCCTCCGTCTGAACCTGACGTC
>Ga0123337_10006290_pt1 | contig 11398 bp, 9 predicted proteins | sample frozenSSSSmetaG_FD_89792 | JGI IMG/M metagenome (GOLD analysis project Ga0123337, IMG submission 89792) | Glacier valley bacterial and archeal communities from Borup Fiord, Nunavut, Canada, to study Microbial Dark Matter (Phase II) -... | ecosystem: Environmental > Aquatic > Freshwater > Ice >...
AACCGGCCGGTCGTTTCGACCCAACGTCTCGGTTGCAGCGATGCGCGCGGTGTATGTCGACCTGAATCGCCGTTTTGGGCTCAAGCAGAAGAACGGGATCGTGACGCAGGAGTTGACCGTCCCGACGAGCGACGGGACGACGATCGGCGCACGGCTCTATCGCCGTAGCGATGCTGCCGGTCAGGTGCTCCCGGTGCTGCTCTACTTCCATGGTGGGGGCTTCGTCATGGGGGATGTTGCATCGTACGATGGACTCACGCGATTCCTCGCATACGAAGGTCGAATCGCTGTTGTATCGGTCGACTATCGCCTCGGGCCCGAGCATCGATTTCCTCGCGCTCATGAAGATGCGCTCGATGCATACGCGTGGCTGCGCGAACATGCGGCAAGCCTGGGTCTTCTCGCCGATCGTATCGCGGTTGGTGGCGATAGCGCCGGTGGTAGCCAAGCCGCAGGCATTGCAAGTTACGCCGAAGCGCGCGGCATGGTGCGACCCGCGTTTGCCTTTCTCATCTATCCGTCGCTCGATGGTACCGCGCGGTTTCCTTCACGCAAGCAGTACACGAGCGGCGTGCCGTTGACCCCCGAGACGATCGCCTGGTTCACGCAGCATTCGACGAACGGCCCGGCGGACTGGTCGATGCCGCTCCTGGTTCCGCTCGATGCGCCGAATCCCGAGCGATTGCCGCCGACCTATCTCCTCGCCGCACAACACGATCCGCTCGTCGACGAGGGCCGAGCGTACTACGAACGCTTGCGCGCAGCGGGCGTGCCCGTCGTGTACGACTTACGACCCAGGCTCGCGCATGCATTCCTCAATGTCGCCGGCTTCGTTCCCGAAGCGAAGCGCGCCGTGCGAGCGGGCATTCGTGCGACCGCCGCCGCGCTTGCACCGGCGGGGAATTCGCGCTGACGATTCAGCGCCCTCGACACACGCTCGAGCTCGACGCCGAGGTCATCATCATCGGCGCGGGGTTCGGCGGACTCGGCATGGCGATACAACTCAAAAAAGCCGGCCGTTCGTCGTTCATGATCTTGGAACGCTCCCATGAAGTCGGCGGAACGTGGCGCGACAACACCTATCCCGGCTGCGCTTGCGATGTGCCGGCGATGCTCTATTCGTTTTCGTTCGAACGAGACCGTCGTTGGACGCGACTCTATCCGCAACAGCCCGAGCTGCTGGCCTATCTGCAGCGTACGGCGGAGGCGGCAGACCTCAGTTCCCATATACGATTCGGCAGCGATCTCTCAGAGGCCCGATTCGACGAAGCGGCCGGGGTCTGGAATTTGCGCCTCGCCGATGGAACGCAGCTGCGTTGTGGCGTGCTCATCTCTGCGATGGGACCACTCAATAAACCGACGTATCCCGCAATTCCCGGACGCGAACGGTTTGCGGGGCCGTCGTTTCATTCATCAGCCTGGGACCACTCGGTCGACCTGCGCGGCAAAAACGTCGTCGTCATCGGCACGGGCGCAAGCGCCATTCAGTTCGTTCCGCAGATTGCGCCGAAGGTCGCCACGCTGACGCTCTTTCAACGAACGCCGCCTTGGATTATTCCACGCAACGATACGGCCGTCGGCCGGCGGCAGGCGTTTGCGCGCAAATACCTGCCGTTGTATGCGTGGCTCGTGCGCCAAACTATTTATTGGACGCTCGAAATCCGGGCGCTCGGATTCGTCGTCAATCCGAAATTACTCGAACGGCAAGAGCGCGGGGTGCGTGCCTATCTCGAACGGGCCGTGACCGACCCCGTGTTGCGGGCGAAGCTCACGCCGAACTACCGCGCCGGCTGCAAACGCATCCTCATCTCCGATGACTACTTTCCATCGCTTCAACGTCCCAACGTCGAATTGGTGACGACCGCGCTTGCCGAAATCCGGACGCGGTCGGTCGTGGCGAACGATGGGCGCGAGATTCCCGCGGACGTCATCATCTACGGGACGGGATTTGCCGCAACCGACGGCTTCGCGCCGGTGCGCGTGTACGGCCGCGCCGGGATCGAAATCGGCGCAGCTTGGCGCGATGGGATGGAGGCGTATCTTGGAACGAGTGTGGCCGGGTATCCGAATTTGTTTCTGATCATCGGGCCCAATACGGGGCTCGGTCATACGTCGATGGTGATCATGATGGAGGCCCAGTATCGGTACATCCTCGACGCCCTCGCCGCACGCGACCGCGCGCCCAGCGCGCCGTTCGAAGTCAAGCGCGACGTGCAGAACGCCTATAACCTCGACATCCAACGCCGCATGCGCGGGACGGTTTGGGCGACGGGTTGTTCGAGCTGGTATCAAGATGCGCGGGGCAAGAACGTATCGCTCTGGCCCGGGTTCACGTTTGCTTTCCGCAAGCGAACGGCTCGATTCGATGAAGAAAACTACACCAAGGGATAGCCGCTTCGCGTGATATTTTTCTAAAATCGCGCGAAGAACCTAAACGTGAGCACCAGCGACGATCAGGCCGCGTTCCTCCGCCAACTCGAAGAGCATCGTGGGATCGTGTCGAGCGTCGCATTTGCCTACTGCCGCGACCGCGGCGCACGCGAGGACGTCGTCCAGAGCATCTCGGCCGAATTGTGGCGTGCGTATCCGCGCTATGACGGGCGCGTCGCATTTTCAACGTGGATGTATCGCGTCGCCGTAAATGCGGCCATTTCATACTATCGTCGTCAAACGCGCGAACGTAGCGGTCTGATCGACCCGGCAGATTTCGAGTCGCTTCCCGCAGCGAGTGAAGACGATGGAGATGTGGCTCGTCGCACGACGCTCTACCGACTCATCGACGGCCTCGATGAACTCGAGCGAGCGCTGATCTTACTCTACCTCGATGGAAACAATCATGCCGAAATCGCCGACGTACTCGGCATTTCGCAGACCAACGTTGCGACGAAAATCTCACGAATAAAGCAATCGCTCCGACGCAGCGTCGCCTCCGACGTTGCCGACGACTAAGGAACAAGAAATGGAACTCGACGACTTCAAATCCGTCTGGACACAGCAGACCGCTCTGCTCGAATCGAGCCGCCGCCTCAACGAGTTGCTCGTCCGGGAACATACCATCGAGCGAGCGATCCCTGCGATGAAGCGCTTGGGGCGCGAAATCGCGTGGCAAGTATCGCTTCTTTTCGTGGTCGTCGTCGCGCTTGGATCGTTCGCCGCCGATCATCTTACCGAACGCGGCGTCGCGCTCTCCGCAGCGCTCGTGGGTCTGTACGCACTTGCGATCGCGCAAGGTGAGATTCGCCAATTGGTCGCGATCCGCGATCTGAACTTCGACGAATCGGTCGTTCCGCTCGCGCAGAAACTCGAACGTCTGCGCGTTTTACGCATTCGAACCACGAAGCTGGCGCTGCTCTTCGCACCGATCATGTGGGTGCCGATCGTCGCCGTGCTCGGTCGCGTCCTCTTCGGCGTCGACCTCTATGCGCTGCTCTCGCCGGTCTACATCATCACGAATATCGCACTTGGACTTGCGCTCATCCCGACTGCCGTGTTCGTTGCAAACCGCTGGTCGGAACGTCTCGGCCGCTCGAAGCTGCTGCGGGCGATCGGAGGCGAGATCACCGGCACGAATCTGCGCGATGCATTGGCGTTTTTGGATACCCTCAAGCGTTTCGAAGAATCAGCGTAGCTGGGGTGTCGTCTCCACCGACGCAGCGAGCGAACGTAGCACGAAACGACGCGTCTTGCCCGTCGCCGTTTTCGGCAACGTTTCGACGACGGTTATCCAGCGCGGGTATTTATACGGTGCGAGACGCGACTTGACGAATGCCTTGAGCTCAATTTCGACGGCACTCGAATCAGCTGCGGTCGATTTGAGAACGACGTAGGCATGTGGCTTTGTCAATCCATCGCCGTCTTCGCGGCCGACGACGGCGCATTCGAGAACGGCGTCATGTGCGCTGAGCGCGCCCTCGACCTCGACGGGTGAGACCCAGATGCCGCCGACTTTGAGCATGTCGTCACTGCGTCCGGCGTGCCAGTACGTTCCGTTGTCATCACAGCGATATTTGTCGCCCGTCCGGATCCAGTCGCCTTGGAGCGTTGCCTTCGTTCGTTCGTGTTTGTTCCAGTAGAATGCCATCGTGGAATCGCCGCGCACGAGCAGATCGCCGATGTCGCCGACGGGAAGTTCGCGATCCTCTTCGTCGACGATCTTGAGGTCGTATCCAGGAACCGGCCTGCCGCTCGCGCCGGGCGTACACGAGCCGGGTCGGTTGGAGATGAAGATGTGTAAGATCTCGGTCGAGCCGATGCCATCCACGATCTCGAGCCCCGTCGCGGCCTTCCATCGCTCGAAGATGCCGGCCGGGAGCGCCTCGCCCGCACTCACGCAGAGGCGCACGCTCGAGAAGTCCGCTTGCGCGCCGACTTCGATTGCGGCAAGCATCTGCGCGTACGCCGTCGGCACGCCGAAGAAGAGCGTGGGCTCGTGCTTTGCAACTTGCGCGAAAATCGATTCCGGCGTCGGTCGAGCCGTGGAGAGGATGCACGTACCGCCGACATCCATGGGAAAGTAGAGACCGTTGCCCAAGCCGTAAGCAAAAAATAACTTTGCGATGCTGAATGCGCGATCGTCGGGACGCGTCGCAAGAATGTGGTCGCCATACGTGCGCGCACAGATCCACATATCATGGTGGAGATGAACGACGCCTTTGGGTTCTCCCGTCGTGCCGCTCGAATACAAGAAGAACGCAAAACCGTCGCGGTGCGTTCCGGCATACGTTTCGAGCGGATGCGTCGTGTCGGCAAGCGCGAGCGCTTCATTTGCGCGGAGCGCGTCGCAATCGTCGCACGCGACGTTTGGTTCGGTCATGCTGGGCTCGTAGACGAGCGTTCGCGCATCGCAGTCATCCACGATCGAGCGATGATCGAGCGGTGTCAAAAGGGGATTGAGCGGCACCGCGACGCATCCCGCCGCCATCGTTCCCCAGAACGCGACGGCAAACGCAAGCGAATCGGGCAGGATGAGCGCAACGCGATCGCCCGGATGCAGGCCCCGTGCGAGCAAGGCCGCGGCAAAGCCGCGAACGAGCCGATCGAGTTCGCCGTACGTCGTCGTTCCGTCGTCGGAAACGATGGCGGGCGCACCAGCGCGGCCTTCGGCGACGTTGCGTCCGACGAACCAGTAGGCAGCATTGAACGTCGCCGGGAGGGCGTCTGCCGCGCGCATCGCTTGAGTGGCAGCGGCGTCCACGTGCGAACCTAGTGGTTCGTGAATCGCGCGGTGCGCTTGTCGCCGTAAGCGGCGATGCCTTCCTTTGCATCGCTGCTCTTGAAGAGTTGCGCTTGGAGTTCGCGTTCGAGTGCGAGCGCATCGTTGAGCGGAAGCTCGAGCCCCGTTTGAACGCTGCGTTTGATCATGCCCACCGCTAGCGGCGCTTTGTTGGGTGAGGTAAATTGGTTCGCGTACGTGAGGATCTGCGCGCGGAAATCGTCCGGATCACCTTCGTACACGTCGCTGACGATGCCGTACTCGACCGCTTGCTCGAAACTGAACGTGCGCCCGGAGATCATCAATTCGATCGCGCGCGCCTTGCCGACCATGCGCGCGAGTCGTTGCGTTCCACCGGTGCCCGGCAACACGCCCAGGCCGACTTCGGGCAGGCCGACTTTGCCGGAATCCTTGCGCGCGATACGGATGTCGGCGGCCATCGCAATTTCAAGACCGCCACCGACCGTGTGCCCGTTGAGTGCGGCGATGACGAGCTTCGGCGTTTGTTCGAGGCGCGAGAGCGTCTCGTTTGCATGCAAGCAGAACATGTACTTGAATTCCGGCGAGACGGCGTTGAGCATCGCGATATTGGCACCGGCCGAGAAGAACTTGCCGCCTTTGCCGGTGAGCACGATGACCTCGACGTCCATGTCGAAGCGTGCATCGAGAATCGCATCATCGAATTGGCGCATCATCTCGTGCGTATACGTATTTGCCGGCGGGTCGTCGAACTCGACGACGGCGATATGTCCGATCTTCTCGTACTTGACGACGCGCTTGCCGCTCGATGAACGCACTTCGCGTCCGAACGGGGTCGGTTCTGCTTCGATTTCGATCGCCATGGGTGTCCTCTCCGGAGTTTTAGGCGGCGTCGCCGTCGAGACGACCCTTGGGTACAATCCAATTCGGATTTTTGAAATAGTCGGCGAGCACGATTTCATCGGCTTCGCTCGGGAGGACCGTCGGCTGGTAGATCGCCCACTCCGTGGCGCTCAGTTCGCGTCCGTCGGTTGCACGATGCTTTCCGGAATGCGAACCGATCTTGCGATTGAACCGCATGTCGGGCACGAGTAGCTTCTCGCCGACGTTGACGGCATTGACGCGCTCGACGGTCTTGCCGATTTCGAGATAAAACTGTTCGCGCGCGCGTTCGTTCAGCCGTTCGCGATCGACCGGGTCGCTCGTCTTGTCTTCATCGACGCGACCTTTGATTCCCCACGTATACGCCCACTGCGCCGAACTCGAATGATCGGTGCCGAACAGATCGAGCGAACCGGAGATCCACTTGTTGTAGTATTTTTGCTGAATCGATGTGGGAATGACACCGGCGGATGCGATGCGGCGCAAGCCCGAGAGGCCGGTTCCCATATGGAAGGACTCTTCTTTGAGCATCGGCAGCGTCGATTGCGCGAGTGGGGCGAAGCCGGAGTGCGAGAGCATCGTGAGCTGAAACTTGCCGTCGCGATCCATGAAGTTCGTATAGGCAAAGAAGTCGAGCCAGTGCGTTACGTCGTTGTTGAACGCGTTGAGCAGGCGATTTCTTTTATCGTACGCGCGTCGTTCGAGCAGCTTTCGTGCCTCGATCTTACCATCGGATCCGAAATGCGAGATGAGTAAATGGCACATCTGATAGCCGTGGCGCGTCTCCTCGGCCATGATCCGAACGAGCGCGCCGAGGTCGTAATCGCTCGGCGCGTTGTTGACGAGGGACCGCTGCTGTTCGTTGCTTGCAAATTCGGTGTCGCCCTGAAAGACGATCATACTCATCAGCGCATCGCGCATCCGCTGATCGGGGACATCGATGATGCGGTCCCACTTCCGGTTGCCGGCGAAATCGCCAAAGGCGATTTCATTTGATGGCAATTCGCCGTATTTGGCCTCGAACGTATAGCCCGGCAAGAAGCGCTCGACGAGGGAGCGGTCGACGCCGATGTCCGTACGCCACTCCTCGAGCAGGTCGATCCAATCGGCGAAGGTCGAGATACGGGCCACCGCGACACTCCCTATAACACTTTTTATCCTGGGCGTGATATAAACGTCATGGTAGGGTGTCGGGAGACCGCTGTCAAGGACGGAGGGCCAGCTGCCAAACCGCGAAATCACAAGGCCGAGCTCATTCATCTTCACGCTGATGGGCGACTTGGTGCGCCCCTACGGCGGTGAAATTTGGATCGGTAGCCTCGGACGCTTGATGGCCGAGTTCGGGCTCTCGGAGGCGGCCGTTCGTCAAGCCGTCTCGCGTATGTCGCGCCAAGGCTGGATAAGTGCACGCAGAGTCGGCACGCGCTCGTACTACGCGATGACCGAGCGCGGTCGCCGTCGAGTGGACGCGGTCAGTCCGCGAATCTATCTGCCCCCGAGTTCGGCCTGGGACGGCCGCTGGCGGATGCTCGCCTATACCATACCGGAAAACAAACGCGAGGGGCGCGATCGACTACGCAAGGATCTGACGGCGCTGGGCTTCGCCCCGCTCGGGACGTCGCTGTGGATCTCGCCGCGGGATGTGCTCGATGCGGCACGCGAGGCGGCTCGCGCGAGCGACCTCGAATCGTGCATCGATCTCTTTCTGGCCGAGAGTACGGGGCCGAAGAGTGACCGCGATTTAATCGCCTCGTGTTGGGATCTCGAGAAAATCGCACGCGAGTACGAGGAATTCATCGCGGCATACGAAGCGCGATCGATCGCCGTTCGCGCGCGCACGCCGAGCGACTCGCATGCCTTCATCGAGCGCGAGTGGGTCGTGCACGACTTCCGGCGCTTTCTCTATATCGATCCGGGGTTGCCGCTCTCGCTCTTGCCCGCGAGCTGGCCCGCCGCCCGAGCAAGTCACGTCTTTCGCGACTATTACGAGGCCGTGAAGCCGCACGCGCTCCGTTTTTTCGAAACGATTTTCGTCACCGCGCCGGATCGCGCGCCGCTTGGCGCGGGCCGTCCTGACCCCTTCGATACGCTGCTCGATCGCGAGCCCGTCGTGCTTGACACCGTGCATGCGGAGGTCTAGTATTCACCTAACTTTGCGTCCGGCGATTTCGACGGACGGCTTGGAGGCATGTCCTTGATGCGTCGATCTACATTCGTCTCTTCGGCCACGGCGCTAACGGCCGCGACCGCCTTTCCGATTCCGCTGCGCGCGGCGAGCGCCGTCGTCCGGATCGGCTACATCGATTCGTTCTCGGGACCGCTCTCCGATATCGGCGCGCATCATCGCGTCGGCGTGATGGCGGCGATTGCCGAGACGAACAAACGCAGTCGCACGAAATTCGAACTCGTAACGGGCGATGACACCTCAAAGCCTGCGGTCGGCTCGACGGAGGGTCGGCGGCTGATCGGCCAGGAGAACGTCGACGTGCTGATGGGCGGTACATCGTCGGCCGTTGCGCTTGCGCTCGGGCCGCTTGCGGAAGAGGCGGGAATCTTTTTGCTCGACATCGGCGGACAAGATACCAGCATCACCGGTGAAAAAGCCAATCGGGTTGCCTACCGCTTCGCGCCGAACGTGCAAATGCAAATTCGCGCGCTCTCGCAACGCATACTTTCCATGGGCAAGAAGTGGTATTTCATCGTCGATGACTTCGCGTACGGTAAAGATGGCTACGCACGTCTCTCGGCGTTGCTCAAACGCGCGGGCGGAAGCGAGATGGGCGTCGATATTTTGAAGCTCGGAACGGAAGATTATTCTTCGGCACTAACGAAAATGCGCAACACGGAAGCCGACGTACTCGTGCTCTGCCAGGGTGGATTCGACTCGGCGAAGACGGTCAAGCAATTCGTCGATTTCGGATTGCACAAGAAGATGCACCTCGGTGGTCTCAACCTTGAGGACTACTACTGGAAGAGCATACCGCAAGACGAGTTGGTGGGAGCGACATTTGCCATCCACTGGACGCCGACGGTCTCTGATAGCGCCGAAAAACTCGCGCGCACGCTGGCGAAATACACGGCGGGTGAGGGCGTTTCATCGCGCCACTATTTTGGTTACATCTGCACGATGCAATTGATCGACCGCATGCAGGCCGCGGGCACGACGAAAGCCGACGCGCTCGTCAAAGCGTTCCACGATCACACCTTCGATGCCGCAAAAGAAAACAAAGCGACGTGGCGCGGCTGCGACCATCAGTGCGTGCAAGACGAGTACGCGGGTTCGATCGTCAGTCGCAAGCGCCAGGCGAAAACCGGATTCATGTTCGATGTCGTGGCGCAGGTTTCGGGGACGACGGGACCGGGTTCGTGCGCCGATACGGATGCGGCCGCAGCAACGGCCGTTATGAACGCACAGAAGATTCCCGAACGTGCGAGCTACGAGCCGAAGCCCGTTTCGTAAGCCCGCAGCTAGCGGTCGTAGACGCGGCGGAAGGTCGCGAACATGAAGGGATAGTCGCGATAGAACCAGTTCCGCAGACTGCGGCGAACGAGGTCGGCGTGCGTCACGGGCGAGGCGCCTTTCATCACGAAATGTTTGCCGTCGAAAAACTCGCGCGAGTACGGTGGATACGTCGCCATGGGTTCGAATCCGTCGAATGGCGCAAACGGCGTAGCGGTCCATTCCCACCCGTTGCCGACGAGATCGTGCACACCCCAAGCGCTACGCCCTGCAGGCGACGATCCGATCGGTTCGGGGTCGTATCGTTTGAAGCCGAAGTTTCCGTGCTCGACGCTCGGCCGAGCAGTACCCCACGGATGCGGGCGTTCCTCACCGCTCGGTGAGCCGAAGGCCGCACGATGATATTCGGCCTCCGTCATCACGCGTGCATTGCTCCAGCGTGCATATTCCGCGGCTTGGTCGTTTGTTACGTAGACGGGCCAGGAGAGCGGCAACGCGATCGTTTCGAACATCGTGCGCAGCATCCACGCGCCGTTGTGTTCGCTCCAGAATGCGGGAATGGGACCGCCCTCGGCGACGAATCGCAGATAGTCCCCGTTGGAGATGTTGTGCGGGTCGATCGCAAAGCGCCCGACCGAGACCGTGTGCTCGTCGAATTCATTGTCCCAGCCGAACGGAATCGCCGTACGCGATGCGCCGAGTGTCGCGAACCCGGCGGAAATTTCGATCGGTTCGTTGCGGATCGGCGTGCCCGTGTCGTGATGAACGATGCCGACGGGTTTGCGCTTGAGCGCTTCGTCGAGTTGGTTGACGATGTAGAGCAATGTTTCGTGATGCATCTGCTCGTGTTCGATCACGTTATAAACGGCTTGCGCGCGAACGAGATACGGATTCGCCGGATCCTCGAGCGTCGCGTTCGCGAACGCATCGAGTACCGCCGCTTCGACATCGCGGCCGTAGGCCTCCACCAGCGCCCGTTCCGGCCACGCACTCTTCGTGTGTTTCTGCGCTTCATCGATGCTGGCGGGATCGATCCCCCGTTCGAAGAGCACTTCGTAGGCGGCATCGAGCGACGGTTTCCCGAGCGCTTCTTTGATCAGCTTGTTGTACGTAAATGCCGGAATGTGTCCGTCGTAAAACACGAACGGGTGACGCAGCGGAATCGGCCGCACCTCGTACGCTTGGGGCGCGATGAACGAGGTGAATATCTGCGCGCTCCGCCGGCGATTCTGCCGATACCGCTCGGCAAGGGAAGCGCGGTCGAGTCCGGTTCTCGTCGACATGGTCACGTCGTCTTCTACCCCATCCTAACCCTACCCGGCTTTGATCGTACCGCCGAGGTTGAGCGCGCGCGCCACGCCGAAGAGCGTCTTCGCCGGAACGGGCCGCGAGAAGAGATACCCTTGGGCACGGTCGCAACCCTCGGCTGCGAGGAACGCCAGCTGGGCTTCCGTCTCGACACCTTCGGCCACGACTTCGAGGCCGAGGCTGTGCGCCATCCCGATCACCGTCCGAACGATCGTCGCATCGTCCGGCTCGGTCATGATGTCCGCAACGAACGATTTGTCGATCTTGATTGCATCGAGTGGGAAGCGGCGCAGATACCCAAGCGAACTATAGCCGGTGCCAAAATCATCGACGGAGATTCCGACGCCCGCGCGTTGTAAATCGGACATGATGGTGCGGGTCTGCTCGGCATCGTTCATCGCGACGCTCTCGGTAATTTCGATCTCGAGTGCATCGGCTCGGAGACCGGTCCGCGCGATGATCTCGCTAATTTTTTCGGCCAAGTGAGCCTGATGGAACTGGCGCGCGGAGAGATTGACGGCAACCTTGAGCGGCTCGCCCGTTTCCGCCGTCCAACG
>Ga0123337_10006293_pt1 | contig 11393 bp, 6 predicted proteins | sample frozenSSSSmetaG_FD_89792 | JGI IMG/M metagenome (GOLD analysis project Ga0123337, IMG submission 89792) | Glacier valley bacterial and archeal communities from Borup Fiord, Nunavut, Canada, to study Microbial Dark Matter (Phase II) -... | ecosystem: Environmental > Aquatic > Freshwater > Ice >...
CCCTGGCAGCAGGGGCTGGTAATTATTCTTGTAATCGCCTTCTCGTTTGTGATATCAATCTTGCGTTTCCGCGTAACACAAAACCTTGTGAACGTGGTTTTTGTGGCATACGGTGGCGCGATTTTGTTGATTGGTATCGCTGGCCTGCTGGCATATTTCGGCGGGCACGCTGCGAAGGTAGACTATTCCCCACATAACTGGTCGCCCAGCATTGCCACCTATACCTTTTACGGAACCGTCATTTTGGCCCTGCTTGGCGTCGAGGTTCCCCTGAACATGGGCGTTGAGATCACCAATACACGCTCAATCACGCGCTATCTGCTCTGGGGCGCGGCTGTTGTGATTATTGCGTACCTGATCGCAACCTTTGGTATCATGGTCGCTGTTCCCGTGAAAGACCAGGGTAGCCCTTCGGCGATCACGGAAGCGGTACAAATAGGCTTTGGCGCGGCTGGCCCGTTCCTCGGTATCCTTGTCAACTTCATCTTTATTGGCTTCTTCCTCTTTAACACTGCTGTCTACAACTACTCGTTTGGGCGCCTGCTCTTTGTCTCTGGACTCGACCAGCGCTTACCTGCGGTGATTAGTAAAGTCAACGCGAACCGAGTACCCTGGGTTGCGATGCTGGTGCAGACGGTGATTGCCTCGTTTTTCACTGCCCTGGCCTTCATTTTTATCCCCTATGTCATCAGAACCGGCATCGCGCCCACAAACCTGTCAACAGACATTTATTGGGTGCTACAGGCGGCGGTAACGGTCATCTGGTGCATCTCAATGGTGATCTTGTTTGTAGACGTGATTATTCTGCGTCGCAAGTATCGCGAAACCTTCTCACGCATCCAGCTTGCTCCCGACTGGGTGTTCTACCTGTGCGCGGTGGTTGGTGCGGTTGCTAGCGGCTTTGGCGTCTTTGTGATCTTCACCGGTCCCTGGACCTCTACCGGCGATATCTCCATTCCCCAGTGGGACCTCTTGATCGGTGGCATTGCGCTGCTATCGTTATTGGTAGGAGTCGCGCTATTCTTCATTGGACAGAATGCCGCGAAGAAAAAAGACTTGAGCGACGAGGAGTTGATCGCTCAAGTGACACAATAACCCCTTGTTTTAATAAACAGGAAGAGTAGGGTGGGTGAAGAACATGCTTCACCCACCCTACTCTTCCTGTTTATGGTACTTTCTACTTCTCTTGTTCTATGCTTTGCCAATTCGCTTCGCTTGTGGCGAGAATACCCCCGATTGTGGCGAAGATGAGACACACCATCGTCAAGCCACCAACGATGTACGACCAATTTTGGTTGCTCACCAGTGGTATCCAGGAGATGAACAGGCTATCAACTATGGCGAGTAGACACGCAATTGGACCAATAATTGTACTCGCGACAAGGATGGGCATGGGAAAAATACGAACGCGATGAAATGCGGCTTTGTCACGATAGTAAAAGATCGCAAGGTTAATGAAAAAAAACGCGGTAGAAATTGCCCAGACCAGCGTTGCACACGCCTGAGTGATATTGTAGACCTCGGAGGCGAGATCAATAGGTTTTCCTAAATTGACCACATAGGGCGCGATCATAAAGGTGAGAACCGTCAAAACCATTGCGATAACGACCTGAAAAATCATCGCGTTTGCTGGCACACGGTGTTTATTGAGCTTGCCAATATTCACGGGGAGACGCTGGTCGATACCGGCGACGAGAAGCAGACGCGCAAAGGCGCAATTGTACACAACCGGAATCATTACAAAGAAGCAGATGATACAGACCGCGGTAATGTCGCCCAATGTCTTACCGAGAACCATATCCACCGTTGAGATGAGTGAAAAACTCCCTATGCTGCCCGCAGCGGATCCCTGGACAATCAGAAGCGCAAGGGTTGCCACAAAGTAGCCGACAAAGACAAGGATCGTTCCCCAGAGGAGATGGCTTGTGACAATTCTGCGTCTTGTGCCTTCATCATGTCCGGCCCCTCGCATCTCACCGCCCATATTGAGCGGAACCTCGGTTCCGAGATAAGCAAGTGTGATCAGTCCAAACAGGTTAATGTTGCCTGTTGTCGGACTCCACTTGATGTTCCAACCGCCAAGATCGGCAAAATTTGTCGCAGATTGATGGCCTTTTGCTAACCATACAACGGCAGATATTCCAATCAGTACTACCGCGACGAAGACCAGTCCGACCACAATATTGATCACGTTCTGCACGGTTCGATAGCGTTGCAGCGACATGAAGCCGGAGAATGTAAGAATAATGAGAATAGCAAGCCCTTGTTGCCAGGGTGCGACAAGCCACGTGCTATTGAGTCCCTGCAAAAAGCCGAGTGCGGTAGCCGCACCTGCAACCATAACAAGTACACCGGGGAACCAGGAGCAGAAGCCTATGAAGAAGCTCCAATAGCTACCAAGGGCCTTGTGCGTCCAGTTATAGAGTGAGCCTTCATGTGGAAACATATAGCCGAGTTGGGCTGTTGCGATGGCACAGGGAATAAAGAAAGTGACGCCACCTAGAATGAGATAGGTAAACGCGGCGGCTCCTCCATTCGCGGCTGTTACTGCGTTTACGATAAAAAAGATCGCCATTAGGTATGTTGTTGTCATATCCAGTTTGCCCAGAATGGGCGGCATCGTCTTGACAACGTAGTCTTCTGATGCAAGTGGCGCGTCCTCCTTGCGCTCCTGCTGTGAAAGTTCAGCGAGTGCCATAAACCCTCCTCATGCTTCCATGCATGGAAATAAAAGAATTAGCGTGACGACGTGCCGTCACACTAATGTGCATAGAGCTATCTTGTCCCTTTTTCTTTCCCGACAAAACCTCTCTATATGCGAAAGTAAAATGAGTATAGCGTATTCTATTGCTGAGGCAATAGAATACGCCAAAAGTAGGAATATTGGCCTATATTTCTATGTATCGAATACGAAAATGCCGGGCGAGCGTGCTGCGAGAAGTGGTTACATATTCTTGTTTTCTTGCAGGTACTTTGTTATACTGATGTGCAGCACCTTTAACTGTCCTCTCTGCTTGAGAATATTTGGGACAGTTATGGATAGGGGAAATTATATTTATGAATGCACAGGACATTGTAGAACAGGCTGAGGCCGCGAATTTGCGCCTTGTTCGGTTTTTGTACTGCGATAACGGTGGTATTATTCGCGGGAAGGCGACCCATGCGAGCAAGTTGGGGACGCGCATTGCCGAGGGTATTGGTCAAACGCTCGCGATGCAGGCATTTACTGGCGTCGAGACCCTTGCCACAGTCGAAGGAATGGGGCCGGTTGGCGAGTTTCGCTTGACGCCCGATCCCGCGACGTTCACCATATTGCCTTACGCTCCTAATACTGGTGGTATGTTGTGTGATATGCTTCGCACCGATGGCACACCCTGGGAGGCGTGTCCGCGCACCTTCCTCAAACGCATGATTGCGCGTCTCGCGGAGCAGGGGATGCGTGCAGAAGCCGCCGTTGAACACGAGTTTTATCTTGCCCGCGAAGACGTGACGGGAACCTACGTGCCGGCGGACCGCAGTCTCTGCTACAGTAGTATTGGCCTTGATGATCAAGCCGAGGTAATTGATGCGATTCTGGTGGCACTAGAGGCGCAAAGTATTTCCGTCGAATTATTTCACACCGAGCTTGGGCCGGCGCAGCAGGAGCTTTCGATTCGGCATACCAACGTGCTGCGGGCCGCCGATAACGTCTGTCTCATCCGTGAAACGGTGCGGAGCGTGGCCCGCAAGCACAACCTCTATGCCACATTTGCACCCAAACCATTCTTAGATCAAGCGGGCAGCGGCGCCCATATTCACCTGAGCCTGTGGGGAACGCAGGGGGGCAAGCACGATAGCACCAACCTGTTCTATGATGCACAGGGGCGTGGCGGTCTGAGTCAGCTCGGAACGTATTTTATTGGTGGAGTCTTGCACCACATTCGCGGCCTTGTAGCGATTACCTGCGCCAGTCCTAACTCGTATCGTCGTCTGCTCCCACACTATTGGAGTTCAGCATACGGGGTGTATGGCTTTGATAACCGTGAAGGTGCGATTCGTGTTCCTTCCGTCTACAAGGGGCGCGAGGCCGATAGCGTCAACCTGGAACTCAAGAGTGCCGATCATAGTGGCAACCCCTACCTGGCGATGGGCGCGTTTATTGCGGCTGGTCTGGATGGGATCGCAAATAAAACCAACCCAGGCGAGCCACAGCAGATTGACCCTGGCAACTACACGGACGAAGAGCGCGAAAAGCGTGGTATTCGCCGCCTTCCTACCACGTTGGATGAAGCCCTCGATGCACTTGAGCGTGATGATGTTCTCAAAGAGGCGTTAGGGCCACTGCTCGCAACGTCGTACATCGCGGTGAAGCGTTCGGAAGCGGATTTCTTCAAGGAAAAATCAGCGGAAGCGGAAACGTTGCAACACTTTTACAAATACTAGTCGCGCAGGCGTGAAAGAGACGATGTGTGCGGGGAACGCTTTGCTTTTGCCCACACCGTCTCTTTTTGTATTCCTAACTAGTTAGCTTTTGCCAATTGGCTTCGCTGTTCGCAAGCATACTTCCGATGCCTGCTATCGCAAGACACACAACGGTAATACCTCCTACGATATACCACCAGTGCGCGTTGTCAATCTGGCTGGGGATGAGACTATAAACCAGTGTACCAACAATACTGACAATGCACGTAACTGTACCAAGTACAATGGATATCCACAGCACAGACATGGGAAAGATGCGGGTGGCATGGAATTTCTGACGGTCATCAAAGTAAAACTTTGCGAGGTTGATGAAAAGGAAAGCCGTCGAGATTGCCCAGACCAACGTTGAGGCTGAAATCGTTACATTGTATACGTCAGAGTTGAGCGTAGCAGCATTGGCGGAACCGCTAAAAAGCGGAACAACGATATAGATGATCGCGGTAAAAACCATCGCTATACCTGTTTGCAGAATAATCGCGTTTATTGGAACACGGTGCTTACTGAGGCGAGCCACCTTCACGGGTAAATACTGGTCAATTCCTCCCACCAGGAGTAGCCGCGCATAGGCATAGTTATAGACGGCGGGCGTTATCACAAAGTTGAACATGATGAGGAGCGCAACAAAGTCACCCATGAGCTTCCCGAATACGGTATCTATCGTCATAACAAGAACGAACGCGTTGCCGCTTTGCGCGGTTCCTTGCACGACAAGGACGCCAAAGGTGGTTACAAAATAGCCAATGAAGACAAGCAATGTTCCCCAGAGGAGGTGACGGGTGACAACCTTGCGCTTCGTGATCTCCCCACCCATATTAAGCGGTGCTTCGCTTCCAAGATATGCCTGCGTAATAAATCCAAACAGCGCAAGTGCATAATAGCCTTTGGCGTTCCAGGTAAAGCCCCAATCTGCGGGTGTACTGAAACTGGTGGCGGAATGATGTCCCTGTAAGAGTGATACGACGCCTGCTAGTCCTATCAGGAGGACCGCTAAAAACGCGATGCCGAGTGTGACGTTCACTATTGCAAAGACGGTACGCAGTGGCTGCGTCGCTATAACGCCTGAGAGGGCCAGCAAGAGCATAAGCACAAGTCCCTGCTGCCAGGGTGCAGCGAGCCAGGTTGGATTAAGCCCCTGTATGTAGCCGACGACAACACTTGATGCTGTTACCATCAAAAGAATGCAAGGAAACCAGGCACAGAAGGCAACAAAGAAGCTCCAATAGCCGCCAAAGGCTTTGTGGGTCCAATTGTAGAGCGAGCCTTCATGAGGAAACATGTGGCCCAACTGAGCCGTAGCAATCGTGCAAGGAACAAAAAAGGTGAGGCCACCGATAATCCAGAAAGTAAACGTACCCGCGCCACCCTGAATGGCCGAGGCAACGTTTGTACTAAAAAATATGATGAGTACAAACGTTGCCGTCATGCCAAACGAGCCCGCAATCCTGGGCATTGTCTTAACTGTATATGTTTCAGAAAGTAGCTCCTGCTTTCCCTCTGCTGTTTCTTCTAAATGACTGCTTGTATCTACCACAGTGTTCTCCTATTGTTCCACTTATCAAACACCGATTATGCATATACCATGCACAAAAATAACGAAAATTCGTCTGCCAAGTAAGTAAATAAAGTAATCATATTGTACTTACATTTATAATCATACGTTAAACGTTAAAAATACAATGAATAAAAGCAGGTAGATAGCACAAATGACCTATAGCTTTAGTAATTAGCTACCCTTTGCAAAGGTACTTGACGAAAACCTCAACATAATAGACAATGGAGTTACACAAACGGAGGGTGCTTCTTATACCTTTGTGTCGCGCGACATGCTCTGCTGTGTTCTGTGGCAGACGCTGAAAAGGGGGTGCGAGATCGGTACTTGTGAATACCGACAGACCTTGTAGCTTTCCTGAAAATATTGTTCAACAATTGTTTTACCTTCACTTTAGCGTAGCGTCATTAGGAGGTGTTTCTTGGCTTCATCTCGTCGTTCTAACGAAGAAGAACTCATCGTTCAGGATATCAAACGCTTGCATGGTATGGGCTATGCACAGGAATTATTTCGCACAATGGGTGGCTTCTCAAACTTCGCCATTTCTTTCACCATTATCTCGGTGTTGAGCGGCTGTCTCACCCTTTTTTACACGGGCATTACCACATCTGGCTTCGCGGCTGGTTCGATTGGCTGGCCCCTAGTGACGGTTTTTGTCGTTATCGTCGCGCTCGGTATGGCTGAGTTGGCGTCGGCGTACCCAACGGCTGGCGGCCTTTACTACTGGGCGTCGAAGCTTGGTGGCCCCGGCTGGGGCTGGTTTACGGGTTGGTTCAACTTGATTGGACAGGTCGCGGTGACGGCTGGTATCGACTATGGGTTGGCTGTTTCTGTCGATGTTTTGCTCAATGCGTGGTTCCCTAGTGTCCCCGCGACGCTCGGTTCTGTCTTGAGCATCGACCCCGCCACCCAGTGGACAACGCTGCTCATTTATGGCGTTGTGCTGCTGCTCCATGGCGCACTCAATATCTTCGGGGTGCGTCTGGTGGCCCGTCTCAACGATGTGAGCGTCTGGTGGCATATCGCGGGTGTGCTTCTGATTGGCGGCGGCGTGGTTGTCGCGGCTCTGGCATCGCAACAGTTTGGGGGCGGCAACTTTGCTGCACACATAACGGCGCAACCGCTCAATAGTGCCGGTACATTGTTTAGTGCTGACCCCAAGTTCAACGCAAGTGGCTTTCCCACCTGGTACGCGTTCCTGTTGGGTCTGCTGCTCGCGCAGTATACATACACAGGTTACGATGCATCGGCGCATATGACCGAGGAGACTGTTGGCGCGGCGACACGTGCACCCTGGGGTGTGGTGATGTCGGTGGTTGTCTCCGCTGTTGCTGGCTATATTGTGCTAATGGGCTTGCTTGCCGCCGCTCCTGATCTTGTCAAGGCTGCTGGCTACATCAATCCTGTGCTGTACATTCTCGAAAGCCGCCTCGGGTTTGCGCTGGGTACAATCCTCTTCGCTGTCGCGGTTGGCGCTCAGTTCTTCTGCGGTATGTCTTCGATCACGACAAACTCACGCATGATCTATGCATTCTCGCGCGACGGTGCGGTTCCATATTCTAATCTCTGGCATCACCTAGACAGTGGGCGTACACCGCGCAATGCGATTATCCTCGCGGCAGTGGGTGCGTTTGTGCTGGCTATTCCTACCGTGTTCAACTTCGCGGCCTACGTTGCAATCACCTCAATTGCAGTGATCGGCCTGTACATCTCCTATGTTATCCCAATCTTCCTGCGCCTACGGGTTAAAAACTTTGAGCGTGGCCCCTGGCATCTGGGCGCGTGGAGCCGACCCATTGGTATCATTTCGATCCTATGGGTGGTCTTTATCTCGGTGCTGTTTATGCTGCCAACCATCAATCCCGTTACCCTCGTAACCTTCAACTACACGCCGGTTGTGGTGTTGGGAACGCTAATCATTCTTGTGGTATGGTGGATGGTGAGCGTACGCCATTGGTTTAAAGGCCCACACGTTCAGGGTTCTGCGAGCGAGCTAACTGCGATTGAGCGGAGCTTTGGCGAGACCACAGTTACCGATGTGGAAGGCGCGGCTGGCGGAAACTAAGGAAAGCGTATTCTGTATTCACGGGGAAACCACTTGGGCGCGTCTTTCTGCAAAGGATGCGCCTAAGTGGTTCCTGTCAACGCACGAAAGAGAAAATAGGTATGCGATTAGCGAACAAGGTAGCGATTATCACGGGTTCGGCGGGCGGAATGGGACAGGCGGCGGCGGAGCTGTTTGCGCGTGAAGGGGCGAGCGTGGTTGTCACCGATGTCAACGCGCAAGCGGGCGAGGAGACCGTCAAGGATATCCGTGACGCGGGGGGCAAGGCGATATTTGTCAAAACCAATGTCGCCGACGAGGGCGAGGTCAAGGCGATGGTCGCCGCCGCCGTTGACACCTTTGGGCGGGTGGATGTGCTGTATAATAACGCTGGCATCATGCCCACCGACGACGGGAGCGTTGTTGACATAACCGAAGCGACGTGGGACAAGGTACTCGATGTCAACATGAAGAGCGCGTTTCTCTGCTCCAAGTACACAATTCCGCATATGTTGAAGCAGGGCAAGGGGTCAATTGTCAACGTCGCCTCGTTCGTCGCGTTCATGGGCTGTACCGTGCCGCAAGACGCGTACACAACCTCTAAAGGGGGGATGCTCGCGCTGACGAAATCGTTAGCGGTGCAATACGGGCAGCACAATATCCGGTGTAACGCGATCTGTCCGGGGCCAATCGAGACGCCCCTATTGCGAAGCCTATGGACAAGCGAAGAGGCGCGGAACAAGCGGCTGGATCGTATCCCGTTAGGGCGATTTGGTGATGCAGGTGATATCATTTATATGGCTTTGTATCTCGCCTCCGACGAGTCAGCGTGGACAACAGGCGCGTGGCTTGTTGTTGACGGCGGCATCTCGTCCAACTATTTTTAGTCCGCGTCCCCAGTCGAGTATCAAGCTATTTCAGTACGGTTTCGCTGTACTCCCCTGAGTGTACGCTTTAGAGAGAAAGGAGTGTCGCATTCCCCTAGCCGCAATGCATGAGGGGCCTCTGCGACAACAATTATGGATATTGCAGCCATTAAACAACTCATCACAGACGGTAAAATAGAGTACGTGAAGGTTGGTGCGCCAGACATAGAAGGCGTCTATCGCGGGAAGCGGGTCGCCGCCAAGTTCTTCCTTGACTCATTAGCAGATGGGTTCGCACAATGTGATGTGCTTTTTGGATGGGACATAGCCGAAAACGTGTTGCCCAATCTCAAATTCAGCAACTGGGAGCGTGGCTTCGCGGACGTGGTGATGAAGCCCGACCTTGACACCTTCGCGCTTGTGCCCTGGGAAGAGCATGTCGCGTCATGCGTCTGCGATGTGTGGTCAGAACACGGCGACCCTGTGGAAATCTCGCCGCGCTACCTGCTCCAAAACCTTGTTGAGCGGGCGCGTTCGATGGGCTTCGAGCCGTTGGCCGCCTCCGAACTAGAGTTCCGCTTCTTCCGCGAAAACCAGATGTCCTTGCGCGAGAAGGATTTCGGGCCAAACCTGACGCCGCTCAACCCTGGTATGAACTGTTATGCAATCAGTCAGGCAACCGCCGACGACCAACTGCTAGGCCGCATCGCGCGTATGATGCGCGATCATGGTATCGAGATCGAAGGCTACAACCGTGAGCATGGCCCCGGCATGTACGAGATGAATATTCACTATTCCGATGCCCTCGCCGCCGCCGACAACACAATGCTGTTCAAGACTGGCGTCAAAGAGATTTGCCAACAGACGGAACATACCGCGACGTTTATGGCGAAGTGGAACGACCTGGAAGACGGGAGTAGCGGCCACTCGCATATGAGCCTGTGGGACAAGAACCGCGAGCGCAACGTCTTTTGGGACGAGAGCGCGGAGGGTCACATGTCGGCAACAATGCGCCAATTCTTGGCGGGTGTATTGAGCAAGTTGCCCGAATTCATGGTCTTGTATGCGCCCGTCATCAACTCCTACAAACGGTATATCGAGGGAACGTGGGCACCGCTCAACACAACGTGGGGCATGGATAACCGCACCTGCTCCGTGCGCGTCATCAACAACGGGAAACGTGCGATTCGCATCGAGAACCGCGTCCCCGGTGCCGATGCCAACTTCTACCTGGTCTTCTCCGCCATGCTAGCAAGCGGCTTGTACGGCATCGAGCAAAAGCTGGAGCTACCTGCTCGCCTCGATGGGAACGCCTACGACCCTACAACGGTCACAAAGGCGATTGAAGAGGGGCGTATCAAGGCACTCGCGCGCAACCTCACCGACGCGACGACGATTTTTGAGCAGAGCAGCGTCGCGAAAGAGTTTTTGGGGGCCGCGTTCGTCGAACACTTCGCCGCGACCCGCCGTTGGGAAGTCAAAGAGTACGAGAAGGCGGTCACGAACTGGGATCGCCGCCGCTACCTCGAACTAATTTAGCAAGCAAGCGTCACACAAACGAACCAATAGGAGTACGTCGGGGCCAACCATGCTGCGCGTACTCCTACTTTTTTGCGTTTAGGCCGTTTATGATATATAACTAGGTTGTGTAACGCGTAGAGTAGATGTGCTTTACACCGCAAAGAGTCTTTTGTAGCATAAAAAGGGAATAGAAGTGTCAATCCAAAAAGAGCTTGCCTATCGTATCGAGGGTGGTTATCCCGTGAAGGGCGAAATTACCTGTCTGGGTGCGAAAAACTTTGTCATTAAAGCGATGGTGGCGTCGCTGCTCGGTGATACCCCAACGGTTCTTACAAATATACCCGCCATTGGCGATGTCGATATTACTGCCGCACTCCTAACTTCTGTCGGGGTCGGCGTTACCTATAGCGAGGGGCAACCGATGATGATCGATCCCTCAACTATGAATACTTCAACGGTTCCCATTCCCCACTTTAGAAGCAATCGCATCCCTATTTTGTTGTTAAGCGTCTTGTTACACCGTTTCAAGCATGTCGAGGTTCCGGTTGTTGGTGGTTGCAAAATCGGGACACGCGCCGTTGACTTTCACATTGAGGCGATTCGCGCGTTTGGTGGTATCGCGGAAGAGACTTCGGAGGGGTATATCGCGCACCGTGAGGGGCCGCTCAAAGGGACGCACATTCACCTGCCGTACCCAAGCGTAGGCGCAACCGAAACGTTTCTCTATTTAAGTGTCTTGGCGGAGGGAAGTTCGGTTATTTCCAACGCCGCCATCGAGCCGGAAATCATGGAACTCATCACCATGCTGCGAGCTATGGGCGCGATCATTTTTACTACGCCAGGACGCGAGATTCGCGTTGTCGGCGTAAAGCAGTTGAACGGCACACGCATGGAGGTGCTGGGAGACCGTATCGAGGCGGCATCGTGGGCCGCGCTCGCCTGTGCCTCAAAC
>Ga0123337_10006295_pt1 | contig 11392 bp, 8 predicted proteins | sample frozenSSSSmetaG_FD_89792 | JGI IMG/M metagenome (GOLD analysis project Ga0123337, IMG submission 89792) | Glacier valley bacterial and archeal communities from Borup Fiord, Nunavut, Canada, to study Microbial Dark Matter (Phase II) -... | ecosystem: Environmental > Aquatic > Freshwater > Ice >...
ACTACTAGACCAATATCAGTTAGTTCACATTTAGTTATAAGATTGAACCGCCGTGTACCGAACGGTACGCACGGTGGTGTGAGAGGACGGTAAATGAATTAATCATTTACCTCCTACTCGATTAGTTGTAATTAATTTATGAAAGAATATTCTTACATTTACATCGTCTTTTTGTGTTTCAATAAAGTATTTACGTGTTGAAGATAATGGTTTATGATATAAACAAAGGTAGCGTTAAGAAGTCAGGGTCATACTCAAATAATCAACTTCTTTGAAATTTTAGCTAATGTAGATTTTAGGAGGCGCTTTATGAAAATTGGAATGATTGGAATTGGAGAAATTGCACAAAAGGCATACTTACCGATTATCACAAAGAAAAAGGATCTCGATATTATCTTGTGTTCGAGAAATGAATCCCGATTAAAAGAAATCACCGAATCTTATCGGGGAATCCAATATGTGACCAGTATGAAAGAGTTAATAGAAGCTCGTGTGGATGCGGTTTTTGTTCATGCTGCAACGACTGCTCATGTAGACATTTGTAAGGAACTACTGGAAAATGGTATCCATGTGTATGTAGACAAACCGATTTCCAATCAGATTGAAGAAGCAAGACAGCTTTTTGCCTTAGCGAAAGAGAAAAACCGAATCCTTCGGGTCGATTTTAACAGGCGGGAAGCTCCTTTCGTGAAAAGTTTAAAAAATCTCGAGAAGCCCGATGTTGTAATTTGCCAAAAAAATAGGGTCAATCTACCTGCAGAGGTACGAAATTATATTTTTGATGATTTCATTCATGTGGTAGATACCCTCCGTTTTTTAATGGAGGATAAAGTCATCTCTTTCTATGTTAAAGGCAAACTAGAAGGCAACCTGCTTTACTCGGTGACTCTTCAGCTGATAGGAGCAAGGGGGACAGCAATTGGAATTATGAACAGAGAATCAGGAAAAAACGAAGAGCGGATAGAGTTTATTTGTCCAGGTGAAAAGCGGATTATAGAAGATCTTAACACTCTTACTATATACAAAGATGGAAATGAAACGAGGCACAAATTTGGTGACTGGGAACCGGTACTGATACGAAGAGGATTTAACCAAGTAATTGATCGCTTCTTAAAGGACATCACCGAAGTAAACGGATTTCTGCTTCAGGATGAAGATAGTTTAGAAACCCATGAACTATGTGAACTGATTGTACAGCAACTTTACATTAACGGAGGATATAAAGATTTACTAAATTAACATAATATTTCATAACATAACATACTGTAATCAGCCTAGGATTATTGACCGTTATGAGGGAAAATGGGGGTCATATGAAGGAACTATTATTAAGACGAAAAGCGAAATTTATTCAATATTTGATAGCAACCTTTCTATTTATTTTAGAGCATTTCGTGCAAATGTCTCTATTTGCTTTGATTTTAGGTGCCATTGAAAAGGCAGATGTACAATACTATAAAATAATCGTTTATGTAACAATAGGCTATATTTTGTATTCTCCATTTAATTTTCTTATATCCAGATTATTGCGTATCAGGTATATGAGGGATACCATTTTGGATGTAAGAAAACAAGCTTTTGATAAGATTTATGATGATTTTGAAGGGTCCATTACGGTAGACAAAACAGATTACAGAGAGATATCCGAAAAATCCTTCCATGAAAAGGTAGCGTTTATCTATCAGGAGGTATTCTTATTTGAGGATACGATTAAAAATAACATCACTTTATATAAAGACATTCCTGCGGACCAAATAGACAATGCTGTGAAGGTCTGTGGATTGGATTCCATTATATTAGAGAAAAAGGACGGGATTGAGGAGAGACTAACAGAAAATGGAAAGAACTTATCCGGTGGACAGAGACAAAGAATTTCCATTGCCAGAGCCATTGCAAAAAACGCAGAGATTTTATTTGTTGATGAAGGGACCTCTAGCTTAAATGAAGAATTAGGAAGGGAAATAGAGAAGGTCTTTTTGGAGCTTGAGAATACCGTAATTTCAATTAGCCATAGATTTTATGAAGGGATAACAGAAAACTATGACTTTGTAATTGAAGTAAAGAACGGTTCTGTTCACAGCTTCCCGGCCAAGGATTACTTTAATGAGGTGATAACATGCTAAAAAAATACGCTAAAATATTACCATATCTCTTCCTTGCACTAATTATTGCAGCGATATCCTCCATCCTTTTTGGTTATGTAACCATCAAAATGATGAAGCTGCTGGACTTTGCCTTAAACGGTGAAGTAGAAACAATGAAACAGAAAGCACCAGAACTATTATTATTTGCAGCTTTATTGGTTCCGGTCGGCATACTGGTTGCGATATCAAATAATTATTATAAAAGGAAAGCAAATTCGAGTTTAAAAAAATATTATATCACGAAAGTATTTAATAAGAATATCGCAGAATTCCAAAAGGAAAACAATGCAAAATATATTTCTGCCATGACCAATGACTTTAATACCTTGGAAGACAACCTGATTACCGGAATATATTCTGTTTGCGAGGGCTTCGTGAATTTCTTGGTGGGTATTTGGCTATTATCTACGGTCGATGCAAGAATGATACTGCTAGCCTTAGTATTAATCATAATCAATTTAATCCTATCAATTGTTACCAGAAAGCCGATTAAGAAAGCATATAAGGAACGCAGTGATTTGTTTGATGGCTATACTTCTTATATTAAAGAGATTCTCTCGGCCTTCCATATTGTTAAAAATTATAATCTTCAAGATAAAGTTACGGAGGATTATTATCATAAGAGTGATGAAATTCAGCATAAGGGCTTTGTCATTGAAAGGATGCTCTCCTATATTTACAGCTTTCAGCATCTATTCGTGAATGGCTCCTTATATGGAGTGATCAGTGGAATTGGATACCTTGCTGTCGTTGGAAAGGTTACTCCCGGAGGGCTTTTATTAGTTGTTGAAGGGATTCAAAGAATGATGTGGCCGCTCTTTAATATTAGTGAAAACCTGCCAAAGCTGTTTTCGTCGGGAGATTTAATCAAGAAAATAGAAAAAACTTTGGAGAATACAGATACCTATGTTGAAACGGTTGATTTGCCGGAGTTTAAAAAGGAGATAGAATTTAAAGATGTAGAGTTTTGCTATGAAGATGAGGAACAATTAATTTTATCGGATATCAATCTTAGAGTGAAAAAGAACGGTAAATATCTTATTGTTGGACCAAGCGGAGGAGGAAAATCGACTCTTCTAAAATTGTTCCGGAAATATTTTAATCCTACCGGTGGTAAAGTATTCATTGACGGGTATGATTTAAGAGATGTGAAAAGGGATCAGTACTTTAAGCTTGTCGCTAATATTGAACAACAGGTATTTATATTTGAAGATACGATCAAAAATAATATTACCCTTTATAAGGAGTATTCTAATCAGGAGATTGCTGATGCCATCTCGGCCTCCGGTTTGACTGAGTTTGTGAATCAAAAACCGGAAGGGCTGAATTCCATTATTTATGATAATGGGAAAAATATCTCTGGTGGAGAGAGAAGCAGAATTGTAATTGCCAGAGCTTTACTTAATAAAGCAAGCATATTATTTATGGATGAGGCATTTGCTTCCCTCGATATGGAACGGGCGAGAGAAATAGAGAAAACAATATTAGGGTTAAAGGATATTACAGTAATCAATGTGAGCCATGTAATCTTTAAGGATACCAGAGAGCTTTACGATAGAGTAGTAACAGTAAGAAAGACTATTTATTAAATGTTGGAGGTACCATATGAATAGTAATACCTATGATTATGCCAGGTTTAAGGAGAAGCAAACGAAACTGGCAAAAATGATAAAAGAGGGATCGGAATATATTATTTTGCTAAATATGAATCAGTACTCCGATTCGTTGAAGGATTTAAGCAACAAGACTAACTTAGAAACCTTTAAAATTCAAGTTATAGGTACCTCGAATAATGGTAAAAGCAATAACATAAAGCTATCACAGTCAGCAGGAGAATTAAAACGTATCATAAACAATGAAGCATTAGTCAAAATAATTCCTCAGCAATTAGCGATGCTCACCAGTTCCTTAGAGGATATAAAAGCTCGTTACCAGGAAGCCCAGTATAGATTACATGATATGGAATATAAGAAAAGAGAAATGGCTGCTAGAATTTCTGATAAGATTCACAGAATGGATTCGGATTTTAATCGTTGCATTGACTACTACTTTTATGAACTGACAAATAAGATTCATGTGTGGATAGAAGAATGTAAACCATCTGCATTCATGAATATTATAAATATCAGAAAATGTGTTGAAATTTTTGTAAATGAAATAAGGGATTCCATAAAAGGAAGTATCGAGGAGGATCAAACATTCTGGCAGAATAATATCATAGAACCCTTGATTACTGATAGGATAGAGGATTTGATGCAAACAGTGGAACAGAATTTGGAGATTTTTTATATCGAAGTTGATCAAATCAGACTGGATATAGCCGGAAAATCCTCACCGGCTAACAGTAACGCTGTTCCTCTTTGGCAAAGAGGAACAGCCAACGACGGGGGGCTTCAATTCTTTGCCAAAGGTGTCGGGCAGCAGGTAAGTGCCTATTTGAGATTAACATTGTTTGGTCTGTTAAATTCAGTAACTATTAGGAATTTTATAATGGGTGGCATGATATTACCTAACTTTCTTCAGATGAATCAAATAGTACTTAGGGTGAAGCATGAATTTAAAAGAAATATTATAGAACAGGTCAATTCTATGACTCTAGATATAAAAACCAAATGTGTGAATAATATTATATCAAATATTACTGATAGGGGAAATGAGATCGTAAAATCCATGGATATAGAAATCAAAGAAATACGTATCCAAGTAGAAGACATCATAAAACAAATAGACACCGGAAAGGAACAGGCTGAGCAGAGAAGGAATGAACTTATTATTTGCACAGAAAAATTAAAGAAATTAAATGTGGCAGTGGATGATTTTATCTTTGAATATAACAATTAATAAAAAATTGAGCAAATCAGAGAGAAAGCTACTATCAAGTTAATTGAGAAAATATAAAGTAATTTTACCGAAGTAAAGGGTTTCCGAGTGAAAGGTACGCCAAAAGATAGATATAAAATTCTAACTTTTGGCGGTGCATTTTTATTATTCGCATTGGACAACCACGGAACAGGGCTTATTTGGCATATATAATTTGGATAGTAGCCTCTTGACATATCTCATTGACAGATGTACGCTAAGATTTATTTGTGTCTAAAGAATAGGTAAGGGGGCTGTTATTAAATGAAGTTATCAGAATCTAGTATGCAACAAATTGTTGAAGAATTACGTGATACCATCAATAAAGATATTAACATTATGGATAATACCGGGTGCATCGTAGCGGCTACAGACCCATCCAGAGTTGGCATGTATCATATGGGTGCCCAGAAAATCATTGCAAAGAAAATGTCTGAATTATTAATAGATGATGCCAATAGTTTTGGAGGTTCTAAACAAGGCATCAACCTGCCCATTTATATAAACGAGGAACTAATTGGGGTCGTTGGAATAACAGGGGAAAGAAAAGAGGTTGAACCTTTTGGCAAAGTTATTAAAAAGATGACAGAAATTTTAATAACAGAAGAATATCAAAAGGAGCAAACTCATTTAATTGAAAACACGATAAATAATTTTGTTTATAATTGGATTTTTAAAGCTCAGGAGGAGGATAGTGCTGAAGGAAATAAATTCATGTTAAGCGGAGAACTATTAGGAATTGATGTACAAATCAGTAGGACAGTTATTGTAATGAATATAGACTGCGAGGATAAACCGGAAGATTTGAATGATGTCAAACGGCAAAGTTTATATAATCGGATTATTAATAGAATAAGAATTAATCTAAAGGAAGACAAACAAAACATTGTAGTCGAAATAGGTGGCAGTATTATAATTCTTTTACATGAGGATTCACTCGATAGAGCACTTGAAAGGGTGAAAGCAATAGTGGAGGGACTTGAGAAGCATTATAATATTAAAATTGCTGGAGGTATTGGTTCAGTTGGAGCTAAACCAGTAGAAATAAGACAGTCATATAAAGAAGCTGATATATCTTGCAATATCATGTCCAAATTCAAAGACAAGGGTATTAAATTGTATAGTGATGTAGATTTGGAATTATTATTGCAAACCGTTCCTTATCACAGTAAAATGTCATTTTATAAAAAAATATTTTCAAATTGTTCCAATAAGGAAATTGATAATTACGTATCACTAATAAGAACTTTAATAGAAAACAATGGAGCAATCGGTAATACCGCTGAACAATTATTTCTTCATAAAAATACTGTACAATATCGACTTAATAAACTAAAGGATGCGACAGGATATGATCCTAGAAATATGAAAGAAATTGTACCTTTATATATTGCGATGTTAATTTATGAAGAAAGTAATTATATTATATAAAGAGTAATAAGTTGCAGATATAAGTTCTGCTAATTATCAATCATATATCAATTTTAAAGTAATCTTGCAGGTCTAAGCAAGATTACTTTTTTAGGGTGCGCCCAGCATGGGCACAATCTTCTTATAAAGCCAAAGGCGTAATAGGCTAAAAACAAAAATCACATAGAAAATACACAAAAATAGTATAAGAAAACACTTAAAACATAAGCTTTGTTTGTTACACGTAACATTGAATAAGCAAATAGTATCCAATATAATGTACTTATAAACATTGTTAGATTTGCATAAAAACTTATAAAAAAATATGCTGATTTAAGTGGTAATGCATAAAAAAACATTTGTTATTGTGAAATCCGAGAATACATACTTGTAATATTTTATAAGTATGTTGATGACGGGATAGGTCGTTTTGTACTTATTTTTGCACGTATAAAATCTGTTTCGTTAGCTTTGCACAAAGGAAGATACAAGCTTTCATTTAAAAGCATAGATTTTATGATTAATAAAAAAATCAATAAAAATGGACGCGGAGGCTCATTAACGTCTAATAAATAGCAAAAGGAGAATGGGAGTTGAACATATTAATAGTATCTGATTCATATAAGGGAAGCCTAAGCTCTAAAAAAGTTGGAGAATTGATAAGCCAAGGAATTCGTAAAGTTAATATGGAAACGAATATTATGAATCTTCCTATGGGTGATGGCGGTGAAGGTACTGTTGAGGCTATAGTTGATTGCTTAGGTGGAAAATTTGATTATTGTAACGTTATTGGTCCTATGGGTAATGAAGTAAATGCAAAATATGGGGTTTTAACTGATGGAACTGCAATTATCGAAATGGCCGAAGCATCGGGACTTACATTAGTCCCCAAGGATCAACGAGACATTTTAAGTGCCACGACATATGGAACCGGTCAACTGATTAAAGATGTATTAAATAAGGGCTGCAGAAAAATATATATCGGGATTGGCGGCTCAGCAACAAATGATGGTGGAATTGGTATGGCACAAGCTCTTGGCGCCCACTTTCGGAATAAAGATGGAGAAGAAGTGGGGTTTGGTGGAGGAAAACTTGCATCTATTGTAGAAGTTGATTTAACTGAACTTGATAGCAGAATAAGAGAAACAGAGATAATAATTTTGTCCGATGTATCAAATCCACTATGCGGACCAACAGGAGCTGCGGCAATTTATGGGCCCCAAAAAGGGGCATCACCGGAACAGATTGAATATTTGGATCGTGGACTCCAAAATCTAGCCTCCATAATTCAAAGTAATTTAGGTGTTGATATTATTGAAATTGAAGGTGCTGGAGCAGCTGGAGGACTCGGAATGGGACTGATAGTATTTGCTGGAGGTAAACTAAAATCGGGTATCGATACTATATTAGAACTAATTGATTTTGATAAAAAATTAGAGTGGGCAGACTTGGTAATTACTGGAGAAGGACGTATTGACGGACAATCCCTAAATGGAAAAGTACCGATTGGAATTTCTAATTTTGCTTCAAGATATGGAGTGCCGGTTATAGCAATTGTAGGTAGTATTGGAAATGGTGCTAATGAAATCTATCAATATAATATTGCTTCATTGGAAAGCTGTGTTGTAGCACCGTGTACCTTGGAACAGGCGATTGAAAATTCAGAACAAAACCTGGTTTTGGCAGCAGAAAGAATTATGAGGTCAATCGTTTTAGGCAGTAAGCTTTATATGAAATAGCAATTTAAGATAGTAAGATTTAATCTGATACCAGAAAGTAAATAATCATAATTTATTTTATTGTCGCGATAGCGGCGGATTGGAGAAAATATGAAAGAAAATATTGTAATTGTATCAGGAGCTAGAACAGGTATTGGCAGCTTTAGTGGATCCCTAAAGGATTTTGAAACAACTGATCTGGCTGCGATTGCTATTAAGGAAGCGGTTAAACGCGCCGGCATATTACCGGAAGATGTAGAAGAAGTAGTAATGGGCTGTGTAGGTCAAATAGCTGAAAACGCATTTATGGCAAGGGTTTCATCGATAAAAGCTGGCATTCCTTATGAAGCAACTGCTTTGACAGTCAATCGACTCTGCTCTTCAGGATTACAGGCAATACTAACCGCTGCAATGGAAATCGAATCTGGATTTACAGATATTGCTGTTGCGGGTGGTGGAGAGAGCATGACAAATATCCCGTTTTATCTTAGACAAGCTAGATTTGGATACAGAATGGGTCATGCAGAGTTAGAAGATGGATTAGTTACCGCACTTTCTGATCCTATCACACGAGACCACATGGGTATTACTGCTGAGAACATTGCTGAAAGATATAATATCTCACGGGAAGATCAAGATCATTATGCTGCAGAGAGCCAGCGCAAAGCAGCAGCAGCAAGAGACGCAGGTAAATTTACAGAAGAAATAATACCGGTTGAAGTTAAAATTAGTAAAAAGGAAACAGCAATTTTTGCTGTTGATGAACATATTAGAGACAATTCCACTTTTGAAAAGCTTTCCAAGCTTCGTCCGGCATTTAAAGAAGGCGGTTCTGTAACAGCTGGCAATTCTTCAGGTATCAACGATTGTGGTGCAGCGGTTGTAGTGATGAAGGAATCTCTAGCAATTAAAAAAGGTCTTAAGCCCATTGTAAAGATTGTTGATGCAGCAGTAGCTGGCGTTGATCCTGCGTATATGGGAACCGGACCGATACCGGCAGTAAGAAAACTACTTAAGAAAACAGGAATTTCGTTGGAGGAAATCGGCTTATTTGAATTGAATGAAGCATTTGCTTCACAGTCACTGGCGTGTATACGTGAATTAGGCTTAGATCCGGAAAAAGTTAATGTAAACGGCAGCGGTATATCGATGGGCCATCCTATCGGAGCAACCGGATGTGTTATCACCATTAAATTAATGAATGAAATGGTTAGAAGAAACGAAAAATATGGTATCGCTACGTTATGTATTGGTGGTGGACAAGGTCTTGCTGTTTTATTTGAACTTTGTTAAAAAATTTGAATTAATATACCAATGATTAAAAAAATGTTCTGGCATATTTGGAAAGGGATATAGATAATGGCTAAGCTGCAACAAGAAACCAATGAACAGGAATATTATATCTATGATAAACCTTTTCGTAATCTGTACGAAACGTTATCTAATTCTGCCAAAAGAGTGCCTAACAAGGTTGCCATTTTCGATGACGAAAGCGAAATAACATATCAACAACTGCAGCATAGAGTTGATCAAATGGCTTATTTCTTACAAAAGCAGCTCGCTCTAAAAGAAGGTAGCAGGATAGGCTTATTGTTTGTCAATAACATTCAGTTTTGCATCGCTTTTTATGCCACCGTTAAGATAGGCTGCATCGCCGTTATGGTTAATACCAAATTACAAAATGACGAGATTACATTTGTATTAGGCGATACGAAGACAGAAACATTGATTATGAATGCCAGCTGGCTGGGTAAAGTAAAAGATAATATCGACTCCTTAGGGATTAAAAATATAATCTTTGATAAACCTGTCAGCCCTGATGGAATAACGATTCCTACTTATGATTTTAATCATATATTAGAGCTTGAATCAAAAGCGGATCTTGAAGTAGATATATGTAAGGATCCTTGGCAGACGGCAGCAATTATGCATACTTCAGGAACAACAGGTAATCCCAAGGGAGTAATGATTGCTCATCGAAATATATTAGAAACAGCATATGGCTATGAGGAAGTCTTAGGACTAGATGAATCCGCTCGAACCGTATTAGCAGTACCAATCTTTCATATATTGGGGCTAAGCTGTGTAACTACATTTTTTATCTATTTGGGTGCTACCATCGTACTTTCGGGGATTTATAATACGGAAAATGTACTTAATAAAATCACCCAGTATAAAGCTACACATTTTCATTGTGTACCCACAGTCTTTATAAAACTTACGAAGGCTTTTCAACCGATTTATGATTTTTCATCTTTGAAAGTTGCGGTATGTGGTGGGGCGCCGATATCGAAGGAAAATGCAGATAAGTTTTGTGAATTAGCTCCGAATTCATCCTTTCGATTGGCATATGGAATGACAGAGACTGCTGGTGGAGGTGTATTATCACCGGAACATAGGTTGCCGGGGAAGCCAACACCAAATGTAGCTATTACGATTGTAGATGAACATATGCTTCCGGTTCCAACAGGAACATCTGGTCAGGTAATATTTAAGGGACCAAACGTGATCCGTAACTATTGGAATGGACAGGAAATTGAGAATGGTCATCTTGCCAGTGGAGATATTGGTCGGATGGATGATGATGGATTTATCTATGTTGTAGACAGAATTAAAGAATTAATTAATAGAGGTGGCGAAAAGATTTTCCCTTCTGTAATAGAAAAAACGTTATCTAATTATCCGGGAATATCACAGTCCGCAGTGTTTGCAGTCTCCGATGAACTGTATGGAGAAATTCCGGCAGCAGTCATCGTTGCGGAATACGGAGCGAAGTTAAGTATCGATAGTATCAGGAGCTATTTGAAAGAGAAAATTGGAAAGTATGAAATACCTGAGAGAATTGAAATATGGGATAGTTTACCCACAACGGATAACGGGAAAATACGTAAATCTGAATTAAGAAAACACTTTGAAAATAGTAAATAAATTTTTATCTTATATCAATAAACAGGAATAAAGCGGAGGGAAGACTGGATGAGAAAACCGGTTTTTATAACAGCAGCAGAGGCAGTTGATAGGATAGGCAGCGGTACTACCGTATGCACTATCGGTATGACGCTTGTATCTTCTAGTGAAACGATATTAAAAGAATTAGAGAAAAGGTTTTTAGAAACAGGAAAACCCAATCAGCTAACCTATGTGCACAGCTGTGGACAGTCGGACAGAGTTGCTGGCAATGTATATCATATGGCCAATGAAGGACTTACAAAAAGAGTAATTGGTGGCCATTGGGGTCTATGCCCAAGAATGATGGATTTA